>Ga0187782_10001405_pt1 | contig 17439 bp, 12 predicted proteins | sample 0715_SJ02_MP15_2_FD_132454 | JGI IMG/M metagenome (GOLD analysis project Ga0187782, IMG submission 132454) | Tropical peat soil microbial communities from peatlands in Department of Meta, Colombia - 0715_SJ02_MP15_20_MG | ecosystem: Environmental > Terrestrial > Soil > Wetlands > Peat | place...
ACTTTATTGCGAAACGCCGCCGACGAAGCGCTGTTCCGGATCAATCCTATTCGCTTCGCGACCGAGCGGTCGATCGCGGAGACCGAGGCAATCGATCTTTTTCTCCATGGCACCGCCGCCGGCCTATTCGACATGGACTGGCTGTTACTTTGTCCGATGTGCTCCGATGTCGTGGACAGCTTTCGCAGTTTAACCGACCTGCACAGTCATTATCATTGCCACCTTTGCCGGTCCGATTATGAAGCCGCGCTCGACGACTACATCGCGGTGACGTTCACGGTGTCGCCGGCGGTGCGGCGCATTCGCTTTCACGATCCGCAGACGCTGTCCGTCGAGGATTACGCCTTCCACTACAAGGCGGCGTCCGAAGGGCTGACGACCAGTGGAGTGCCTTGGTTCGAAGTCATCAAGAGCAGTATCCGGGCGCTGACCCGGCTCGAGCCGGAGACGACGGCCACGCTGGAAATCGATGCGGTGGAAGGCGTGCTGCTCAGCATTGACATGGAGAGCGACGCCAATTTTGCCTTCGTTGTACAGGGCGAGCCCGCAGCTCGGCCGCAACGGGTCCCGATCACTTTTTCGCTTGGCGCTTGCGCTCCAAACGCTGGCACTCTGGCACCCGGAAAGGTCGTTTTTGAGGTCGCCAACGTGACCACCGACCACACTGGAATCTTCGGCGTGCTTCAGGTTCCGCCAGGCGGGCCGCCGCGCGGCGGCATGCTGAAATTCCAGCCCTTCCTGTCCGGCAAGCAGCTGGTTATGACGCAAACCTTCCGCGATCTGTTCCGCTCCGAGGTCATCAAAGCCACGGAAGGAATTGCGATCCGCGACGTCACGCTCCTGTTCACCGATCTCAAAGGCTCGACCGCGCTCTACCAGCGTATCGGCGACCTCAACGCCTATATGCAGGTGCAGCGGCATTTCGAGCGCTTGCTGGACGTGACCGTACGTCATCAGGGCGCCGTGACCAAGACAATCGGAGACGCGGTCATGGCTGCTTTCCCGAGCGCGCTCGCCGCCGCCCGCGCCGGCCTTGAGATGCGCGAAGCCGTCGAAGAGCTCAATCGTGGCCGGCCGCAACGGGACTTCATCCTGAAGATCGGCATGCATAGGGGTGCCGCCATCGCGGTGACCCTCAACGACCGGCTCGATTATTTCGGCCAAACCGTCAACATCGCTGCTCGGGTCCAGAATCTTGCCGGCGGTGACGAAATCTGCGTGACCGAGGACGTCCATGACGCCCCCGGCGTGGCGGACATTTTTGCGCCCTTTGTCTCGCGCCGGACCGAGACCGAGCTGAAGGGCGTCGACCAGCCCACCCGCGTTTTCTTTGTTGGCGAGGCGCACTCGGCGCAATGAACGTCATACCGCCGGCGTTTCGAAGAAATGCGACTCTTCCTGAAAGGTTGAGCGTGGGGTAACCATCTTCCAGCATTGCCGGCGGCGGTGACCCGACCTGCCGCGGGCGCTGACTTTAAGGGCGTCCGCTTTGTCCGCTGGGCATCACGCCGACGGAAACACGTAGAAGCCAGCTCCGGCACGGATGTAGCCGGTCCCGATGGCGCCCAGCAGCCCCTCGATCCTCTCGACCGTCTTGTCGATCAAGCCCAGTGGCTCGCCGGCCTCGAGTTGGTCCTTCAAATCCAGAAGGGCCTCGTTGGCGGCATCGAGACGCCGTGCCAAGATCATCGCGACGTATAGAAGCGCGGCCGGGTCTTGGACGAGTAATGTGGCGGCCTCGGCGACGTGAAACTCCGACGCCTCCAAGGTGCGCACGTCGGCGGTGTGCGGCCGGTCCAGCAGCGCCGAGAGCTCGCCGAAGATCACGCCGGGTTCCGCCACCGTGGCGATCTCGATGCCACCCTTGACGACGCTGACCACACCGCTCTTGAGGATCAGGAGCTTCCCGGTTCTCGTGCCCTCACCGAACACGGTCTCGCCGGCGGCGTAGGTCGCGAGCGGAAGCGCCGCCAGCCTTCTTTGCCAAGTTTCGCTATCGTGGATCAGCGGCATGCTCGTGTCCCTCTCTGCCGCATCCGTTTGGCCCTGCACGCATTCAAAAGATATCACGGACTGGGGGACGATCAAGTTTGCGGGAAAACCACGCTACATTCGCGGGCTTTCATCGCTGCGGCCTCCAATGCTGCGCAGCAGTATGACATTTTGCGTGCATCGCGACTGGTAAGATCGTCGCAAAGATTTTCGGCGAATTGTCCGCTTGCCGGCCCACTCGCGTCACGGGGAAGCCACAGAGTGCGCCTAGCGTGGGACTTCGGGAGGGGCGGTGCAGGGAGGAACGATCATGACACTGCACGCCGAAGCGACAGCGCACGCGCGGCTGGTCACCTACGACAGAAACAACTGCCCGCAATGCCGCGCATGGTTGCTGGCGCCCGAATGGTCGGAACATTTCAACGAGCGTTGCGTGCGGCACATCTGGTCGTGCGAAGCCTGCGGCTATGAATTCGAAACGGCCGTCGTGTTTCCCGCGGCATAGCGCACTTCGGGCGTGGCGCAGATCGCCGCGTCGTTTGGCGGCGTTATTGCGCCGGTTCACTCCGCCATCGGTCCTCGAAGGAATTTGCGCTGGGCGCCGATGACGTGCGCGCGGTGGGGGGAACTGCCGCCGGCGTGCGATCGTCGTCTTTCTGCGGCGGCTTCCTGGCGGTAACGCGCACGGCGGGGCCCGGGTCATGGCGGGCGACAGGGGGCGCCGGAATGAGCGGTGCCGCGTCGCTATAGAGCGTCCGTGGAATGATCAGTGCGTGGCCGGCATCGAGCGGGCGGCTCGGGTCGATGGCGTTGACCTGTGCAATCACCCAGGCGGGCGCGCCATGGGTCGAAGCAATCGCTTCCAAGGTCTCGCCAGGCTTCGCCTTCACCTTGATCGCGTCATCCCACAAGACAATCGGGGCATCTCGCGGCACCCTATATTTTAGAACAAGCGGACGCAGCTCGGCGCCGGTCTCTTTCAGCTTCGCGGGTGAACTCTTCGCGTATCGCGCCACGTAGGCGGCGACAGCGGTGATTTTCTCCGCAACGGCGTCTTGGATAACCGGCGTCTTGTCGAGCGTGATGTGGACGATCTCGGTGTGGTCGCGCAGGTCGACGTCGACCAGCCGGCCGCGGAAGTCGGAACTGGGCCGCACCTCGCCGCCGCCGATCAGGTTGCTGCCCTGGTACAGATTGATGAACAGCTCGACATTTGCCGGCACCGGATCGGCGATGCGGGTCGGATCGAAGCCGATCGCAAGCGCGACCGGCACGTCGGCCTCCTTCAGCTTCTGTGCGATGCTGATGGCGTAATCGGCCCCGCTCGAATGTCCGAGCAGGATGATCGGGCCGCGATCTTCGCCGGACTTGTACTTGCGGATGATGTCCTTGGCGAGCGATGCCGTCTCGGTGAGACCGTAGACGGTGGCAGTCACCCCGCGATGGCTGATCTTGTCGGCAAGCTGATCCATCCCGAACGAATAGACGCTGGTCAAGCCGCGCAGCACATAGGCATGGCCGGCGAGTTGCTGGGGCGCCGGACCGCCGGATTCCGGCGAATAGGCGACCCACGACTGGACGACTTGGTCGTAGCCGCAGCCGCCGAGGCATCCGGCGAGACAGACAACGACAGCGAGCCGGCAAAGCTCTGGTCTCAATCGATCCGACTCCCCCAATCGGACGCCGCGACACGCGGGGGCTAACCCGGCGGCAGACGCCACTTCACCCCATGCCAGTCGTGGACGCGAAAGTACATGGCTCGCCCGAGGCGGTCAAAGCGCCGCACGGAACCCAGCGGCCCGGTCACCGCTGCGGTGGATAAGGATGACGCCGGCCGTTGAAGTCCTCGATCACGGAACCGTCTTCGCTCAGGTAGTGCGGGCCGATCGGCGACTTGCCGTGGCCGCCGGGGATATCGAGGACATAGGTCGGCTGGCAGAGCCCCGAGTAGCGGCCGCGCAGGCCGCGCATCAGAGCTTGGCCGTGCTCGATGCTGGTGCGTAAATGCGCCGTTCCGGGGGCGAGATCGGCGTGGTGCAGGTAGTACGGTTTGATCCGGCACTCCACCAGCGCCCGCAAGAGTGCACCGAGCGTCTCGACATCGTCGTTGACCCCGCGCAGCAGCACCGATTGCGCCAGCATCGGTATGCCGGCGTCGATCAGCCGCGCGCAGGCCGCGCGGGCCTGCTTGGTCAGCTCACGCGGGTGGTTGGCATGCAGCACCACGAAGGTCGCTTTGGACGTGCGCAACGCGCGTGCGAGCGCGGCCGAGACGCGTTCCGGCGCCACCACCGGAACGCGCGTGTGCGCACGAATGATCTTGACGTGCGCGATGGCGGCGAGGCGGGTCACCACGTTCTCGAGCCGTCGCGCGGAGAGCACGAGCGGGTCGCCGCCGCTCAAAATGACTTCCCAGATTTGCGGACGGGCGCCGATGTAATCGAGCGCGGCCGCCAGCGCCGCCGGCGACAGCCCTCCCCGCCCCGGCCCCACCATTTCGCGCCGGAAGCAAAACCGGCAATAGACCGCGCAGGCGTTGACGATTTTGAGCAGCGCGCGGTCGGGATAGCGGTGAACGACGCCTTCGACGGGCGTGAAGGCATCGTCGCCGATCGGGTCGCGGCATTCGCTCGGGTGTTGACCAAGCTCGCGCGAATCCGGCACGAACTGCCGCGCGATCGGATCGTGCGGATCAGCGCGGTCGATCAGATCGGCCACCGCCGGCGTGATGGCGACGGCGTAGCGCGCGGCGACCTCTTGCAGCGCTGCGAGCCGGTCATGGGGGACAAGCGCGTGACGGCGTAGCTCGTCGATACCGCGTTGAACACGCCTTTGCGATCTCATGATCCGATCCCGTTCATCAATCGAGGACGAGACATGACATTGCGCGTCACGACGACGCAAGCGGCGCCCAGAGCACCTCGTCGATGCGCGCGGCACCGGTCGCCAGCATGACCAGGCGGTCGAGGCCGAGCGCGATGCCGCAGGCCGGTGGCATCACGGCCAGCGCGGCCAAAAAATCCTCGTCGAGCGGGTAGCGCTCGCCGTAGATGCGCTCCTTCTCCGTCATTTCCCGCTCGAGACGTCGGCGCTGCTCGACCGTATCCGTGAGCTCGGCGAAACCGTTGGCGACCTCCATCCCGCAGACGTAGAGCTCGAAGCGCTCGGCAACGCGCGGATCGCCCGCGGGCTTTGCCAGCGCCGCCTGCACGGCAGGATATTGATCGAGCAGCGTCGGGCGACCGATGCCCAGTCGGCCTTCGACGCGCTCCACCAGCACGCGGCTGAAGATGTCGCCCCAGCTGTCGCCCTCTCCGACAGCGATGCCCGTAGCCCGCGCGGCGCGAGCAAACAGGTCGCGATCCGGCTCGCCACGCGGCAACGTCGCCAGGAGGTCGATCTCCGCAAAGCGCATGAAGGCCTCAGCGACAGTGAGCCGTTCCGGCGCGGCGAATGGATCGGCGGAAACGCCGCGAAAGCTGAAGCGCCGGGCGCCGGCGGCGTCGGCGGCTTGCGCCAGGATCGCCGCGCAGTCGGCCATCAGCGTCTCGTAGGGCGCGCCGACGCGATACCATTCGACCAGCGTGAACTCCGGATGGTGCAGCGCGCCGCGCTCGCGGTTGCGAAATACCTTGGCGAACTCGACGATGCGGCGCTCGCCGGCCGCGAGCAGCTTTTTGCAGGCGAATTCCGGCGAGGTGCGCAGATAAAGCGGTGATGAAGACCCATCCGGCGCGTCGAGCGCCGTGGCAAAAGCATGCAGGTGCATTTCGTTTCCAGGGGAAATCTGCAGTGCCCCGGTCTCGACCTCGATGAAATCGCGGGCCGCGAACCAACTGCGCAGGGCCGCTATGATCCGGTTGCGTGCCAGCAACAGCGGCCGGCGGTCGGCATGAACATGGGGGGCCCAGAAGGGCGACGGGGCGGGCGGGGTCTTCGGCATGTCCTTGTGCGCGCAGAGTCGCGGAAATATGTGGCGATCGGGCTCAGGATCGCTATGGTGCGCCCCGACCCCAAGAGCCTCCGACGCCGAGGAAAGCCGTGAAAGTCATCGCCAGTTCGCTCCGCAAAGGCAATATCGTCGAGATCGATGGCAAACTCGGCGTCATCGTTTCAGCCGAGAACATTCACCCCGGCAAGGGCACGCCCGTGACCCAGCTCGACGTCCGCCGAATCGCCGACGGCGTAAAGGTGTCGGTCCGCTACAAGACAACCGACCAAGTCGAGCGCGCCTTCGTCGAGGACCGCAAGCACCAGTTTCTCTACCAGGACGGTGACGGCTATCATTTCATGAACATGGAGACCTACGATCAGGTCACCGTGCCGGCCGACGTGCTCGGCGACCAGACCGCTTACCTGCAGCCGGAGATGGAGGTGACGATCAGCCTGCATGAAGGCACGCCGGTCGCCATCGAGCTGCCGCCCCGCGCCGTCCTCGAAGTGACGGAGACCGAGCCGACGGTCAAAGGCCAGACTGCCGCATCCTCCTACAAGCCGGCGCTGCTCTCGAACGGCGTGCGCACGATGGTGCCGCCCTTCGTCACCATCGGCACCAAGATCGTGGTCAACACCGCCGACGGCAGCTACATCGAGCGCGCGAAAGAGTAGGCCTCCCTCAGCCGAAAGCGGCCAGCAGGATCAGAAGAACGCGAGCGTACGGATTTCGATGCTCTCGCGCGGATGGGCGTTCGGCGGCGACGTCGGATCGTCGAACGCGGTATGGACGGTCCACCGCGCGCGGCCGTCCTTGAGCGAATCGAAGACTTTGAAGACGATCGCTTCTTCACGCCGCATGCGCGGGAACCAAAACCACTTGTGCCGCGGGTTGTAAGTGATGGCGTAGGTTTGGCCGATCCTATTGGGATAGCGCCGCTCGGAAACCACCAGATCGTCGTCCGACACGGATCGGGCATCGCAAATGGCGAGCGGAAAGCTCTCGACCGGATGACGGATCGGCCGCCAGACCTGCACGATGGCGAAGCGCCGGCGCAGTAGCTGCTCCACCTCATCCGGTAGGAGATCGCGCACGCGCTGCGGCCCCGACCACTCCGTGTAGTCGTTGTGGACGCGGGGAACGACCTCGCGAATCTGACGCTGAGCGCGCACTGCGTCGTCGGCGGTGCGCAGCGTATGGTCGAAGACGACGACGCGCACGGCACCGCTCTCGGCCTTCACCAGCGCCTCCATCTCCCGATAATAGACGCGGCGCACCTCGTCCTCATCGAAAAAGTCGGTCATCTTGGTGTCGTGGCGTACGAAGCGAAAGCCTTCACGCTCAATGGCGAACTCGCCGGCCCGCATCCTCCCGTTGTGGATGACAACTTTTCGCGGATCGATTGCTCCGCCACGGATATCGAGTTCGCCAGGCGCGTTGGCCTGCGTAAAAATCCTTTCGCCGTCGTTGACGAGGTAATTGAGGGTTGCCTCGATCGAAGCAGCTTCTTGCGCCGCCGGGCGCTCCTCCATGACCTGATCCATGGCCGACTCCTTCGCCAATATGTGCTCAATTGATCCCATTTTTCGCTCCCAAGATAGGTCAGCGGCGGGACTTGGAACAGAGGCAGCCCCAGAGCGGCGCTCAAACCAGACCCCCGCGCGCCGCAGACGTCGATTTCAGCAGCATAAGCGATGCGCAGAAGCAGGCCGCATTCACGTATCCACGCGCAAAGGCTTGCTTCCGACATTTGTGAATGTTTGTTCATCGGTCGCGTCGGGTGGTGTCAAGAATTGCTCAATGAATGAATAAGCCTTTCCGCTTGATCGCAGCGTTTGCCGCGACACCGCTTGGCAGCACCGCGGTTGTTGACGATATTGCGGCTTTCGAATGCGATATGCCCGTGAGCGTCATGTTCAGAGCGTGCAGCCTTGCCGTATTGCTCGTTACTTCTTCCGCGCTGGCACAAGAGGCCGCGGACGCTCCTGCGCCAGAGCCGGCCGTCACCATGAAAGGCCCGCGGGTCGTACCTGCGGACGTGAACTGGGATGCGGTCCGCGCGGCGCTCGGCGGTATCGATCCGCACTCGGCGCGCGATGCCCCAGCCGACTCCCCGCAAGCCGACGCGCTCACCCGGCTCAACCTTGCGGCCGAGAAAATATTTCCAAAGATTGCCGCAAGCGCGGTTCCGGTTCTGCTGCCGTTCGATACGGGTGGCTTTCTGCGCGACGCGGCGGACGGAACAACAGGCGATAGCGCCAAATACCTGGCCGCCTTCAGCACCGAATTCTTTTTTCCCGGCCCGTCAGGGTACGACGCCGCATTCTCGCTGCAAGCAGAAGCAGCCGGTTTGAACATCACCTTCGCCAAACCGGTTCACGTGCAAATTACCGGTTCGACGCTCACTTACGAGCTCGATGGTCCGGCCGTCTCGCAAGGAGCCGCCGTGCCGGAACTGCAGCGCAAATTTCCCGGCATCCGCCGCCTGCTTCTGGAAAACCGTGTGCGCTATACATTCGTCCGCTTCGGCGTCCCCTACTTTGTCTCGATCCAATGTTTCGACGGGGGCAAACGCAAACGCCGCCTGGCGTGCCGCGAAGCCGACCAGATCGCGGTGCGATTTCTCAACGCGCTCGATATCGCCGGCGGAGCGCCGAGTCCGGCCGTTCCCTCCTCGCAGGCCGACGGGAATGAAACGGGCTCGGCCGGGCAAACGATCCGGCAGCCGGAAGAGATGTCTCCCGACTTCACCTACTACGCACCGGGCGACATTCTGCCCGGGACCGGCATGCGCGGTCAGGGCGGCCACGCCGACGCGACGGTCTATGCGAACATCCGTTTTCCCATGGCGCAAGCGCCGGCCTACACCAATTCGCAATCTTTCATGAACTGGGGCAACTGCGACTTCACCGGGCGCGTGGCGCTCGGTGGACACGGCAAGAACGCCGCGTATCGCTGCCGGGTGAACGGCATCCCGCTCATTCACGACGAGTCCAAGAACTACGCCTATCCGTGGCGCGATAATTTTTGCGAGCATCGGCACTATACAGTGAGTCAATGTCCGGCTGGACTCGGCCACCAAGGCGAGGATATCCGGCCCGGCTCATGCAAGCTGCGGAACGACGGCGCCGATCGCTGCGAGCCCTACCAGCACGACGTGGTCGCAGCGAGCAGCGGCGTCGCCTGGCGCACGCCCGGCGACGAGGCCCTCTATCTGATCGTCAACGCGCCCGGCGAGCACGTCCGTTTGCGCTACCTGCACATGAACCCGCACATGCTCGATGCGGCCGGAATCGTGAGCGGACGAAGCCTCGGCGAAGGCGAGGTGATCGGGCTGGCGGACGATTACGGCGAGCGGCAGGGCGGCACGACCTATCACCTGCATCTGGACCTTCAGGTTCTCACCCGGCGCGGCTGGGTGTACGTCAATCCCTACATGACGCTCGTGGCCGCCTATGAGCGCCTGATCGGCGGGCGGGGCCGGCTCGTCACCGACGCCAGGCTCGCCGCCGCGGCCGACGGGACCGGAGCCTCTTCCGCCGAGGGCCGGTGGGGGCAGAGCGGCGAGTCAGGCACCGATTCCGCGGCCCTGTCGTCGCCGCTGCCGCCCGCGACCTCCAATATGCGGACGTCCGATGCTAGTGTGCACGGCGTCGCGCGAATCGACCCTAAGGCTGATGCCGAGGCCGAGCCGAAGCGCGAGGCTGCGGGTGAGGGCAAACATACCGAACGCAAGACCGTCGACGCCGGACATTGCCAGACGCGCTTCTTTAGGGGCCATCGCCGGCGCGTGTGCGGCACTGCTGTTGCCGAGTCGCATGAGCGCGGCGGGCACGCACACGTCGTTGGCGCAGTGGATCACCACGTTTCGCTCAAAGGCGATCGCGCGGGGCGTCGCGCCGGAGACTTACGCGCGCGCCATGAGCACGTTAAAGCCCGACACCGCCGGGCTTGACGCCATCCGCAACCAGCCTGAATTCACCGAACAGCTCTGGCAATATCTAAACCGGCGCGTTTCCGAGTGGCGCATCATCGCCGGCAAGGAGAAGGCCAGGCAGTACGCGGCGCTGCTGGCGCGCATCGAGCACGATTTCGGCGTCGAGCCATCGATCACACTCGGCGTCTGGGGCATCGAGTCGGCGTTCGGTGATCCGATCGTGCAGCAGCGTCACATGCGGCCGGTCCTACCGTCGCTGGCAACGCTCGCCTGGGCGGAGCGGCGCCGTCGCGCCTATTGGGAGAGCGAGTTGATCAACGCGCTTCTCATTATCGAGCGCGGCTGGAGCACACCCGAGCAAATGGTCGGTTCCTGGGCCGGTGCCATGGGGCACACGCAATGGATGCCGGAAGTCTGGCTGCATGTCGGTATCGACTACGACGGCGACGGCAAGATTTCGCCGTTCGGCGCGCCGGACGACGCGCTCGGATCGACCGCGCGCTTCCTCGTCGAGCGCGGCAAATATCGGCGCGGCGAGCACTGGGGCTATGAAGTGCGCGCCCCCGAAGCGGGAAGCGGCAGCGTTTGGCGCAGCTACGCGGCTTGGCAGGCGCTCGGCGTCGTGCGCGCCGACGGCGAGGCTTTTCCGCAGCCCGATGCGACCGCGCGGCTCTGGGTGCCGGAACCGGGAGGGCCGGCGTTCCTTCTAGGGCCGAATTTCTTCGCCGTTCGCAGCTACAATCCTTCGATGAACTATGCGCTTGCGCTTGTGCATCTGGGCGACCGGTGCGTGGGCGGGGAGCCGTTCGTGCAGCAGTTCCCCGGATCCGAGCGCGCGCCGACGCTCGCCGAGGTCCAGGAGATTCAGCACCGGCTTACCGCGCTGGGCTATGACACCGGCGGCACCGACGGCCGCATCGGCAGCGACACGATGGTCGCGGTGCGCGAGTTTCAACGCAAGGTCGGCATGGAGCCGGCCGATGGCTATGCTGGCGTAAAACTCCTCGCCCGGCTGCGCCAGGGGTCGTAGGCGCAAGAAGCGGTCCGATTAGGTGGGTCACATTCTCGCTCGGGGTCGGGCCTGCTACGCGCCTAATGGCGGGAGTAACGGCGCATCGGTTCGCCGGTCCGTTCTGTCGCCCTTTCCAGGATGCAGCTTTCGGTAGCGGCGCCGATACCGGTGCCGTGACCCCATTCATAAGCGGTGAGCCGGCTCCCGCCCTCACATGGCTGCACGCGCCGCATCGTGCCAAGATGGGAGCGCTTGCCGCGTCGGTCGCGGCCAGGCGCCGGAGTTCACTGCGATGCGCGTCCCCATCTATCAGGTCGATGCCTTTACCGACACGCTGTTCGGCGGCAATCCGGCCGCCGTCTGCCCGCTGCAAGGCTGGCTGCCCGATGCGACCATGCAGGCCGTCGCGGCCGAGAACAATCTCGCGGAAACCGCCTTCTTCGTACGCAGCGGCAGCGACTACATGTTGCGCTGGTTCACGCCCAAAGTGGAAGTCGACCTGTGCGGCCATGCGACGCTTGCATCGGGATACGTCGTCTTGCGCTTCATCGAGCCTGGGAGCGAGACGGTGAATTTCCGCACCGCGAAAGCCGGAACCCTGACCGTGAGCCGGCGCGGCGACCTATTGGTCATGGATTTTCCTGCGCGGCCGGCCGCACCGGTGGAGCCGCCGCCCGGCTTATTGGCGGCGCTCGGCGGCAAGCCACGCGAAGTCTTGCGCGCCCGCGATCATCTCGTCGTCTACGGCAGTGCCGCGGAAATCGCGGCGCTCACCCCCGATCTCGGCGCGCTCGCCGAGGTCGACAGCTGGGCGGTGATCGTCACTGCGCCGGGCGCCAATGGCGTCGACTTCGTTTCGCGTTTCTTTGCCCCGAGGCAAGGCGTGCCGGAAGACCCGGTGACCGGCTCGTCGCACTGCACGCTGGTGCCGTATTGGGCCGCGCGGCTCGGCAAGACCGAGCTCGAAGCTCGGCAGATTTCGCCCCGCGGCGGCGCCCTCACCTGCACGCTGCGAGGCGAGCGGGTCGGCATAGCCGGCCGTGCCGTGCTGTACCTCGAAGGACAGATCGAGGTTTACCCCTTCACCGGCTCGCGACGGCGCTCAGCAGTTGAGGTCGAGACGCTGCATTCTGCAGATTTTAAATGAAAGTTTTCATCAATATTTAGTCATGCGTGAGAAGGCGACGTTCAGCTTTTCGTGGTCCAAGTCGTCGGTCGTTCACGAGCAAGGCTAGTCGGATGGGAGTGGTCGGACGTCTGCGAGCATTTGTGGAGCGCGCATCAATCGAGCAGCTGCCCCCCGACATCTACGCCTCGCTGATCGATAGCCTCTATGCGCCATTTATATCGTTCGCGCTCGGCGCGGCCGTGCCGCCCATCGCCGGCGGCATCGCGGCCTGGCGCACCGGCAACATTTGGTTGACCGTCTTGTCGCTCGGTGCGGCATTGGTCGCCGGGGTGCGCGTGCTCATCCTGCTGGAATACCGCAAGCGCAGCCCGGCCGTCGGCGTCGACGCCGCCGTGCTGCGCCGGTGGGAACGATTGTACGAGCTCGGTGCCGCCATTTACGCGGCCTGCATCGGCGGGATGTGCTTTGTTGTCTTCGCTTCCACCGAAGACGCCGTCAGCCAGTTGGTGCTTAATGCAACTGCTTTCGCGTATTGCGCGGGCGGCACGGCGCGCAATGCCGGTCGGCCTCGGGTCGCGGCCGTGCAACTTTCCTTCATCCTGCTGCCGCTCGCCATTGGCAGTACTGTTCGCGATGGCGCCGCCTATTGGGCGATCTCCGCGATCACGCTCGTGTACTTCGTCGCCGCGCTTGAAATCGTGCAGCATTTGGGCATCACCCACTTGCGTCTGCTTCTGATAACGCGAGAAAAGGGCGAGCTTGCTCGCTCGCTCGCGGAACAGAATTTCCGCTTCGATACGGCGCTCAATAACATGACCCACGGCCTTTGCATGTTCGATGAACAGCATCGCCTGCGGGTTTGGAACAAGCGGTTCTGCGAGATCTATCGGATCCCGCCGGAAGCGCTGTCCGCCGGCATCAGCGTCAAGGAGCTCGTCGAGCTGAGCGCCGCTCGCGGCAACGATCCCGCGCGCAGCGTTGCCGCGATCGTCGCCGATTATGCAGGTCGCCTCGCCCGCAACGAGGCCACGCATTACAAGCGGACATTGCCGACCGGCCGGATCATCGCGGTTTCACATCAGCCCATGGCCGGCGGCGGTGCGGTCGCGATCTTCGAGGACATAACGGAGCGCGAGGAAGCCGAGGCGCGCGCCAGCTTCCTAGCGACGCATGACGATCTCACCGGGCTGCCCAACCGCGCGGTGTTCGGGCGGGCCGTCAACGAGGCGGTCAAGCTCGGTCGGCGCCAGGCCAAGGAATTCGCGGTCATGTTCCTCGACCTCGACCGCTTCAAGATCATCAACGATACGTTGGGCCACGCGGCGGGAGATTTGCTGCTCGTCGAAATTGCGCGCCGCCTCAGGCGGTGCCTGCGCGAAAGCGACCTGGTTTCGCGCGTCGGCGGCGACGAGTTCATCGTTCTGCTCCGAGAGACCTCCGATGCGCAGCAGGTCGCGACGATGGCGCGAAAGATACTCGCGGCGATCGTGAAACCATTGACCCTTCACGGCCAGGAATGCCGCGTGACCGCGAGCATCGGAATTTCGCTGTTTCCCTCCGACGCTCAGGACGAGGAATCGCTCACCAAGAATGCCGACGCCGCCATGTATGCCGCCAAGGAAGACGGTCGCAACAACTTCCTGTTCCACTCGCGCGAGATCAAGACCCAGTCGATCGAGCGGCTCATGCTCGAAACGAGTCTGCGCCGCGCGCTCGACCGCAACGAACTGGTGCTCTACTATCAGCCCAAGCGCGACCTGAGCCGGGGCGGCATATCAGGCGTCGAGGCCCTCCTGCGCTGGAACCATCCCGATCTTGGCCTGCTGCTGCCCAACCGCTTCATCCCGCTCGCCGAGGAAACCGGCTTGATCGTGCCGATCGGCAGATGGGTGTTGCAGACCGCATGCCTGCAGAACATGGCCTGGCAGCGCCAGGGCCTGCCCCCGATCCGGGTTGCGGTCAACCTGTCGCCCCGGCAATTCGCCGACCCCAACCTGCTCGGCGACATCCGCACCGCGCTGGAAAAATCCGGCTTACCGCCGCAGCTTTTGGAGCTTGAAATCACCGAAAGCATGGTGATGCAGAATATGGAACGCACGATGCGCGTGCTCGAAGCCATCAAGCGCCTGGGCATCACGCTTTCGATCGACGATTTCGGCACCGGCTATTCGTCGATGTCGCTGGTCAAGAAATTGCCGATCGACGCGCTCAAGATCGATCGCTCCTTCGTGCGCGAGATCGCCAGCGATGCCGACGACAAGGCCATTGCCGAGGCCATCATCGCGCTCGGCCGGGCACTCGATCTCACCGTCGTCGCCGAAGGCGTGGAGACGGCGGAGCAGGAGGCGGTGCTGCGGGCGCATAATTGCGACGAAATCCAGGGCTTTTTGATCAGCAAGCCGATTCCGGCCGACGAATTTGCCGCCTTTGTCGCTGATCACACGCTGGCGGAATTGAAGGCCGTGACGGCAGCGGCCGCATCGGCAAACAAAGCCATGCCGACCGGCACGCGGGCTTAGGTTTGCCGGCGATCACCGCCCCGCGAACGGTTCCGCCGCCGCTATGTCGATGAGCCGAAACTGCACGCGCTCTTCGCCCTGATATCGGTCGAGCGCGAAGGAGCCGGCGGCGTGGACCTGCCGGCCGCGGTTCTCCAGGAGCGCGGCGCCGAGTTTTTGTCCGGCAGCCCGGAAGGCAATGGCGCTTAGACCGGCGCCGTCGGCGGATTTCAGCCGCACCCGCACATGCGCCTGGCCAACCTCCTCGGCGTAGGCCACCGTGTGCGCCGGCAGCGCAACGACCGGCTCGGGATTGCCGGAGCCGAAGGGGCCGGCGCGCTCGAGCAAGGCGACGAGCTCGGGATCCGCGGCGGCCGCGCTTACCGCACCGTCGATCAAGAGCCCGTTGGCGCGCCGCGCGACCTCCACGTCGGGACCGAGGGTCGCGTCGAAAAAGGCGCGCAGCGGCGCCAGCGCGGTTCTCCGCACAGTCACGCCGGCCGCCATGGCGTGGCCACCGCCCTTTTCCAGTAAACCCTTGGCCACGGCCCGGCGCACCGCGCGCCCGATATCGACGCCCACAATGGATCGGCCGGAGCCGGTGCCGATGCCGCCGGGTTCGAGCGCAATGGCAAATGCAGGTCGGGCGAATTTTTCCTTCAACCGGGCCGCCACAAGGCCGACCACACCGGGATGCCACCCCTCCGCGGCGGTGACTACCACCGCACCCTTCTCCTCGAGGCCGAGCGCCGCTGCGGCCTCGGCTTCCGCCTGCGCCACGGTCTCGAGCTCGATCGACTGCCGCTCGCGATTGAGCCGATCGAGTTCGGCGGCGATGCGCGCCGCCTCGACTGGATCGTCCTCGATCAACAGCCGCACGCCGAGATCGGCGCGACCGATGCGCCCGCCGGCATTGATGCGCGGGCCGAGCAAAAAACCGAGGTGCCAAGCTTCAGGCGGCCCGTTCAGCCGCGCCACGTCCATCAAGCTCACATGGCCGACGCGCTGGCGACGGCGCAACGCGATCAAGCCCTTGGCCACGAAGGCGCGGTTGAGCCCGATCAGCGGCACCACGTCGGCGACCGTGCCGAGCGCCACGTCGTCGAGTAGTGTCAGCAGATCCGGCTCCGGTCGATCCGTGGTCCAAAAGCCGCGGGACCGCAAGAGGCGGTTCACCGCCACCACGGTCATGAAGGCGAGCCCGACGGCGGCGAGGTGGCCGAGGTCGGAGAGGTCGTCGCGGCGGTTCGGATTGACGATGGCGACCGCCGGCGGCAGCGTTTCGTCGGCCTGATGGTGATCGATCACGACGACGTCGAGGCCGAGCGCACGCGCCTGCGCAAGCGGCTCTATGCTGGTCGTGCCGCAATCGAGCGTGATCAGGAGCGCGGCGCCGCGCGCGGCGAGCGCCCGTACTGCCTCGACATTCGGCCCATATCCTTCGAACAAACGGTCGGGAATGTGGATCAGGGGATCGACGCCGCCGCAGCGCAGAAAGCGCGTGAACAGCGCCGCGGACGTCGCACCGTCGACGTCGTAGTCGCCAAAAATGGCGACCGTCTCGCCGCGCGTGATCGCGTCGGCGATCCGGGCGGCCGCCGCTGGCATGGCAGTGAGCACGTTTGGATCGGGCATCGATCGCCTGATCGTCGGATCGAGGAACGCCTCCACGGCGTCGACCTCGACATTGCGGCCGGCGACGACCCGAGCGAGCAACTCCGGCAGCCCGTGCCGCTGCGCGATGGCGAGCGCCCGTGCCGAGCTGCGCTCGTCCAGCCGGGGCCGCCAGGCGCGCCCTGCCGCCGAGTTCTCGACGCCGAGGAAGAAGCTGTTGCTCACGGTGAACTGGCGTGATTCGAAGCCCATGACGCTACATTAGCCGATTCACGCGGAAGCCGCTCGCTCGGCGGCGCCGCGCACGCATGCGGCTCACCGCAGCTTTCCTGCCAGGCCGCGAGTACACCACCGCTCCGGCCCGCACCGTCGCTTTTGCCTACGGCGCGTCGGCACCGAAATAGCGGCTGCCCCAGCGGCCGCCGCGAACCAGTGCCGCCACCTCGGACCTGATGATCTCCAGAACGGCCTTCGTCTGCGACGTAAACGGACGCTCGTTCGACCAGGCGACGAACAGCGTGCGATGAAACGAAGAACCCCTGAAGGGGACCATGACCAGGCGGCCGAGCTCCACTTCCTGCGCCACATTGCCGAGCGGCAGGACGGTGTAGGCGTTTCCGGCCTGGACCAGCTGCTTGATCGCGATGAGCGAATCCACCTCGTACACGATCCGCAGCGTCCGTCCGATGAACTTGAGATGGTTCTCGACCGAAATGCGCAGCCCGTTGTGGCGCGGGGGAAGCGCCAGTGGAAGCCGCGACAGATCGGCGATAGCCACCGATCGCGACTGCGCCAGCTCCTGCTCGGGCGCGCAGATCAAAAAGTGCTCCTCGGACGCGAGCGGCTCGGTGTGAAGAACGTCGCTGGTCAGCGTGTGGTCGTAGAGAATTCCGAGGTCCAGCCGGCCGACGATGAGCCACTCGATGATGAACCCTGTCCAGCCGTCGATAATGCTGATGCCGATTTGCGGGAACGTCTCCAGCACTTTCTGCAACAAGACGTGCGAGAGCGAGTGGCTGACCGCTTCGGGCAGACCAACGTCGACCCGACCGGCCGCGGAGCGAGCGAGCGCCGTTACTTCCACCCTGGCGCGATCGAGATCGCGCAGAACCGATTTTATGCGCTCCTGGAACAATTCGCCCGCCCTGGTCAGCGCAATTCCGCGGCCGTGCCGTTCGAACAACTGGACGCCGAGTTCGCCTTCCAGGGTATGGATGTGCCGCGTGAGCGCCGGCTGCGCGACGCGTAGCCGATTGGCGGCCTTGCTCACGCTTTGCAGGTCGCTCACCGTTGCGAAGTACTGCAGCTGGCGGAGATTCATGC
>Ga0187782_10001406_pt1 | contig 17437 bp, 16 predicted proteins | sample 0715_SJ02_MP15_2_FD_132454 | JGI IMG/M metagenome (GOLD analysis project Ga0187782, IMG submission 132454) | Tropical peat soil microbial communities from peatlands in Department of Meta, Colombia - 0715_SJ02_MP15_20_MG | ecosystem: Environmental > Terrestrial > Soil > Wetlands > Peat | place...
CTGGCGGTCGGATCCGCGCGCATACCCTCAGTCCGACGTGGCTTGAGCTTCACCGGCATTTCCAGGCCCTTACAGCCGCACGCGCCTCAAGCGGGCGCCAACGGCTGGAGCGGAAATAGAATAATATGATTCCAAATTCAACCGGTTACGGCCCAGCCCATCTGGGCGTTGACAGCGGGGCTTTTTATAGAACATCATTATACCAGAAAAAGAACCGGCCCGCCATACTCTTGTTGGGGAGACGCCTATGAACGTGCACAGCGCAGCGCGCGACATCGATTTCCGATCTTCGCTGACCGCCGACAGTGCCGTCGCCGCGAAGTATTTTGAGACCGCCGATGCCGCGCTGCGGTCGCTCGGACCGCCGTCGGCGCGTAGCGACGCCGCCAGAAGGGACGCGCAGGAGATCAAGACCCGCGCGCGCCTTGCCAAGGAAAGGTTCTTGCGGCGGCACGTCGGCGAAATCTACGACACGCTGACCGACAGCGGGAGCAAGACCCTGCGGGTGTGCGAACTCCTTTACGCCGTCGCCGAGCGCTTCCCCGGGGTGGTGCCTACCCGTCAGCGCATCGCCGACGAGCGCGCGCTCAAGCATCAGAGCGCCAAGGAAGGTCTCGAAATCGACCAGGGATTGTTCATCGCCCATCTTCTCGCCGATCCGGAACGAGGTCTGCATCTCGTCCACGCCATGCTGCGGCCGAAACGCGAGGCTTTGGAAGTGTTCGCGCAGTTTCAGAAAACCGGGGTGGCCGATCTCGGCGAAGCGCGCGTCGAACGTAAAGGCAATGTCGGGCACGTGACGCTGACCAACCCGAACTTCCTCAATGCCGAGGGCGATCGTACCGCGGCCGATCTGGAAACCGCGGCCGACCTCGCTTTGCTCGACGACCGGATCGAAGTGTGCGTGCTGCGCGGCGGTCCGGTCGATCATCCGAAATATGCCGGCCGCCGGATTTTTAATTCCGGCATCAATCTGACCCACCTTTTTTATGGCCAGATCGCGTTTGCCGACTTCATCATCGAGCGCGAATTCGGCTTGCTCAACAAAATCTACCGCGGCCTCTGGCAATCCGAGTCGTATGGCGAACAATTTGAGGACTATGTCGAGAAGCCCTGGCTTGGCGCGGTCGAAAGCCACGCGATCGGCGGCGGCTGCCAGCTTCTGTGCGTCATGGACCGCGTGGTGGCCGTACACGGCAGCTATTTCAATCTGCCGGCCAGCAAAGAAGGCTTCATTCCCGGCAGTGCGCCGCTGCGGCTGCCGCGCCTGGTCGGCATCCAGCTCGCACGTCAGGGCATTTTCTTCGAGCGCAAGTTCATGGCCGACACGCCAGAAGGTCAGATGATCTGCGACGAAACGGTTTCCTATGAGCAGATGGACAAGGCCATCGAAGTCAACACGACCCAGATGATTCGCGCCGGCTTCACCAGCACTGTGAGCAATCGCAAGGCGCTGCGCGTGGGACAGGAGCCTTTGTCGGTGTATCGCCGGTACATGGCGACGTATGCGCGTCAGCAAGCGTTCTGCTTCTACGACCCGAAGCTGATCGACAATCTCGAACACAGCTGGAAGCCGAGCAGCCGCCGCATGTGAGCACTTCGGGCGTCCAGCCGCAGCCGGAAGCAGCCTGATGCGCACACTCGCAGAGCTCATTCGCTGGCGCGCGCGCCGTCACCCCGATCTGGAAGCGATCTGGTATGACGGCAAAAGCCAGACCTATGGCGCGCTCAACCAATCGACGTCGCAGCTGGCCGGCGCGCTGGTCACGCAGCTCGGCATCACACCGGGCGACCGCGTCGCTATTCTGGACAAGAACTGCGCCGCCTATCTCGAACTAGTGTTGGCGCTCGACAAGGCCGGCGCGGTCGCCGCGCCGATCAATTGGCGGCTGACCGCCCACGAGGTGAAGCTGATCATCGAGGACATCAAGCCGAAGCTCGTTGTGACCGGGCCGGAATTCAAAGGAAACGGTGCCGCGGCCGGCGTGCGCACGCTCACATTCGACGAACTGCCGCGCGGCGGCGAGGACCCGAACCGCGACCGGGACGGCGCGGTCTCCACGCAATTCTGCACGTCCGGCACCACCGGGCTGCCGAAGGGCGCCATGCTCACCGGCTGGAACATGCTCAACACCGGACTTTGTCTTGCACTCGAAATGCCGGAGCTGCGGGAGGGCTGCCGCTCGCTTGTCGCCATGCCGATGTTCCATCTTGGCGGCACCGGCTGGGCGATCTGGAGCATGCAGGAGGGTGCCTCGCTCGTGATCATGCGCGAGGTCGCGCCAGCATCTCTCCTGAACACGATCGTGGAGCAACGCATCGCAACCGCGCTGCTCGTGCCGGCGGTCATGCTGTTTCTGTGCGAACTGCCGCAATCAAAGACGGCGGATTTCTCGGCTTTGCAACACATCACCTACGGCACCGCGCCGATTTCGCCGGAGGTGCTGCAGCGTTCGCTCGAGACGTTCAAATGCCGCTTCTCGCAGATTTACGGACTGACCGAGACGACGGGCCCCTTCACCTCGCTGGCGCACGAGCATCACGTCGCTGAAAAGCTGTCGTCGTGCGGGCGCCCGATGTTCGGCGCGCGCGCCAAGGTGGTCGACGCCGGCGGCAAAGAGCTGCCTCCCTACGAGGTCGGCGAGCTGGTCTATCAGGGCGAAAGCCTGATGACCGGCTATTGGGCACGCGAGAAGGAAACCGACGAGGTGATCCGCGACGGCTGGTTTCGCACCGGCGACGCCGGCTACGTCGACAAGGACGGCTTTTTCTTCATCAAAGACCGCATCAAGGACATGATCGTCACCGGCAGCGAGAACGTCTACCCGGCCGAAGTCGAGGCGGTGCTCGCGAGCCATCCCGATCTCCTCGAAGTAGCGGTGATCGGCGTCCCCGATCAAAAATGGGGCGAGAGCATCAAAGCCTGCGTGGTCAAACGCAAGGGGTCGACATTAAGCGGCGAAGGGCTGATCGAATGGTGCCGGGACAAGCTTGCCGGGTACAAGCGCCCGCGCTCGGTCGATTTTCTCGACGCGCTGCCGCGCAACGCCAGCGGCAAGATGCTCAAACGCACGTTGCGCGAGCCCTATTGGGCCGGCTACGAGCGAAGGGTGAACTAGCGCGCCGCGTCGACGCGTCGCAAGCGCAGGAGCAAGAGCCCCGGTCATTGCGACCGGGGCCCCCCTGCCATGCCGGGGCTCAGACCTTTCCCGGCACTCGCCGCTATAGCGGCCGCCGGTTAACCAAACCGCGCCGGTCAGGCCCGCAAAATCAGAGAACGGATTAAGGATAAAGTCGCCCTGACCGCGCGCCGCCGGCGTGCATTTGCGGTCCGCGGCCGCCTTTCTGGTGATGTTGGAGGCCACGCCCGGAATTGAACCGGGGTAAACGGTTTTGCAGACCGCTGCGTAACCACTCCGCCACGTGGCCGTCTTTGGCAACGCCGACCAAAAGCTTCAATCAGCCGGCGTCGCAATGCTCCGCTCTATAGAGGAAGGTGCGCGGAAGGTCGAGGTCCAACGATGCAAAGGCTAAACGTCCAAGGCTGCGGACCCCGCTTGCGTTTTGTGCGACCGTGCCGCAGAACGTCGTGCGCCGATATATGGGGTTTTGAGGTCATGTTCGACACTGCCAACGCACGTCGTTTGATGGTGGAAGGGCAGATCCGCACCGCCGATGTGACGGACCTCGACCTGCTGGCGGCCATGCAATCGGTGCCGCGCGAGCAGTTTCTCCCGCCCGCCCTCGCGGAACTCGCTTACGTCGATAAGGATATTCCGGTGGGCGCGGGACGCGCGATGCTCAAGCCGATGGTGCTTGCCAAGCTCATCCAGGCCGCCCGGGTGCAGAAGACCGACCGCGTTCTCGATGTCGCATGTGCTACTGGCTACTCGACTGCGGTTCTGGCGCAACTGGCCGGCTCGGTCGTGGGATTGGAGGACAACGCCGAGTTCGCAGCGCGGGCGAAAAAGGCGTTGACGGCGGCGGGCGCTGCTAAGGCAGAGGTCGTCGTCGGCCCGCTGACAGCAGGCTGGCCGCCAGCGGCTCCGTATGATGTCATTCTCATGAATGGCTCGACCGAAACCGTTCCCGAGACACTTGGCGGTCAATTACAGCCGAACGGCCGCCTGGTCGGCATCTACGGCCCAGCGCATGCTGCCAAGGCCATGATTTTTCACATGATTAAGGGTCACCTCGTTGGCCGCCCGATTTTTGACGCTGCCGCGCCGCTACTGCCCGGCTTTGCCGCCCCGCCGGCCTTCGTCTTTTAGGCCGATCGCTTCCGTCCCCCATACCTGTGGCGCATTTGTGCCAGCCGCAGGAAATCTGCGGTTATCCCCTGTGGAAGGGGTTTTGCGGGGTTACCCGGCCGCATAATGTGCCAAGTTCGGGTGCGTGGCCGACTCGTTTGGCCGCGCCGCGATGTATTGCGGGGTCCTCGTCTGAACAGGCGGGGAGGTGGGAGCACCGTGCGTCTTATGTGTGGAAGACGTTTGGGGGCGCGCATTCAAGCCGTTGCCAGTCTCGGCCTGGCCAGCGTCGTCGTGGGCGTAGCCTGTACGGGAGCGGTCGCAGATACCCTCGAATGGGCCCTGGTGCAGGCCTACCAGAACAATCCCTCGCTCAACGCGCAGCGCGCGTCACTGCGTTCGATCGACGAGAATGTGCCGCAGGCCTTGTCCGGCTACCGGCCGAAACTGAGCGTGACCGCCAGCGGCGGATACAACTACACCAATTCGACCGCGGCGTTCCCGGTTGCGACCGGCGCTCCGCTCGGCACGGTTCAATATGCCGAGACGTACATTTCGCGCCAGATCGGCGCGACCGCGACGCAGACGCTGTTTAACGGGTTCCAAACCGCCAACCGGACGCGCCAGGCGGAAAGCCAGGTCGAAGGGGCGCGCGAGACGCTGCGCGTGACCGAGCAGCAGGTGCTGCTCGACGCCGCGACCTCGTACATGAATTTGCTGCGCGACGGCGCGATCCTCGAACTCAACCGGCGCAACGTCGAAGTGCTCACCGAACAGCTCAAGCAGACGCGCGACCGCTTCAACGTCGGCGAGGTCACGCGCACCGACGTGGCGCAGGCGGAATCGCGGCTCGCGGCCGGCCGCTCGTCGCTGTTGGGCGCGCAATCGAATTACGTGACCTCGCAAGCCAACTACCGGCGCGTCATCGGCGTCGATCCTGGCCAGCTCGCGCCGGGCACGCCGGTTGATCGCCTGTCGCCTAACGCGCTCCCGCGCGCCATCGCCGAGGGCCAGTCGAACAGCCCGTCGGTGCTGGCGGCCATGTACGGGGTCGACGTCGCCGAACTCGCCGTGAAGATCAGCGAAGGCGCCCTGTATCCGAACGTCACTCTGACGGCGAGCGCGTCCTATGGCGGGCAACCCGCGTACGAAGTAGCCCACCAAGGCCAAGCTTCGGTGCTCGGCCAATTGACGGTGCCGGTCTATCAGGGCGGCGCCGAGTTTTCCGCCATCCGGCAAGCCAAGGAAACGGTCGGCCAGCAGCGGCTCAACCTTGACGTCAATCGCGATCAGGCGCGGGCCACCGTGGTACAGAGCTGGGGCGAATTGGACGCCGCCAAGGCGCAGATCGAGGCGACCACGGCGCAGGTGAACGCTGCGGAGATCGCGCTCAACGGCGTACGCGAGGAGGCGCGCGTCGGCCAGCGCACCACGCTCGACGTCCTCAACGCGCAGCAGGAATTGGTCAATGCGCGCGTTGCGCTGGTCACGGCCCAGCACGACCGTGTGGTCGCCTCCTACACCCTGCTGGCGGCGGTCGGCGGACTTTCGATGTCGCGACTAGGCCTCAACGTGCTGATTTACGATCCGCAGGTGCACTATCAGCAGATGCGCGACGCATGGGTCGGCGTGCGCAGTACTGACGGCCGCTAGAGCGGGCGGATGCCGACGGCGTGTCGGCTTGATTAACGTTCGCGTATCACTGCTTGCGTTAGACTTTCATCATGACATACTCAAACATAGCGTTGCATGTCGTGCTTGCGTGATTCGCGATTGGCGCGTTTGTCGGCGGGCAGGGGACCCGCTGTCGCCACGGCAGGGGGACGTGCGGAATTTGGTGTCGGGACGGGCGGGGAAGCGCGCATGACGCAACCGGCGAAATCGCAGGAACCGTCGATGGAGGAGATTCTGGCCTCCATTCGCCGCATCATCGCTGACGACGACGCCAGCAACTCCGTGCAACGCGAGCCGGAGCCGCCGAAGGCGGCGGCCCGAGCCGCGGCGCCGGCTCCGCCGCGCTCCTCGTCGGCTGCGTTGCCTGAGCCAAGCGTAGCGGTGGAACCGCTTCCTCCACCGGCGCCGTTACCGCAGGCGGCCGCGGAGGACGAGTCTTCCGATATCCTCGATCTTACCGAATCGATGGCGGCGCCAACTCCGAAGGAGCCGGCACCAGCCCCCGCACCGAGCCCCGCTCCGAGCCCGTCGCCGCAATTCCGCAGAATTGACGGTCATTCCGATGTGGACTTTGACGAGGCGAGCGAGCGGCCGCCGCCAGTGCAAAAGACCATCGAGCGCGCCCGGCGCAATTTTACACGCTCGGCCGGCGAACGCGACGAGGAGCGCGCTGAACTGTTGTCGAGCGAGACCAGTGCGGCTGTCGACTCCGCCTTCAACACGCTGGCGCAGACCGTGCTGGTGCAGAATGCGCGCACGCTCGAGGATCTGGTGCGCGAAATGCTGCGGCCGATGCTCAAGACCTGGCTTGACGACAATCTGCCAGCCATGGTCGAGCGCTTGGTGCGCGCCGAAATCGAGCGCGTGTCGCGCGGCCGCGTTGGTTGACGCTCAACCGCCTTTCAACGCGGCGGCGAGCTTGAACGCCTGATCCGAAAGGACCGCCGGATCCTCCTTGAAGCTTGCGGGCGGCTTCAGCGCGACGCCGTTCTTGCGCGGAATGATGTGCACGTGCAGGTGAAACACGACCTGGCCACCGGCAGGCTCGTTGAATTGCTGAATCGTCAGACCGTCGGCGGCAAAGACGGTCATTGACGCGCGGGCGACTTTTTGGACAACCGCGAAAAGATGCGCGAGATCGTCCCGCCCAATGTCGAGAATGGTGCGTGCCGGCGCTTTGGGAATGACCAAAGTGTGCCCCGCCGCGCGCGGCATGATATCGAGGAAGGCAAAGGTGCCGTGGTCCTCGTAGACCTTATGCGCAGGCAATTCTCCGCGCAGGATTTTGGCAAAGACATTGTTGGAATCGTAGCTCGGCATCATGCTCTCCGCGTTGCGCAATGGTATGTCATTCCGGCTCGATGGCGAAATCCTTGCGGAAAGGACCGGTGGCGGCAAGCTCGACGCCGGCGGCGGCGATATAGGCACGCTCGCGCACCAGATAGTCCGCGATTGCGCGGCGCAGCGCCGGATCGGCGATGTAGTGCGCGGAATAGGTGGTCGCGGGCATATAACCGCGGGCAATCTTGTGTTCGCCCTGGGCGCCCGCTTCGACGCGCGAAAGTTTGTGCGCGATCGCGTAATCGATCGCCTGGTAATAGCACAGCTCGAAATGCAGGAAGGGATGGTGTTCGATCGCGCCCCAATGGCGGCCGAACAGCGCGTGCGAGCCGATGAAGTTGATCGCGCCTGCGATCCAGCATCCGGCGCGCTTGGCCATGACCAGCAGGATATCGTCGCGCATGGTCTGGCCGATGAGCGAGAAGAACGGCCGCGTGAGGTAGGGGCGCCCCCATTTGCGCGATCCGGTCTCCATGTAAAAGGCGAAGAACGCATCCCAGATGTCTTCGGTGAGATCGCTGCCGGTGAGCCAATGCACGGTGATGCCGTCGGCGACGGCGTCATGGCGTTCGCGCCGGATGGTCTTGCGCTTGCGCGCGTTGAGCGCGGCCAGGAAATCGTCGAACGTGCCGTAGCCGGCGTTCTCCCAGTGAAATTGCTGGTCGGTGCGCTGCAGGAATCCGAGTTCGCCGAGAAAGCGGTATTCCGGCTCGGTCGCAAACGTCACGTGCACGCCGGATGCATCGTCGACTTCGCACAGCCTGATCAGGCCGCTCGCGAGCGCGCGGCGGAGGTCCGCGGCGTGCGGCCCCGGCCGGACCAGCAGCCGTCGTCCAGTCGCGGGGGTGAACGGCACGGCGACCTGGAGCTTCGGATAATAGTTGCCGCCGGCGCGCATGTAGGCGTCGGCCCAGCCGTGGTCGAAAACATATTCGCCGCGCGAGTGGCTCTTCAGGTAACAGGGCGCTGCAGCCTGCAAAATGCCGTCGGCAGTCTTGACGAGCACGTGCTGCGGGTCCCAGCCCGTACGGCCGCCGACCGATCTCGAGGCTTCGAGGGCGGAGAGAAAACGATGCGACAAAAATGGATTGAAGTCGGCATCCTGAGCTATGGGCCGGTCGGCGTTATTGGCAAGGCGGCCGCCGCGTTGATTGCCCGGATTGGCGCAAGCGTCCCATGATGCCGCATCAATCTCGCTGACGGCGTTGATCGCGCTGACCTGCAGATTGACGGCCGCCGTGCAGACACCGTCCGCAACGGGAGGCTGGCTGGTGCCCTTGTGGCTCATGGACGAAAGCCCTCAAAAATCATCTGATCGGCCCAGCGGGCGGCGCGTTGCCGTTCGGACGGCGTTCGCACCACCCACGTCAGCAGTGGCACGCACAAAACATGCCGCGCCAACCCTGGCGCCGGCGCCGGCAGGTCGCCGATGGCATAAGCCACAAACTGAGGGTGCGCGATCAAGGCCGGCAGCAGCGATCCCATCCCGTACCGCAGCCACGGCGGCATCTGGTCCCAATAGGGATGGGGCCGGTACTTTGCGGCAACAATGCCGCTGGGGAGGCGAGGGGCCTTATGCCGCAGAACCCTAAGTTGCAGCGGATCGAATGACATCGGTGCCACCGGCCCGCGATATCCGGTCACTACGGCAGCGACCCGGCTGGGCAGACGCGGATCGCCGTCGAACCTGCTTTTAAGCTCAGGAAGCAAGACGGCGCGTCCGCCGACCAGATCGCAGAGATCACCGAGCGTCAGCATATGCTCCGCGCTTGCGCGGAACGGTACGCGCTTGAGTTCGGCGCTGTCGCGCTGGTCCAACCGCCCCTCGCCGTCGGTGAGGCGGCCCAGCTCCGCGTCATGGTGCACCATCGCTTCGCCGTCGGCGCTGAGCTGAAGATCAACCTCGATGCCGTAGCCGCCGTCAATCGCCGCAGTCACGGCGCCGGCGGTGTTCTCGATCACGCCAAGCGCCGCATCGTGCAGGCCGCGATGCGCAATCGGCCGGGCCGTCAACCAGTCGAGCGTGTTTGACACCGTTCACGACACTTCGAACAGACCCTCGACCTCGACCGCCGCGTCGCGCGGCAGCGCCGAGACGCCGACGGTGCTCCGCGCATGCTTGCCCTTCTCGCCGAACGCAGCGACCATGAGATCGGACGCGCCATTCATGACCTTTGGGCCTTCGCCGAACCCCACCGCGGCGTTGATAAAGCCGCCAAGCCGCACGACGCGCACGACCTTGTCGAGATCGCCGATCGCCGCCTTGACTTGAGCCAGGAGGTTGACGGCACAGGCCCGCGCGGCCTTTTGCCCGTCCTCAATGGACACGCCAGCGCCGAGTTGTCCGGTGGCGACGAGCTTGCCGGCGCTGTCCAGACAAATCTGGCCGGACACCATGAGCAGATTACCGGTGCGCACGAACGGAATGTAGTTTGCGACCGGTGCGGCGGGCTCCGCCAGCGCAACACCGAGTTCGCTCAGCTTCTTTTCAACCGTTCCGGCCATCTTTGATTCCTCCATGTCTGCGCAAAGCCCTCGCCGATCGGAGCTTAGCATGCAAGCCGGGGCACGCGGATCGCGGTTGCGGGCCGCGCGCAGCGCCCCTATTTTTGCCGCCGTCCTTTGGTGGAAAAAGTGTAAGATTTAGCGCGGGCCGGGCCGCGGTAGGTGATTGCGAAGCAGGTATGGGAGAAAGAGGTTCACCGGTGGCTCAGAGCTTTCTATCGCGCGGCGCCTTCCTGGCCTTGATTTTGATTTTCGCCGCTCCGGTCAGGGGCGTCGTGGCGCAGGAAAGCCGACAAGGCGCTCCGATCCAACTGGTTCCCCACCGGGCCATTTATGACCTCTCGCTGCACGCGACGCGCGGCAATACTCAGATCGTCGCGGTGCGCGGGCGTATTCTTTACGATTTCGATGGCAGTGCCTGTACGGGCTATTCGTTGCAGTTCCGCCAGGTCTCCGAGCTCGATTCGGGCGAGGGTAAAGTCGCCACCAGCGATCTGCGCTCGACCACCTGGGAGGGCGGGGATGCCAAGAGTTTCAAATTCACTTCGGAAAATTTCCTCGACCAGAATCTTGTCGATTCGGTCGACGGCCATGCGGAACATGGCGCCAAGGCGACCGCGGTCGATCTCGTCAAGCCTGAGCACAAGGTACTCAATATCGATGCCGGCGTGGTATTTCCCACCGAGCACATGGTGCGCGTGATCTCAGCCGCCCGCGCCGGCAAGACCGTTCTCGATTTTCCGGTCTATGACGGCTCGGACACCGGCGAAAAGGTCTATGACACGCTCACCGTGATCGGCCGTGCGATCGGGCCCGACGAACGCAAATGGGCGGACGCCGCTGCCGACGAGCCGAAGCTGGCGGCGGTCGCGCGCTGGCCGGTCACGATCAGCTATTTCGAAACCGGCCAGCCGTCGAAGACCGGCGAGCAAACGCCGGTCTACGCGATCGGCTTCGAGCTTTACGAAAACGGCATCTCGCGCGCGCTGTCGCTCGACTACAACGATTTCGTCGTGGCCGGCAAACTCACTTCGCTCGAGATCAAAGAGCCGAAGCCTTGCCCGTAAAATTATAGCCTGGGTTGAGCGAAGCGAACCCCGGAAGCGAGTTTCAAGGCTTTGGCCTTGACCCCCGGACTTCGCTTCGCCTAATCCGGGCTACAGCTTCTCCGGCCGCTCGAACGCCAGCCCGCGCAGCAGCGCATCGTCGCCGAAGCGAGCGCGCACACGATCGAGCGCATGTTCGGCCTCGGCGGCGCGTCCGTCGACGAAATCGGCCGGATCCGCCTGATCCGCAGTAGTGAGGGCGCTCAGTCCGACGCCCAGCAGGCGGAATTTCGTGCCGTCGGCCTCGCGCTGAAGGAGCCCGCGCGAAGCGGCAAATATTCTGCCGGCAAGCTGCGTCGCCGATTCGAGCGAGCGAGCGCGTGTGCGGATTTTGAAATCGGCGGTCTTGAGCTTGAGGGTTACGGTGGCGCCGGCCAGCGCCTTCGCTTTTAGCCGCGCGGACACTTCTTCGGTCTGGCCCCACAGGATGCGTTCGAGTGTACGGAAATCGGCGATGTCGCGATCGAATGTCGTCTCGGAGGAGACGCTTTTGGTTTCGCGGTCAGCGCTGACCGTGCGCGCGTCGATACCGCGGGCGAGGCGGGCGAGGCGGCGGCCTTCTTCGCCGTAGCGCCGCATCATGTCGACTTCGCCTGTCCGTTGCAGATCGGCAATGCGATGGAATCCATCGCGCGCGAGCCGCGCCGCACTCACCTTGCCGACGCCAAAGATGAAGCTGACCGGTTTCGGCGCCAGAAAAGCCGGCGCCTCGGCGGCGCTGAGCACCGCGAAGCCGCGCGGCTTGTCGAGGTCGGAAGCGACCTTGGCGAGGAACTTGTTGCTGGAGAGCCCGATGGAGACGGTGATGCCGAGCTTCTTTTCGAGGTCGGCGGCAAAGCGCGCCAAGACCTTGGCTGGCGGCAGGCCGTGCAGGCGTTGTGTGCCGGCAAGGTCGAGAAAGGCTTCATCGATCGACAGCGGTTCGACCAGCGGGGTAAGCGCCAGCATCATCTGCCGCACCTCGCGGCCGACCCGGGAATATTTCTCCATGTTAGGACGGACGACGCGCGCGTGCGGGCAAAGCCGCAGCGCCTCGAACATCGGCATCGCCGACTTCACGCCGAAGGTGCGCGCGACATAACAGGCGGCGGCGACCACGCCGCGCCTGCCGCCGCCAACAATGACCGGCTCGGCGGCGAGCGTGGGGTCGTCGCGTTTCTCGATCGTGGCATAAAAGGCGTCGCAATCGACATGGGCGACCGCGAGTTCCATGAGCTCCGCATGGTGCAGCAGCCGTGGCGAGCCGCATTGCCGGCACCGCGTCACCTGCGACGCGGCGTCGGCGAGGCAATCGCGACAGAATGTGGTGCTCACGGCGCGTTTCGGTTCCTCTGCCGGCCGAGCGCACGGCGCGCCCGCGCGATATCCGCCGGGTCGACGCCCGCACGCGTGGCAAACGCGATCAGGAGACTCTCGTCGGCGAGCATATGCTCGAGCACACCGGCGAGAAAGCCGGGCTCTTGCGCGGCCGCGCGGATTTGCTCGGGCGGTATGCCGGTCATGTCGAGAAAGTGACCGAGCCGGCCTGGCTCTTCGGCGATGAACGCAAGCGCCTGAATCGCCAACGTTTCCCCGGTCTGCCGCGTCGGCCGTATCGGCGCCTTCATTCGGTTACATTTGCCTTTCCGTAACAAATCGGGACTAGCTTTCGACCCCACGCTGGACGTGGGCGTTATCGGCGGTCGGGGGCGTCTGCCGCAGGGCACCTGGCTCAAGGACAGACGAGGGAATGGGGATGGCCAAAACCGTCCTGATCGTGGAGGACAACGAGCTCAATATGAAGCTCTTCCACGACCTGTTGGAAGCCCATGGCTACCAGACCGTCGGCACCCGCAACGGCATCGAGGCACTTGATCTGGCGCGCAAGCACCGGCCGGACCTGATTTTGATGGACATTCAGCTTCCCGAAGTGTCCGGGCTCGAAGTGACCAAATGGCTCAAGGACGATCAGGAGCTCAAACGCATACCGGTGGTTGCGGTTACCGCCTTTGCCATGAAAGGGGACGAAGAGCGGATCCGCGAAGGCGGCTGCGAAGCCTATCTGTCCAAGCCGATCTCGGTCGGGAAGTTCATCGAGACCGTCCGCCATTTCCTCGGTAATCCCTAGGAACCCGTCATGACCGCCCGTGTTCTTGTCGTCGATGACGTTGCCGCCAACGTCAAATTGCTCGAGGCACGGCTGTCGGCCGAATATTTCGATGTCATCACCGCGATGAGCGGGGAGGAGGCGCTGGCGATCTGCGAGCGCGCCGAATGCGATCTCGTCCTGCTCGACGTGATGATGCCGGACATGGACGGGTTCGAAGTCTGCCGGCGGTTGAAGACCAATCCCGCCACCCATCACATCCCGGTGGTCATGGTGACCGCGCTGGATCAGCCGTCCGATCGCGTGCACGGACTGGAAGCCGGCGCCGACGATTTTCTCACCAAGCCGATCCCGGAGCTGGCGCTGATTGCGCGCGTGCGCTCGCTGTCACGGCTCAAGATGATCACGGACGAACTGCGCATGCGGGCGGTGACCTCGCGCGACATCGGGATCGAATCGCCGGAACGCGAAGCGGTCTCCGACACGGGGCGCAGCGGGCGGGTGCTGATCGTGGACGATCGTCCGGCCTCGCATGAGCGGCTCGCCGTCATGTTGGCCGAAGAGCAAAGCGTCGAAGTCGAGGCCGATCCGAACGAAGCGCTGTTCCGCGCCGCCGACGGCAATTACGATCTGCTCATCGTGTCGCTCACACTCGAGAATTTTGATGCGCTGCGGCTCTGCAGCCAGATCCGTTCGCTCGACCGCACCCGCAACATGCCGATCCTCGCGATCGCCGAGCCGGACAACAATGCGCGCATGGTGCGCGGGCTGGAAATCGGCGTGAACGATTTCCTGATGCGCCCGATCGACAAGAACGAACTGCTGGCGCGGGCGCGCAGCCAGGTGCGCAAGCGCCGCTACACCGAGCGCCTGCGCGACAACGTGCAAATCTCCATCGAGATGGCGATCACCGACGCGCTCACGGGCTTGTTCAACCGGCGCTACATGGAAAGCCACCTCGGGACGCTGATCGAGCAGGCGGCGGCGCGCGGCAAGCCGCTGGCGGCGCTGGTGCTCGACATCGATTACTTCAAGTCGATCAACGACACGCACGGCCACGACGCGGGCGACGACGTGCTGCGCGACTTTGCGTTGCGCATCAAGCGATCGATCCGCGGCATCGACCTTGCCTGCCGCTACGGCGGCGAAGAGTTCGTCGTGATCATGCCGGAAACCGATATGGCGGTCGCCGCGATGGTGGCGGAGCGGCTGCGCCGGCGCATCGCGGCCGAGCCGTTCGCGATCCACCAGGGAACGCGCAACATCCCGGTGACGATCTCGATCGGAATCGCGGCCTTGCGCGGACGCGATGACAATGCGCAAAATCTGCTCAAGCGCGCCGATCAAGCGCTCTACCGCGCTAAACGCGACGGGCGTAATCGGGTCGTTCCGGACGCCGCCTAAGCCTCCTCGCCTCCCTATGGTGGAGGTAACAGGATAAAGATTTCTGTGGGCCAATGCCGGCCTGCGCCAATTTGGCGGAACTTTGGCAATTGATTTCCCTAGCCGTTGGGCTACGTTTGTAGGGTAATCCAGCAATGGTCGACCCAGGTGCCTTCCCGTGGCCGGAACACGGCCGGGAAGATGGCGTGCGTTCGATAACCCTACGGAATGCTCAGGTCCGCCGCATCTCCTGGGTCCGTGGGGTTCGGCCGGCACGGGGGTGGCGCGAGTGGCCTCCTCATGACGCCGCCCCCGGCCGGCCACCTCTTGCTTGCACAACCTTGCCCGACATACGACCATCTCCGCCACGCTCGGAATCGCGCGCTGCGCCGCCGCCAAGGGAAGCTTAGACGTTGTTTAAAGTGCAGGGCCGTACCGCGGTCGTGACGGGAGCTGCGGGCGGCATCGGCCGCGCGATCGCCGCTTCCCTGGCGCGCCGGGGCTGCCATCTGGCGCTCGCCGACATCGACGAAGCGGCGCTCCAGAGCACCGCTGCCGAACTCGCCGCTGCGCGCGTGCAGATCAGCCGTCATCATCTCGATGTGTCGGACCGGGCGGCGGTCGCCGCCTTTCCGCAGCGTGTCATGGCGCAGCACTCCGGGGTCGATTTGTTGATCAACAACGCTGGCGTTGCGCTGCTCGGCACCTTCGAGCAGGTCTCGGACGCCGATTTCGAATGGCTGTTCGCTGTCAATTTCTGGGCTGTGGTGCGAATGACGCGGGCCTTTCTTCCGTTGCTGCAGAAAAGCGACGACGCCCGCATCGTCAACATGTCGAGCCTCTTCGGGCTGATTGCACCACCCGGCCAGACCGCTTACGCCGCAAGCAAATTTGCCGTGCGTGGCTTTTCCGAATCGCTGCGGCATGAGCTTGGCAGCACGCGCATCGGCGTGACCGTCGTCCATCCGGGCGGCGTGGCGACGGCGATCGCGAAAAGTGCACGATTGCCGCAAGGTATTCCTGAAGACGAAGCTGCGAGGCGTCTGAAGTCGTTTGAATCATTTTTGCGGCTGCCGCCGGAGGCGGCTGGCGAGATTATCGTGCGCGGAATCGAAAACCGGAAAGCACGCATCCTGGTCGGCGCCGACGCCAAGGCCCTTGCATTGGTCGAGCGGCTCATGCCTGTGACATACTGGAGCCTGCTCGGGCGGAGACTAAAAGCTTGAGCGCGAGCTCAATGCAGCCGGGTAGCGCGAAGGTGAGGGAGACGCGCGCATGATTGTGCTTGCATGGATCGTCGGCGTGGCGGTCGTGCTTGCGGGGCTGGCGCTTGGCGCGCTCGCCCTGTTCACCGCCTGGACTGCGCGCCAGGTGCAAAAGAAAATGCCGCCGCGCGGGCGCTTCATCGAAATCAATGGCGCGCCCATCCACTACCTCGACGAAGGCTCGGGGCCCGTCATCCTTTTCGTTCACGGGCTGGGCGGCCAGATGTACAATTTCACCCACTCGCTGCTGGCGCGGCTGCGGCGCGACTACCGTGTGGTGATTTTGGACCGGCCTGGCAGCGGTTATTCGATGCGGCCGGCCGGCGCATCGGCGACCGTCGACGCGCAGGCGCGCACGATTGCGCGCTTTGTGCAGGCGCTCGGCCTCGAACGGCCGCTGATCGTCGGCCATTCCCTCGGCGGCGCGATCGCGCTTGCGCTTGCTTTGAACCATCCCGAGCAAGTCGGAGGTCTCGCGCTGCTGGCGCCCGTGACGCATCCTCCGGCGCACGTGCCGCCGCCGTTTCAGGGACTTGCCATCGCTTCGCCGCTCGTTCGCCAACTCGTGGCCTGGACGCTGGCGACGCCGCTCTCGATCAAGAACCGGGAATTAGCGCTCACCGCGCTGTTCGGCCCGCAACCTGTGGCGGCCGACTTCCCCACCAGAGGCGGTGGGCTGCTGAACCTGCGGCCACAGAGTTTCATCGGCGCGTCGCGCGACCTGATGGCGGCGCGCGAGACCCTTGACCGCATGCCACCCCGCTATCAGAGCCTGACAATGCCGGTCGGCATCATCTACGGCGCGGGCGATCGCGTGCTCGACCCCGCGGCGCATACCGCGGCGCTCACTGCCAATCGGCCGCACACCGAGGTCGAGTGGATCGACGGCGCCGGACACATGATCCTGATTTCTTCCGCCGATCGCTCGGCTGCGTTCATTGTGCGGATGGCACAACGTGTCGCCGAAGCAGACGGGACCCGCGGCAGCGCCAGGGAGAGCGTTGAACCGTGACGCAGGAATATTTTGACGTCGTCATCGTCGGTGCCGGCCTGTCGGGGGTCGACGCAGCCTACCACCTGCAGACCCATTGCCCGCAAAAGTCCTACGTTATTGTGGAAAGCCGCGACGCCATCGGCGGCACCTGGGATCTGTTTCGCTATCCCGGCATCCGTTCGGATTCCGATATGTACACGTTCGGCTATTCGTTCCGCCCCTGGCGTTCGGACTCCGCGATCGCCGATGGCGATGCGATCCGCGCCTATATCCGTGAAACGGCGGCGGCCTATGGCATCGACCGCAAGATCCGCTTCCGGCATCGCGTGACGCGCGCCTCCTGGTCGTCCGACGACGCGCTTTGGACGGTGGAGGTGGAACGCGGTCCGGGGCGCGAGCCGGCTCGCTTCATCTGCAATTTCCTGTTCACTTGCACCGGCTACTACGACTACGCAGCCGGCTACGCGCCCGAGTTTCCCGGGAGCGCGGCATTTCGCGGCCGCATCGTGCATCCGCAGGAATGGCCGGACAATCTCGACTACGCGGGCAAGCGGGTGGTGGTAATTGGCAGCGGCGCGACCGCGGTCACGCTCGTTCCCGCCATGGCGGAGACGGCCGCCCATGTGACGATGCTGCAGCGTTCGCCGACCTACATCGTTTCGCGTCCGGCCGAGGATGCGATCGCCAAATGGCTGCGAGCGCATTTACCCATCCGGTTCGCCTATGGTCTGGCGCGGTGGTACAATATTTTGCTCGGGCTCTATTTCTACAATCTCTCGCGCCGCAAGCCCGACGCGGTCAAACGATGGATCGTGGCACAGGCGCGAAGCCAG
>Ga0187782_10001408_pt1 | contig 17433 bp, 18 predicted proteins | sample 0715_SJ02_MP15_2_FD_132454 | JGI IMG/M metagenome (GOLD analysis project Ga0187782, IMG submission 132454) | Tropical peat soil microbial communities from peatlands in Department of Meta, Colombia - 0715_SJ02_MP15_20_MG | ecosystem: Environmental > Terrestrial > Soil > Wetlands > Peat | place...
GAAATTCCTTTACCGGAATCAGAATCGCCTTCATGCCACGGCTCTTGCTTCCTGCTTCTCGGTGAACTGCACGATTCTCCGGGCGATAAGCTCCTTGTCTTCCACGTTGCGCATGACTGTCGGATGGACGACGACCTCCACGCCGAGCGCCTCGATTGCCGGACGCTGGGCGCTGTCGACGGGATCAATCACCATTGTTCCGCAGATATCCTGATACATCCGAGCCACTCCGAGGGCCGACACATCGTGCCCCAGTTGTGCCAGCATTCGGTCGGACGGACCCTTCAGGGATTTGCCTCCTACGATGGGGCAGACTGCGACGACATGAGTCCGGCGCTTTTCGATGGCTTTCCGCACACCTGAGATTGCCAGAATGGGCCCTATGCTGATCAGCGGATTACTGGGGCAAATCACGATGCTACGAGCACGTTCGAGCCCTTCGAGGACGCCGGGGGCCGGACGCGCGCGTTCGATTCCATCGAACGAGATCGCGTGAACCGTCGGTTCCGCTCGTCGCTGCACGAGATACTGTTGAAAGTGGAGGCGCCCCTCATTGGTTTCAATCATGGTTGGCACAGGCGCGTCGCTCATGGGAAGAATCGCAGCCCGGACGCCCAGCGCTTCCCGGATCGAATTCGCGACTTCCGACAGACGCGCTCCCGCGCGAAGCATGGCTGTGCGATGGATATGCGTCGCCAGATCGCGATCTCCAAGATGGAACCACTGAGGCCGGCCGTAAACGGCGAGCTGTTCGAGTGCGCGAAAGGTTTCATCGCGGAACCCCCAACCCGTGTCAGGGTTTACCAGGCCCGCCAACGTGTAGGTAACGATATCCAGGTCGGGCGATATGGCCAGGCCGTGCAAGACGATGTCGTCGCCCGTGTTCACGATGACCGTCAGCTCGCGTGGGTCCATTACGCGATTGAGGCCTAGCAAGATTTTGGAGGCGCCGACCCCGCCCGCCAGTGCCACGATGTGCATCAGTATCCCACTGGGTCGAGCACGGGATTCTCTGTCCGTCCGGCCATGCGCGCGAGCGGCAGGCATTCGCTTGAATCGAAGTGTTCGAAGACCCGCCGGATCTTGTAGGTTGTGGTCCGCTCGGCGGGGGTGCGGCCGATCGTCCGGATCAGCGCGCGAAGCTCGCCTGATGAAACAGATTCGCCGAAATTAGATCCTGCAGCTTTCGAGATGCTTTCTTCCATCAATGTGCCGCCGAAGTCGTTCGCGCCCGCTTCGAGGCAGGCCAGCGAACCGTCGAAACCAAGTTTCACCCACGACACCTGGATGTTTCTAATGTGGCCGTTTAAAAGCAGGCGGGCCAGCGCATGCACCAGCAAATGCTCTCGAAGCGAGCTCCCTGCACGGGCGCGGCCTGTACGGAACAATCTGGTTCGCGAATGGATGAAGCCCAAGGGAACAAACTCGGTGAACCCGCCTGTGTCCCTTTGAATCTCGCGCAGCAAGAGCAAATGCCCTACCCAATGCTCAGGCAGCTCTGCGTGGCCGTACATCATAGTGCTCGTGGAGGGGATGCCGAGTTCGTGCGCCGTGCGAATCACTTCAACCCATTGGCGGACCTTGAGCTTATTGGGGCTCAGGATCTCGCGCACCTTGTCATCTAGGATTTCCGCCGCTGTTCCCGGGATGCTGCCCAACCCGGCTTCTTTCAGTGTCCGGAGATACGCGGGCAGGCTCATGCCGGTCTTTTCGACGCCGTACACGATTTCCATCGGCGAATACGCGTGCAGATGCAGGTTTGGTAGACGCGATTTGATGGAGCGCAGAAGATGGACGTAGTACGTGCCCTTCAAATCGCGGGGCAACCCACCTTGGATACATACCTCTGTCGCCCCGCGCTCGACAGCCTCGACCGACTTGGCAACCAGCGACTCGGTAGAATGAAAGTAAGCGTCCGGCGCGTGGGGACCGCGACCGAATCCACAGAACGCGCAACCTACGATACACACATTCGTAAAGTTGAGGTTTCGGTTTACGACGTAGGTCACGTGATCGCCCACCGCGCGCCGGCGAAGCTCGTTGGCAGTCTTTAGCACCGCGAGAAGGTCGTCGCCTGCCGCGCCGCATAGGGCGAGTCCGTCGCCTCGATCGAGATCTTTCCCAGCGAGAGCCTTCTCGAGAATGTTGGCAACCGCCGGACTCGCAGCTCCGAGGGCCTGTTCCCAGGAGGTCTCTCGCCACCGAGGATCGGCGGTGTTCAGCACTCGTCGCTCTCAGTTTCGGGCATAACCGTCTTCTCTCCGGAGTTTCTGCAAAGAAGATTGCAGGCGTGCATCGACGAATCCCGGCCGTGAGGAAAATTCCGGATAAATCGCAAGGCGCTCACGCAGAATAAACCCAGCGGCGCCTGTCTTTTGGGCCAGTTGGGAGATTTGTGGCCAAGTTGCCTCCGGATTAATGAAATCTTTGGTCAGAGGGGAGACACCACCCCAGTCGTTTATTCCGGCCTCGAGTAACACAGGGTAGTCGTTCGAAAGGAGGTTGGGGGGAGATTGAATATTCATATGACCGCCAAAGATCAATCGCGCAGTTGCTAGGGTCCGCAGCAAATCCTCCAGGGACGGTTCAGGCGTTCGTGCCATTCTCGTCCCGGGCTTGGCTCGGAAGGGTTGGACGATCACTTCCTGGATGTGGCCATACTTCTCGTGGATATCGCGAATGGCAAGGAGCGAATCGATTCGCTCCTCGACGGTTTCGCCGATGCCAATGAGAATGCCCGTGGTAAAGGCAATCGACAAACGCCCGGCCTCTTCAATGGTTCGCAACCGAAGCGATGGCACTTTGTCCGGGGCTTTCCAATGCGGACCGCCTCGGCGCCACAGGCGGGGACTGCTACTTTCTAGCATCAGCCCAAGACTGACATTGGATTCCTTCAGGCGCTGTAGATCGACGGCCGACATGAGACCGGGATTCGAATGGGGGAGCAGACCAGTTTGATCGAGAACGAGTTGCCCCATGGCCATCAGGTATTCGAGGGTGCGCTCGAAACCTTGCTTTCGCAGAAACGCTCGGGCCTCTGGGAATAGCGTCTCGGGCTGATCACCCAGGCTGAACAGCGCCTCTTTGCATCCCGCACGGCGCCCGGCCTCGGCCACCGCGAGGACCTCTTCTGATGTCATGTACGGCTTGCCGTCAGCCGTAGGGTCGGCTCGGAACGTGCAATAGCCGCAATAATCTCGGCAAAGGTGTGTCAGCGGGATGAAGACTTTCTTCGAGTAGCTAACGGTACGGCCTTTCGATCGATCCCGCACGGTTGCTGCCGCAAGCAGCAAGGAGCTTAGCTCGGCGTGCTTGGCTAACGAGAGCGCTTGCTCGCGGGATATGCCTGTGCCTTCGATCCCTCGCTCGAGGGCGGCCGTCGCTTGAGGCGTGCCTACCAGCCCTTTCATTGAAGGCCTGCGCCTTTCACCATCAGGCACTCCGTCTAGGAACCACGGATGAGGTCTCACAGCCTGCGCGATTCCGCTCCGTGACGACGGGATTATAACAAACTGCATGACTTGCCATCCGGGAATGCGCGCCATTGCGCTTGGGACAGCGCGTGCTTCCTGCCCTCAGTGCATCGGTCCCCTCGGCTAATTGTGACCAGCATCGGCAGCTCTGGCGACTTGCTCCTGTGGAGTCTTGGAAAAAAGCACATTGAGGCCTTCGGTCATTGTCGGGTGCGTGAGAATGGCATCCTGCAATACGGTGTAAGGAAGTCGTGCGAGCATGACCATCTGCACGACCGTCATGACCTCACCGGCCTCCGGAGGCCCACGTAACCGCCGCCGATCACGATGAGGTGTTCGGGGACTCGGTCGAGTTCGAGAATCTCGATATTCGTGAGCGGCGCGCACGTCGCGAGACCGGGCACGGGAGGTATCGACGCCTGGGTGCCCAGATTGAGAAAGATGCGCTCGGCGAGCAGCGTGCGCATACCACCTTCTTCAGGCGTACCTCGATCGTATGGGGAGCAGTAAACTTCGCTTCGCCCATCACGAGCTCGGCGCCTGTTGCTTTGTAGCGATTCAGATGCGCGGCGACCATGGCCCGGACCATCTCGCGCTTTCGATTTCGAACGGCAACCATGTCGACAGGCGCGGGATGAGCCAGGCTCCCGAATTTGCCCGCGTGGTAAACAAGATTTGCAACTTTGGCGCTCCAGATTTCGTTCTTGCTGGGGAGACAGTTGACGTTGGGGCAGGAGCCCCCAATCCAGCGCCGTTCGATGACGGCGGTCTGCTGGCCGGATTGGGCCAGATGCCAGGCAAGGTATTTCCCACCCTCGCCACTACCGATGACGACATTTTTATAGTTCTCCGTGCTCATGGGGAGATCCCTTTCAATGACGAGTAAACTGAGAAAGGCCAATCGGCAAGCTGTTCTACCACTCGGTCCGCTGCCGTCCTACCTACAGGCCCAGCTCGGTTAATCCTGGATGGTCATCGGGCCGGCGACCCAAGGGCCAGCGAAACAGCCGGTCTGCTTCTTTGATAGGAAGATCGTTGATGCTGGCGTGCCTGATTCTTGAAAGGCCCGCCTCGTCAAACTCCCAATTTTCATTGCCGTACGACCGGTACCATTGCCCGGAATCGTTGTGTGACTCGTAGGCGAATCGGACAGCAATCCGGTTCCCATCGAAACACCACAGCTCCTTTATCAGACGGTAGTCCAGTTCGGTTGCCCACTTCCTTTTGAGAAACGCAAGGACCTCCGTGCGGCCCTTGAGGAACTCAGCCCGGTTGCGCCAATGACAATCGGGCGAGTACCCGCGCGCAACCCTCTCCGGGTCGCGTGAGTTCCAGTTGTCTTCCACAGCGCGTATCTTCAGAATCGCCGTCTCTTTGGTGAACGGTGGGACAAGATTTGCGGTCGGCTTAGACGGCGTACTCATGTTTCGCTCCTGTTCCTGGGTGTCGACCGACCAACTCGGTGTAGTGAACCACCTTGACTGGCTGTCCCTCCCGGATCGTGCTCGTCGCGGCTATCCACCGAGGAATCGGTGTTAGCATCCGCAGTTGGACCACAGCCGCGGGCCTGTTGAGATCTGCAAACGTGTTGTGATCATCGGCACCACGGTCCCAGGCCCGTGGAGAATCTGCAACCTGCGTGGGAGGGTGTCCGAGGTGGAGCCAGGCAAGCGGGATGCCGGCGCGGGGATCGTTATCAGCGACAAGATAGATGTCCTCCGGCTCCCCAGTCCGTTGGAAACTGTACCCGCAAATTATAGTGCTATGGGGCGGGCTTTTCTGCAACTCCATGTTCTGACTGATCTTCAAGCGGCCCGCACATCGAAGTGAATATGGCGCTACGGGCGTGCCGTCGTGGGTATTCGACCACTTCTCTGTTGGGTGGCGATCTGAAACAGTTCTTCGGCTCGAGCGGAGAGTAAATCGAGGACTCGTTCTACGTCGCGAGTTCGCTGTCCCCGCAACAACCGACGCTGATAGTCCTCGGCGACCGGCGCAATCTCGCGCAGCAGAGCTTCCCCTTTGCGGGTTAGCGAGAGTAGGGAAGCTCGGCTGTCGGATGGATGCGGCGTCCTCGTGATCAACTTGCGGCGCAGCAAAGCGCGTGACGAACGGCTGATCCAGGCCTTGTCGATGTGCGTTTTGCGACTCACCTCGTTCAGGGAGATGGGCTGATAAGCACCCAGCATCACCAAGATTCGAAGGTCCGTGTTTTTCAAGCCAAACCGGTCCTCGAACGTCAGGGTCGCTATGCGGCTGATCAATTCCGCAAGCCGGACAAGTCTCACCGACACTAACCGGATCAGCGCGGCGATATGGGGTGCGTGCTCGCGGTGACGCATGACCCGTACGCTTCGGTTTTCGACAGCCTTGCGATTCTGAAAGACCGGCAGGCCGTCAGGACTCATGGTTGTCTATTTCCCTTAAATCGCGCGTAGCAGTTGAGTATAGGGCAATCCCATGCGTAGAAGCGATGAAAACGCGTACTGGCTGGTGACACGGGAGAGGTGGCGCGAGCGAAGCGTACGGGTTCTTGGGAAGCACAAACAAGAAAGGGCGTGCAACGGCCCGTAAAAATAAAAGATCCGGGGCCTTATTCAGACCCCGGATCCAATTTTTCCCTCCCGTGATCGATCAGGCGGCCTTCTTCAGGGCGGGCTTGACCTCGATGCGGCGCGGAAGCGCTGCGGCTACAAGCGGTGCGTTGATTTCGAGCACACCGTTGTTAAATTCGGCGACCAGCTTCTCGACGTCCACGCCCTCGGGAAGAGGCAGCACCCTCTCGAATGCGCCATAAGTGAACTCACGATGGTGATAGTTGACTTCCTTCTTGGTCTCGACTTTTTTTCGCTCACCGGAGATGCTCAGCGTGTTGCCCTGTACTTCGACCTTTACATCTTTCGGATCCATGCCCGGGACCGCGACCCGGAGATAAAACTTCTTCGCCTCCGGATCTGTCCACGCCTCCACTGGCGGGGTCAACACTTCCTCGAACAGCTTGGTCTCGGGAACTGGGCCGACACCAATCATCCGGTTGAAGATTTCATCGAAATCCCGACGGAAATCGAACAGGTCGCGATAGAAGCTTCGTGGCTCCATCAGATTGAACATGTTAGGCTCCTTTCGCGGGCTCACAGCACCTTCACCTAGCCTGTGCTGAAAACCCTAAATCTTCAATTTCTTGCTACGCCATAAGGACCCTCTTGTGCTGTGACCGGGATCACTTCTCGGCGGTGACCCAGCTCACGTCCTTCTGTGACCGTGGGCCTAGCTGTCTGTCGCTTCTCGAACGAACATCGGAACGGATCGGCGCGGCGGGAAAAAAGATAACCATTCCTTAAGCCGAGAAGAACGCGATTGCGCAGGCATCGACCGGGCATTTTTGACACACGAGGTGGGTAAGGGTAGGATGTCGGGTTCCCACTCACGACTCATGCTATGAGGAGGGGATATTTTTCGTTCTGGGTTTCGCCTAAGCCATTATTCCCGCGTCGCGGTTGCAGTGGGCGTGGTCGTGCTAGGAGGGGACTTTCGGGGAGAGCCCTTGCCTGCACAGGAAACTGCCGGGTCGCTGGAGGGGCACAACTCGGACATTTTCACCCCGGCGCATCCCACCATTTCTGATGCCATTCGGGAATTCTTTGACCTCCGCACCAAGCCGGTTCAACCGATTGCTTACACGCACAAAGTCCACCTCGCCAACGGCATGCAGTGCACCGATTGCCATGTCGGAGTGGATCAGGGCCCCGACGCGCGAATCCCGAGCGTTAATTTCTGCATGACCTGCCATCAAGTGATCGCTACGGACAAGCCCGAGATCAAGAAGCTTGCCGCATACCGAGCGAGGGGTGAGGACGTTCCCTGGCAGAGGGTCTATGGTTTTCAACCGTCTGCACACGTGCGATTCAATCACGCACCCCACATCCGTAACGGGGTCGATTGTTCTGTCTGTCATGGTGACATGAGACAGCAGACGGTGGCACAGAGAAAGGTGGACCACACAATGGGGTTTTGCGTCAGTTGTCACCAGCAAAAGAATGCCTCGATCGATTGCGTGACATGTCACTTCTAGTTTGTGCCTTGGCGGCGGCCTTCGGCGGCCGTAGGTAGGAGTCGATGGAACGTCGTGACTTCTTGAAAATCTCGGCGGTGGCCGGCGCCACAGCGGCTCTGGAAGGGTGTGGCAATCCCGATCACCAGCTGATTCGATTCGTGCCCGAAGAGGATCTGATTCCTGGCATTGCGACCTGGAAGCCGAGCATCTGCACGCTCTGCCCAGCGGGCTGCGGCTTGCTGGTGCGTGTGATGGCTGGGGAAGCGGAAGTCGTGCGCAACGGGCAGCTTGGCCTGCTGAAGATGGGCCTGGCCAAGAAGCTCGAGGGCAATCCCGCGCACCCGATCAACCAGGGCAAGCTTTGCCCGCGCGGCCAGGCGGGGTTGCAGGTCACGTATCATCCCGACCGCATCAAAGGTCCGCTGGTGCGCACCGGGCGGCGAGGTTCAGGCCAGTTTCGCGAGGTCGGTTGGGATGAGGCCACCAAGCAGCTCGTGCAGAAGCTCTCGGAGCTAAAAGCCAGCAAGCAGGAAGGTGGGTTGGCTTTCGTCACGGCTCCGCTTCGCGGGCAACGGAAAACGATCATCGATACCTTCGTAGCGTCTTTCAAGGGTTTGACGTCGATTGAGTTTGCGTTCTTTGACGACAGCGTGATCCGGGCCGCCAATGCTGCCAGCTTCGGCCACGCGTTGCCGCCTACGGTGGACATCGGAACCTCCAACTATGTCATCTCGTTTGGTGCAGATTTCCTGGGAACGTGGAACTCGCCGGTTGCTCAGTCGCTCGGCTTCGGGCACATGCGCAAGGGGAGGCCCGGTCAGCGTGGCAAGTTCGTTCAGTTTGAGCAGCGCATCTCGCAGACCGGTGCCAGCGCGGACGAATGGATTCCGGTCGAGCCGGGCGCCGAGGGGATGCTCGCTCTGAGCCTTGCGCACGTGATCATCGCGGAAAACAAGCAGCTGGCGACGGCAGCCGGCCATGCCGGTTCACTCATCGAAGGTTGGTCACTGGGCTTGCCGGACTACGCGCCAGAAAAGGTCGCCGCACAGGTTGGCGTAAAGCCCGAAACGATCGCGCGAATCGCTCGCGAGGCCGCTGCACAAGATCCCGCCGTTGCGCTGATTGGCGATGCAGCCGTTGCACACACGAATGGTCTTTTTAACGCGCTTGCGGTGAATGCCTTGAGCGCTTTGCTCGGCAGCGTAGGTAAGCCAGGTGGCATTCTGTTCGCTTCTGGGTCGAGCGCGAAGCCGCCGGCTGCTTCGTTACAATCCTGGGCATCCGAGGTCAGTTCCGGAGCTACTGCGGTGGACGTTTTGCTGCTCTACAACGCGAATCCAGTATTCGCAGCGCCCGCGGAATGGGGCGTTCAACGAGCTCTCGAGAAGGTTCCGTTCATCGCCAGCTTCGGAAGTTTCATCGACGAAACCAGCGCGTTGGCGGATCTGATTCTGCCCGATCATTCGCCTTTGGAGTCATGGCTCGAGGACACACCCGTGTCTGGTTCGGCAAAAACTGTTGTGAGTGTGGCCCCTCCGGCCATGAATCCGCTGCACAATACGCGCGCCATGGCGGATGTGTTGCTCGACGCGGCACACCAGCTGGGCGGTGATTTTGCCAAGACGCTTCCCTGGAAAACATATGAGGAGGCCATTCAGGCTTCCTTCGCGGCCCTTTACAAAGAGAAGGGAAGTAAGACGGCTAAGGATGCCGACGAGTTTTGGAAAAAGGCACAGGAGCAGGGCGGTTGGTGGAGCACCGAACCGAGTCAGGTTGCTGCTGTCATATCGGCAGGGACAGCTGTGAAAAACTCAGCGCCGCAATTTAGTGGCGATTCTAGCCAATATCCGTATCACTTTTTGCCCTTCGCTTCGCAGCTGTTGTATGACGGTTCCCTGGCACATTTGCCTTGGATGCAGGAGGTCCCCGATCCGCTCTCAACCGCGATGTGGGGTACGTGGGTCGAGATCAATCCCCGCACAGCTGAGAAACTCATGATTCAACAGGGCGACCTTGTCGAAGTGGTTTCTCCCAACGGCAAGCTGCGGGCGCCGGCGCTCGTATCGCCCGGCATCGCGCCGGACGTGATCGCGATGCCGGTCGGGCAGGGCCATCAGAATTTCACGCGCTATGCCACGGGGCGCGGCGCGAACCCGATTTCGATTCTCGCTCCTGCAAATGTAGAGGGCACAGGTTCACTCGCTTGGGCGGCGACGCGCGTGAAACTTTCACGCGTGGGTCGCGGGAAACTGATCCTGTTCGGCGGCAGTTTGAGCGAGAGTTCGCCCGAACTCAAGCACCGTTAGGAAGGTCTGAAAATATGGCTCATCAATGGGGTATGGCGATCGATCTCGACCGTTGCAATGGTTGCGAGGCTTGTGTCGTGGCCTGTCACGCCGAGAACAACATTTCGACCGTCGGCGAAGAACAAGCTGCACTGAGCCGCGCCAAGCATTGGATTCGCGTCGAGCGCTACTACGAGGGCGAATTTCCCGACGTCCGCGTGAAATTTACGCCGGTGCTTTGCCAGCAATGCGACGCCGCTCCTTGCGAACCCGTCTGCCCGACCTTCGCGAGTTATCATACTTCGGAAGGTTTGAACGGACAGGTTTACAACCGCTGTATCGGCACTCGCTATTGCGCCAACGCGTGTCCTTACGTGGTGCGCTACTTCAACTTTTACAATCCCATCTGGGAAAAGCCGCTCCAGTTGCAGCTCAATCCAGACGTCTCGGTTCGCGAAGAAGGCGTGATGGAAAAGTGCACATTTTGCGTGCAGCGCATTAAGGCGAGAGAAATTCAGGCTGCCGCCGAAAAGCGGGAACTGAGAGATGGCGAGATCCAACCGGCTTGCGTGCAATCGTGCCCGACGCGGGCGATGGTGTTTGGTGATCTCGGTGATCCAGAAAGTGAGGTGTCGCGACTGGCACGCTCGAGCCGCGCAACCAAGCTTTTGGGTGAACTCGGGACACGACCCAAAGTAAATTACCTTCCGCGGGACTCATGGCATGACAGCGAAAACGCCTGAGCAGATCACGAACGACTTGTTGCGCCCCCTCTCGGGAATATCGGCACGCTATGTGTTCTGGGCTGCATTGCTAGCGGGCATAGCCGTGGCTGCTCTCTGCGCCTTCCTCTACCAGGTCTATTCCGGGCTCGGCGTGTCCGGCCTGCGCTCGCCCGTCTTTTGGGGATTCTACATCACGAACTTCGTCTTCTGGATTGGACTCAGCCATGCCGGTACGCTGATCTCCGCCATTCTGCGTCTGGCGAACGCGACCTGGCGCCGGCCGGTGACGCGCTGTGCGGAAGTGATCACGGTCTTCGCACTGTCGATTGGCGCGACATTTCCGATTATCCATTTGGGACGTCCGTGGCTGGCCTTTTTCCTGTTCCCCTACCCGAGCGAGCGTGGCCTCTGGCCCAATATTCGCTCGCCGCTGCTCTGGGACTTTTTCGCGATCAACACCTACTTGATCAGTAGCGTCACGTTTCTGCTGCTTCCCATGGTCCCCGATTTTGCGCTAGTCCGGGACCGGGCGGCTGGGTGGAAGAAAAAGATCTACAGCGCCTTGGCGCTCGGCTGGACGGGAACGCCGAAGCAATGGCATCGGCTCGAGACCGCCATGCACATCATGGCCATCGCCGTCATTCCCGTGGCTGTTTCCGTGCACAGCATTGTGTCATGGGATTTCGCCATGGCACCCGTTCCCATGTGGCATTCCACGATCTTCGCACCCTATTTCGTGGCAGGCGCCATCTTCAGCGGGATCGCTGCGCTGATTCTTGCCATGGCGCTTTTGCGCAAGCTCCTCCACTTAGAAGAGTATCTGCTCCCCATTCACTTCGAGAATCTGGGGAAGCTCCTGCTGGTGATGAGCCTTCTCTGGTTCTACTTTGTTTTCGCCGAACGCCTGACCACTTGGTATGGTAACGAGCCCTCGGAGATGGCCGTCTTCTGGGTCACGCAGCACGGATCGTATGCACCGCTGTTCTGGGCAATGGTCTCCTGCAATTTCCTGATTCCGTTTCCCCTCCTGGCAATCAAGAAACTGAGGACCATTACGGGCACGGCGATTGCTTCCTTCACGGTGGTCATTGGCATGTGGCTTGAGCGGTTCTTGATTATCGTGCCCTCTCTTTCACACAAGTACCTGCCGTACCGATGGGGCACGTATCGCCCGACCTGGGTTGAAATCACGATTACGGCGGGAACATTCTGCACGATGGTCCTTCTCTACATGATATTTTCCAAAATCGTTCCCGTCATCTCGGTCTGGGAGCTCAAGGCGGGCAGGCACGAAGAGCCGCATGCGCTCCGATTGGCGAGGCAACCGGATCAAGTGGAGGCAGACTGACATGCCGATCCCTGGAGCGATCTACGGCTTGTTCTCTGATCCGAGCTCCGCGGAGCGAGGAATGGATGCGCTCTCCCGTGCCGGGATCAGGCCGGATCGGATTGTGGTGATGTCTGCCGAGCCGTTCGATGAGTATTCCTTCAGCAAAATGGATGAAGCGACGCCGATGCCGTGGCTTGCGGCGATCGGAGGTATCGTGGGCGGCACCTGCGGTTTCTTGCTCGCGCGCCTGACGCAGGAGGGCTATCCCTTTCCACTGATTACCGGGGGCATGCCACTTCTCGCCGCCTGGCCCACCGGTATCGTCACCTATGAGCTCACCATGCTCGGTGCAGTCCTGACCACGGTCGTAACGCTGCTGATTACAACAAGGCTGCCGAACTGGAAACCCAAACTCTACGACCCCGAGGTTGCAAACGGCAAGATCCTGATCGGCGTGCTCGAACCCTCTGACGCGACGCGCACCGAAATCGAAGGCCGCTTGCTCGCCGCTGGCGCCGAACAGGTGAAAACCACCGTCGGCGATGTGGCGAGCTAGGTGGAAAGGAACGCTAAGCGCAGGGTCCCTCATCCGATGGCGGGATAGGTCATCCACACCTTATTTCTCTAGCGGAAAACTGTCGTCCTGACCTTGCGCCCACAACTGACGAAGTCTGCCGATGGCGCGGAGTCCCTTGAGTTCGGTGAAGTCCCTGAGAGCCTGCAACACGACGTTGTCATCGGGCAGCATTCGAAAATTGTTCCACGGTGTTCCGATGATCGTGTCAAATCCGCGCGGCACGGCAAGAGTCAGAAATGCGTTTTCCATGAGCTGCCGCAGAGGGATGCCGTCAAAATTCAGCGATGGCAGCATGTGCCCGATGTTCGTCATTCCACCGGTGATGTGCACGCCCTTCAGTTCGGGATCTTGGCGAATTGACGCGATCGCTTCCAATGCCATCTTGATGAGCCCTTGCAAATCCGATACGAGGCTGTGGATCGTCACATCCACAAAAATGTCGTTACGAGAAAATGCGCATTCTCGGGTCAGCCTTGAAGTCATGCGCCTTGCTACGCCAAGCACTTCACTCGCGACCTGATTCGATTTTGGCGAGTCCTCTTCGAGGTGTTCCGACGCCATCACGATGATTTGGAAAGGGCAAATTTTCACAAGGTCCAGCATTTCCTGCCGCGTCTCGGCGATCGAGTTCACGACTGGCTTCCGGCCCCTCGCTTTTGCCGGGTCGTAGGCTTTCAGGCAGACTTCCTGAACAGCTGCGCTCGGATAGTCGAAGCAAAGAGGCACATCCACCGCCGCTTGCAGGGCCTGGATGACTTCCGTGAGGAACCGAGAGTCCTGGTATCCTCTCGACCCGACGGTCAGGTCGAGGCACCACGCTCCGGCCTGCACTTGGCGGGCGGCCAAAGCTTGCAAGCCAGCGAAGTCTTCCGCTTCGATCAGTGCCTTCGTGGCTTGGAAGCCCGGATTGATGCGGTCGCCGATGATGCTCACACCGGGAATGGCCATCAGTAATCCTGCCATTGCTCAAACGGCGCCCACGTCACACGGGCGTGAATTCGCCGGAGACAATCAGCTTCTCGCTGAGCAAGCGGGCCTGCTTGAATTGCTCGATTGTTTCCGATGAAGCGTCCTTCGGTAATTCGCCGAGGATGCGTGACAGCTCCTCATCAAAGAGTTGCGTGATCCGTTCCGGTGTATGCGCGACTGCCTGACCACCATCGTCCACAATTCGGACCGCGTCACGATGGCGCATCCGTTGCGCGATCATCAGCCGGTAGATGCGGTCTGTCGCAAGATCTTCCATGTAACCATCCAGCAGACTTGCGCCGCGGCCGGCCAGCACGCCTTGACGGTAGCGAATTACGGTGCGAACGGCCGCCCGCGTCCCTGCCAGTGTCCGTTTGCCGACACCTGTGGGAATGGGCCGCAAGTCTGGCCGTTCGTCTGGATGGGAGGGACGTGCCTTCAGCTGATTCGGGTAGGGAAACTGCTTCACGGCAATTTCATTTTGATCCGGGTGACCCGTCCACGCACCGTCCATCAAGCAGGAGGCTTCGTTTTTCTTGTCCTTCTCGAGAACGGCGAGTGCCCGCGCGTTCAATTCCGGATCTTCCCGACTGGGATAGAGCGCCGTCATGCCCCCGATGGCGAGCATTCCGTGTTTGTGGCAAACTTCCGGGATGCGATTTCGAACAGTCTGGAAAAAGGCCACGTCGTGCGGAATCGTGTTGCGGTCCGGCAGAACCCACCGTGGGTCATGCAGATTGAAGTGGATAAGACTCGCCATGTAGTCCCATCGTCCCAGGTTCAGCCCTAGCAGATGCTCGCGGAGATGGTAGGCAAACTCCTCCATCTGAAAGGCCAGAGGATGCGACTCAACCAACGCCATGCACTTGATCGCGGCCCTCGGCCACCCCCTAGCGCGGCTGATGGCCTGGAAAAGGTCGCGCCACCAGAGCGCCTCTTCGGCGGACTCCGACTTCGGAATGTAGAACATCAGAGGGTGCTTCAGCTCGGCGGGATCCACTTGGAAAGCAACCAAGGCCACATCGAAAAGCGATGCCGGCAGAATCGCGCCGGACATCACTCCTGCCTGGTGAATGTGCAGCCCGCGTGGCCGAACCGAAATGGCAGTCTTGCTGGGCTGGATCGTAACGGTTCGATTTCGCTTGCGGTCGAAGTAGCTCAGTTCACCGCGCAGCGCCGAGAGTACATTTCGGACGCCTTGGGAAAGATGCGACCAAGTGTTGGCCACGGAATCTTCGAGGTCGAGCATGACGCCGGGCGCCCCAGAATTTAGCATCTTGACGACGAGCTCAGCGTCGTCCGCCGGGCCCGTCATCTGGTTGCGCTGGTCCTCGCACCATTCGGGCAGTTCGATCTGCCAGTTCTCCTGTGTCGCCTGCGAGGCAGGAAGATAATCGGGAAGCTTACCCTGGTGTGCCGCCTCGAGTGCTGCGCCACGCTTGTGAACCAGCTCACGCTGGTAGGGGGTAAAGGTTTGGTCGAGGGGGCAAAGGAAATCGACGAAGCCTTTCGGAAGGTCGCGGGCAGCGTCAAATCCCGCCGGGGTTACGTTCATGGGCTGGATGGTGTCAGAAAGCTTCATCCGGAGACCTCCGTTTTAAACCCCCAACCACTCTGTGATCTCACAGGGTGGCACAGGCGCCAAAGATTACAAACAGTTAGTATGCTCGCTGTGACCGATGTCACTCAACAGGGTGAGATGGGAAGCACTTTCCAACCTGAACCGCCGCTAGGCTGCCTCGTCGAACAAGGAAGAGTCCTATATTTGATCAAGCGAAGGCACATTCAGATCGAAGGGGGACTGCGACGCGGCAGGAACGCCGTGCAATGATCTCCTAACGGATCTCCGATTTTCTTGGCTTCAGCAAGTTCCGGCTGTGCTGGCAATATACGTTTGACCACCGCGTTGCAGATTCCTCGTAGCTGTCACTCCTGAACCTGTCGCACCTCGAGCCAGAGGTGAGGTGCATCACAAGCAATCGTGACTCGCCTCACAGAACCTTGCGTCTTCCTGCTGTAGTTCTTCGAGCCGTCAACACGATTCATTCGACGTCAGGGTGTTGGCCGATCGAGTACGCAGACTTACTTGGCCCTGTTCCACCTAGCAGTTCGTAAAGGGGAGGAGATGCAATGAACAAAGAGAATCACAAGAAATGGCTCAACGTGGCACTCATGGCTGTTTCGTTGATCGTGCCTTTTCTCGTAACCGGCGTCCACGCGCCGAGCGCTCGCGCGGTTCCCAGTTACTCTCGGCAGACTGGTTTTCCTTGTCGATCGTGCCACACCACGCCGCCCGAGCTGACGCCGCTAGGTAGGACTTTCAAGCTCAACGGCTATACCATCACGGGGATGCCTATGACCAAAGCGGAGAAGACCTCGCGGGAAGCTGGCTTGAGCATCCTTCAAAACCTGCCGCTCTCCGTTTTTTTTGACACCTCCTATACGCAAACGAACAAGGTGCAGCCGGGTACGCAGAATGGCTCGTTTGAATTCCCCCAGGATGTGTCTCTTTTTGTTGCCGGGGCTTGGGCTCCCCATGTCGGGAGCTTTGTGCAGTTCACCTACGACACCCAAGACAACCATTTCAGTTGGGATAATACCGATATTCGTTACGCCAACTCGATAGGCAGCTTATTTGGCAAGAGCCTGGTGTACGGCGTAGATATGAACAACAATCCGACTGTGGAAGATCTCTGGAATGCCACGCCCGCGTGGGGTTTCCCGTTCGTCGCGAATGATTTCGAACCCAGTCCGGCGGCGGTCCCGATCATCGATGGCCCACTTGCGCAGGATGTTGCCGGATTTGGTGGGTACGGTATGTGGAACGACCACTTCTACCTGGCTAGCAACATGTACCGCACCGAGCACCTCGGCTTTACCCAGCCCAACTCGGGCACCCCTCCCCCCACCACGTACAATATCCACGGTCTCGCACCCTATTGGCGCGGGGCCTACCAGCAGACTTGGGGAAATAACTTCCTAGAGGTCGGCACCTACGGAATGTGGATGAAATCTACTCCCAACGGTGTCGTGGGACCGACAAACGAAAGTGGAAGCACGGTCGAGAATCATTACACGGATGTCGCCTGGGACTTCCAGTACGACCGCACGCTGCCGAGGTTCCACAGCGACATCCTTTCGTTCCGTGGCACCTATATCCATGAGAATTCGGCACTCGATGCCAGCCGTCTTCTTGGATTGGCCGGGCAAGTGCCGCATCACCTCAACACCATCAATCTGAATACGGAATATCACTTCGGCGATCGCTTTAGCGCTGCATTCGCCTGGTTCAACACAACGGGAACGCGCGACACGACGCTGTACGCGCCAGCACCCATCAGCGGCAGTTCCAACGGAAGTCCGAAAAATAATGGCTATATCGTGAACGTGTCCTGGTGGCCGAGACAGAACATCGATCTCGCGTTCCAATACACCGGATACTTCAATTTCAACGGTAGCTCGGTCAATTACGACACCTTCGGGCGAAATGCGGTCAACAACAATACGGTGTACATACTCGCGCGGTTCCTTTTTTAGAGGATCGCGAGGGAGCCCGCGCGAGCGGTGCGGCCTTCCTCCCGAAATCGAACTCCCCAAGGCCAAGGTAGGACCGCTCGCCGGGTCCGCTCCTCGAGGCGGGCTCGGCTGGCGGCCGAGCGAGAGCTGGCGGTTGGAAGGTAGCAGAAGTGGCGGAGTTTTAGGCAGGGCCTAAAGTGGTGTGCAAGGCTGAACGTGAAAAGCATTCACACGTTCGAAGCTCATAGAACGGGAGCAGAACTATGAAAAGATTCGGAACAGCATTCACCATCGTAACGGCGGCCTTGCTCGCCGTCGGATTCGTCGTCCGAGTGATGGCACGCCCTTCGGATACAGGCAGCCTTTCCGGCACGGTCCATTTCCAGGGCAAGGCGCCGGACCTGCGCCCGACTGTGATGGACAAAGACCGGGTCTGCGCCAACGAGCAGACAGGAACTGTATTGGCGGAAGATGGTCGCGTCAATGCAAACGGCACGCTGCCCA
>Ga0187782_10001409_pt1 | contig 17433 bp, 15 predicted proteins | sample 0715_SJ02_MP15_2_FD_132454 | JGI IMG/M metagenome (GOLD analysis project Ga0187782, IMG submission 132454) | Tropical peat soil microbial communities from peatlands in Department of Meta, Colombia - 0715_SJ02_MP15_20_MG | ecosystem: Environmental > Terrestrial > Soil > Wetlands > Peat | place...
GGGTGCGCACTTTCGCACCGACATCGGCGGGTCATCGAGGGAGGTCGCCCAGGGGAGGGTAGCGGAGATGCGAAAGGGCTGAAAGTCGGTCGGGACTTCCGCGGTGTGCCTCCGGGCCCTTTTCCCGGGTGAGGAGATCCAGGTGACGACTTCGGGCAAACAACGACCGCTCGTGGGGATCGTAATCGGCTCAGATTCCGATTTCCCCGTGATGAGCGAGGCGGGGAAGACCCTCAGGAAATTCGGAATTACCTATGAGATGGAGGTCCTTTCCGCTCATCGAACGCCGGCGCGAGCGCACGAATATGCCACGACGGCCGCCGAACGGGGGTTGAAGGTTGTGATCGCCGCGGCCGGAGCGGCGGCACATCTGGCGGGAGTGATAGCGGCAAGCACATTGCTGCCGGTGATCGGTGTACCGTTGGGGACGAGTCCGCTGAGCGGTCTTGATGCCCTGCTGGCAACAGTGCAAATGCCAGGGGGAATTCCGGTGGCGACGATGGCGATTGATAAGGCCGGGGCCGTCAACGCGGCAATTTTTGCCGCAGAGATTATTGCCTTGTCAGACAAGGAAATCGCGCGCAAGCTTGTGGCGCACAAAGAAGAGATGGTGCGGTCGGTTGCCGAAAAGAACGCCAAGCTACAAAATCAGATTTCCGAGGAACTCTGACGGAGGCTCTTTCGCCTCATCCGGAAAGTCTCACGGACCCCCCTTGAGGAGGCTCGGAGCATCGGCAGGGCGGTCGGTTTCTGGCTCGAGACTGGACTTCGGTTCGGTTGGCGGCGCGAGAATCCAATCGCAGCCTTTATCCTCGGTGATGATGGCCATGGTTTCACGTGCGCTCGGCGGCGCCGTCGCATCGAGAGCGGCTCGCAGGAACTGGGTGGCGTCGGCAGCCGAGATCCTGTTGCTTTCCCCCCCTAGGAGCTGGCTTGCGACCTGAGCCATCTTCGGGTCAGAACTGACAACCTTCGTAAGGCGCGGATCGTTCTGCCGCAGCAGCTCGAGCAGCGGTTCGGGCGCGTGATCCGGCGGGTATGCGAATTCGACCAGCGTGTGCGGATGGCCCTTTTCCGGCGGCCAAAACTGAAGGTAGGCCGGCCTTAGAACACGGGTGGTCCAATAGCCGGACTGTTCTTGTTGTTGTTTCATTTTGTAGTCGAGCTGCCAAACCTCCGGGCCGTAGCCGGGAAGATAGTCGGCAACGACCAACTGGAGCAGAGGCCCGTTTTCCGCCACATCCACCTTGCCATGCAAGTTTTGCGCAACATCGGTGAGCCGCTCGAGCAGGCCTTGGCCGATGCTTTCCATGTCGGTCGCCTCTTCACCGCCTTGTTCGGCCTGAAGATGGGGGACCGCGGCGATGAGGTGGCTGTGCAAGCGAGGAAGTTCTTGGTCGAGACTGGCCAGGGCAACCTTTGACGTAGGCGACCACCAAAAGACGGGGCCGAGGAGGATTCCAAGCCGAGTGCTTGCGAGCTCGACCGGCGTCGGCGGACGCGTCTCGACTTCGATGGGATTTTCCACGGTGGCCACGAGGATGGCGTTTTTGACGACCGCGATGACCACGCGGCCTGCGGCTAGATTCGCGACCGTTTCGTCGGTGGGAGTGGAGTTGTCCTGCGCAGCGAGGCGTGGGATGAAACCTGCGCAGAATATCGGAACGAGCAGGATCGGCAGGAACCGGCGGCAAACACGCATGACGAACTCGACCTCAAAGCGGCAGTTGAAGAAAACGCCCGCGCGCGTTTTCAAAGCCAGAGGCCATTCTCTACGTTACCACACAAGTGAGTGTCCGCAGAGAATGGTTCCAGCGGCGGCGGTGAATTTTTAGTAGAATTTGACAACGACATCGATGTGAGGACGCCCCATGGGCATTCTGAGTGCACTCAAGGGTGGGCTGCGGTCGCCCCACACCATCCGCCACAATGGCCGGAAGGTATCGGAGATCCTCCGAAGCCATGCCGAGTTTGTGCGCGGTGACCGGGCCGGCGTTCGCGCCGATCTTGCCGGGGCTGATCTTTCGCGCGCGAATCTCGAGCGCGCGAACCTGGCGTACGCCGATCTTCAAAGTGCCAACCTCGAACGCGCGAGCTTACGCGAAGCAAAACTGAGCTCGGTGGACTTAACCAAGGCCTCTTTGCGGAGAGCGGATTTGCGAAGAGCGGACCTGACCGAGGCACACCTGGCGAGCGCGGATTTGACGGAAGCGCAAGTCGGCGGCGCCGAGCTTTTCCGCGCCGATTTGCGACAAGCGATTTTGCGACGCGCCGACTTCGGAGCCACCAACTTTCGCGATGCACTCCTCAACGGCGCTGATTTTGAAGGCGCGAGTTTGAAAACCGCCATCCTGCGGGAGACCAAGCTCGATGGCGCAGACCTTTCCCGCGCGGATATTTCGATGGCGCTACTCCCACGAGGATACAGCCCTCCAACCAGCAAATCATGACAAGGACCGATCCAAAACGAGGAAGGGCATGAACCTGCCCTGGATCTCGGTCGAGGATTACCGCCAGGAGACGGGCTGGGTGAATCCCCAGCAGAGCGTTGCGCGATCCCGCAGCTGTTGCGAATCTCTCGAGAGCGGGCAAATCCTGTTGTTTCCGAAGTTGCCCTTTGCTCTGCCTCGAGAAGATCAGGAGTTCTTGCTCGCGCAGGAGTGGACCGAGCTGCGAATGCACAAGAACGTTTCCTACCGGCCGATGGAGGACGTGCTGAAGGGCGTTTCGGCTGACGCGCCGACCACCGAACGCCTGCGCCGGATCTTCCGAAATTACTCGGCGGCGGTGATTGATTTCGTCGGGAAACTTCTTGAGCCGTATGCCGGGAAATGTACGATTGATTTTTCAAGCTTCCGTCCATTTGCCGAAGAGCGGCGCGGCTTGCCGCTGCACAAACGCAACGATCTGCTGCACGTGGACGCCTTTCCCAGCCGGCCCACGCACGGCGGCCGCATTTTGCGGGTCTTCACCAATTTAAATCCGAAAGAACCGCGCGTGTGGCATACGACGGATCCCTTTGAAACGCTGGCGCAGCGCTACGCCGAACAGGCAGGCCTGCGGCGGTTTGCCGAAGAATCCTGGGTGAGTCGGACCGTTCAGGATTGGGGAGCGAAATTGGGCTTCCGCGGCATGGGGCGCACCCCCTACGACATGTTCATGCTGGGCTTCCACGATTATCTGAAGGAAAATGCGGACTTTCAGAAGGAGTGCCGAAAGATCCGTCTGGAATTTCCACCGCTTGCGACGTGGCTCGTTCTAACCGACGGGGTGGCCCACGCCGTGATGTCCGGCCAATATGCACTCGAGCAGACCTTCCTCGTGCCTACCGAAGCTCTCGTTTTGCCGGAACAGGCTCCGTACCGAATCCTCGAACGGATCGCCGGCCAGCCGCTCGTTTCCTGAGCTGCTGAAGAATCCGCGTCAGCATCGGCGGAATAAAAAGCAAAGGTGCCGATCGTGTCGACCTTCGCAGATTGACTCTTAGGCGTTTCGCCTTCGATTCCGAGCGGGCATCCCTCTGAGCCTATGGCGTCCAATAACCTAGAGGGCCCCTTCGATGGGAAATGCTCCAGGAAGCCCAGCCGGGCTTAACCATCGACAGAGCGATCTGATCGCCATCGCTTTGATGACGGCGGCTTATTTTGCCGCGGGGAAGCTGGGACTCAGCATGGCGTTCGTGCATCCTAGCTCCACCGCGGTGTGGCCACCTTCGGGAATCGCGCTGGCGGCGTTTCTGCTTCTTGGCTACCGCGTGTGGCCCGGGGTCGCGCTGGGAGCCTTCCTAGTCCATGTGACCACGGCCGGATCGATCGGGACATCCCTTGCGATTGCGGCGGGAAATACACTCGAGGCAGTCGCGGGAGCCTATCTCATCTTGCGGTTTGCCAATGGAGCTCGGTGCTTTGATCGCGTCCAAGATACTGTCAAGTTTGCTGTCTTGGGTGGGCCAGTCTCTACCGCCATCAGCTCCACGATAGGCACCACGGCTCTCGCTGTAAGCGGCTTCGCCACCTGGGTGGATTACAAACCCATCTGGCTTACCTGGTGGCTCGGCGATCAAGCTGGTGTGTTGATCGTGGCGCCACTCCTGCTGCTATGGAGGGCCGATTTCCGGGTGCGTTGGAGTTGGATCCGCTTGAGCGAATTTGCAACTCTCCTGCTGTCGCTTGCAATCACAGGTCAAATTGTTTTCGGTCCCCTCTCTCGTCGAGGCTATCCGTTGGAATACCTCTCGATTCCGTTTCTGGTGTGGGCGGCCCTTCGTTTCAGACCGCGGGAGGCGGCTACGGTGTCTCTCCTGTTGTCCGGGATCGCCGTCCGTGGCACCTTGCGCGGCTTTGGCCCCTTTTCCGTGGGCACGAAAAACGATTCCCTTCTGCTGTTGCAGGCATTCATGAGCATTGTCGCCATCATGACGCTGACACTAGCCGTGTTGACAGCCGAACGCCTGCGCGCGGACGAGCAGATTTTGAATTTGGCCGTGACCGATCCTCTGACGGGGCTCGCCAACTATCGAAAACTCGTCGATGTGCTCGATTTAGAGATCAAGCGGTTCGGGCGCACGGGCAGACCGTTCAGCATTCTGTTAATCGACATGGACGGCCTGAAGGCCATCAACGATGGCTTCGGCCATTTGGTGGGCAGCCAAGCGTTATGCCGACTGGGCCGCATTCTCCGTGTGCACTGCCGCGACATTGACACAGCGGGTCGCTACGGCGGCGACGAATTTGTTCTGATCATCCCCGAGACCAGCCGCAAACAAGCGCAGCAGGTGGCAGAGCGCATCCAGCAGCGCGTTTTAGAAGATGACGAGCGGCCCGCCATTTCCGTAAGCTTCGGGACGGCGGTCTATCCGCGCGACGGAGAAACGCGAGACGAACTGCTGGAGGCGGCAGACCGCGCCCTGTACCGCATGAAACGACAGCCGCTCGAAGAAGGGCACTCAGCCAACCAAACAGGGGGAAGCAAGACGTAACTATTTACCGGCGGAAAATTCCGTGGGGCCTTCGCTGTAGCCGAAGGCCGCTCCTCGGGTCGAAGTAGGCCGGCGGCGAGTCTCGATACCGAGGCGCTTGATCTTCTGATTCAGGGTCGACAGCGGAATTTGAAAGCGCTCGGCGGCTTCCGTTTGGTTCCAGTGCGTACGCTCAAGCATGTCCACAATAATTCGCCGCTCGACTTCCTCAAGGATTTCGAAGAGCGAAGGAGGCGGAGAGGTGCTTCGACCGGCCTCTCCCGGCAGGGGCGGCAGAAATTCCGCCAGTTGGAGATGCACGCCCTTCACGATCTCGCGCGTGCGCACGCCCTCGGGCAGCAAGTCGGCATCCATCGCTTCTTGGGTGGAAAGCACCACGGCGCGTTCGACTGCGTTTTCCAACTCACGGATGTTTCCCGGCCAGTCGTAATCCATCAACAGCTTCATAGCAGCGAGCGTGAACGTGCGCGGCGGCTTGCCATTTTCACGGCAGAATTCCCCCAGGAAGCGTTCGACAAGAAGTGGAATATCTTCTTTGCGCTCGCGCAAGGGCGGCAGATGGATGGAAATCACGTTGAGACGGTGATACAGATCTTCGCGGAACCGGCCCTCGCGCACGAGCTTGCGCAGGTCTTCGTTGGAGGCGGCGAGGATGCGAACGTCGACCTTGATTGTTTCCGTGCCGCCAAGGCGCATAAACTCCCGCTCCTGAATCACGCGCAACAGCTTGGCCTGTGTTTCCGCACTGATCGTAGAAATCTCGTCGAAGAAGATCGTACCTTGATCGGCCACCTCGAATAGACCTTTCTTCGAGGCCACCGCGCTCGTAAAGGCTCCCTTCACGTGGCCAACCAGCTGCGATTCCAGCAGATCGACCGGGATCGACCCGGTGTTTACGGGGATGAAGGCTTTGTCGGCGCGCGTCGATGCGGAGTGGATCGCTTTGGCAATGAGCTCCTTGCCGGTGCCACTTTCACCAGAGATCAACACGGTCGAGCGGGAAGGCGCGACTTGCGCCACCAGATCGAGCACGGCCAGCATCTTCTCGCTTTTGCCCACAATATTCGGAAAGTTGTAGCGCTGCTTGAGCGCCCGCTTGAGGTGGACGTTTTCTTCGCGGAGCCGACGGCCCTCCACGGCCAGAGAGATTTGAGCGACCAGCTCGTCGTTGTTCCAGGGTTTGGTGATGTAGTCCTGCGCGCCGCTCTTGAACGCCGCCCGGGCCATATCAATCGAGCCGAAGGCGGTGATAAGAATGATGGCGAGGTTCGGATCGCGCTGGCGAATCTCCCGGAGCATATCGATGCCATTGCGATCGGGTAAACTCACATCGAGCAGGACCAGATCGAAGGGACGCTCTTCGAGCTTGGCCAGCCCGGCCGTGCCGGTTTCCGCAAGTGTCACCTCGAAGTTCTCAGAAGCCAGCAACTCTTGAAGGCCTTCGCGAATCTCCGCTTCGTCGTCGACAACCAGAATGGACCCTTTAGGCATGGACGGCTTTCCTGGCTACGGGGAATTCCAGACGGAAGGACGTGCCCTTGCCGGGTGTGGAGCGGACCTCCACCTTTCCCGCATGCTCCTTGATAATCCCGTAGCTGACTGAAAGGCCTAACCCGGTGCCCCGGCCGGTGGCCTTGGTGGTGAAGAACGGATCGAAAATTCGATGCAGGTTTTCGGGGGGAATGCCCGTGCCGGTGTCACTGACCTCGATTTCAACCGAACCGTTCTGCGCGCCCGTGCGAACCTCCAGCATCCCCCCATTGGGCATGGCGTCGCGCGCGTTCATGAAGAGGTTCAAAAACACCTGCTGCAGGCGCGTGGCTGAGCCGAGTACTGGCGGCAGCTCGGCGGTGTAGTTGCGAACGACGCTGACCCGGGCCGTTTTAAACGGGTGCTGCACAAGCGTGAGCGTTTCCTCAAGTACCGAGTGCAAGTCCACCGCCACCGGTTCGGCACCGCCGGTGCGGGAAAAGTTCAGCAGGTTGTTGACAATTTCGCTGGCCCGGAAGGTTTGCTTCACGATGCGCTCAATCGTCTTCTGGCGTGGATCGTCGGTGGGAATCTGCTTGGCCAGCATCTGGATGTAGTTGGAGATGACGGCGAGCGGCGTGTTGACTTCGTGCGCTACACCGGCGGCGAGTAGACCGAGTGAGGTCAGCTTTTCGGTCTGCACCATCTGATCCTCCAGGCGCACCCGCTGTGTGATGTCATCCAGAAGCACCAGGTGGCCTAGCCTGGCACCACTCTTCCCGAGCAGCGGTGCGATCGAAACGTTGACCACTCGATGGTGGTTCGCGCGAGTGTTCAAATGAAAGCGATAAATGCTGGAGACGTGATCGCTCGGCGCGCGGGAAGCAATTTCAACCGTCAGATCATGCGGCAGCACTTCTTCGATCCGGCCACCGAGGGCTTCGCTCGGCGGAATCCCCAGTAGCTCTTCGAGCTGCGGATTCCATGATTCGACCCGATTCTCGAGATCGATGGTGAGAACTCCGATCCGCAAGGACGCCACAATATTTTCACTGAAATCCTTCAGTCGTTCGACCTGCAGAGCCTTTTGTTCAGCGATTGGTAGAGACGGGCGTTTTCAACCGCGATTGCCACGTAGCCCGCCATCGTCGAAAGAAGCTCGAGATCGTCACTGGACAGGTAGTCACCATCGACTGTTTTGGCCAGACCCAGAATGGCGGGGGTGTGATCGTGGAAGCGGCAGGGGATGAAGTAGCTCAGATCGAGTTCCTCAAGGGAACGGCGAACCGATTCACTCTCAGCGGCGCGTGCCGATTCGATGAACAAGCACCCTTGGGCGAGCGCCGGGCGCGATGGGTCGAGGAAACTCAGGTCGAGCGGCGCCTTCGGCTCAAGCCCAATCGAACGCGTGAGACTATAGCGACCCGGGTTGGCTAGATCCTCCAGAAAAACGGCCAGACGATCCACCAGCAGGGTCTGTGAAAGGCGATCCAGCACGGAATCAAGCAGCGGGTCGATGCGGACCTCGTTGGCTAGCGTGCGTCCGAACTGGATCAGGGTGCGGCGGTAGTCAAGCCGGTCGCGATAAAAGAAGTGGTCCAAGCGAGCCTGCACCCAATCGCGTAGCGGCTGGAAAAGAAACGCGGCAACGATAATTGCGCCGACAGCTCCGAGTGAGCCGGCGGGCCAGGCGGTGTGAGAAAGTTCGCCGATTAGCGCGACCGAACCGAAATACACGACCACGACGCCGGCTGTGGCGAACGTGTAGGCCAATCCACGCTTGAAAATAATGTCCACATCCATGAGCCGGTAGCGGATAACGGCATAGCCGTAGCACAGCGGGATCAGGGCCAGTGAAAACACGGAGAACTTCGTCCAGGCGGGAACCCTGGCGCCGAGCGAAAAGGGAACGATGTAGAGGATCAAAAAGGGACAGATTCCAGCGAGAGTACCGCCCGACACCCACTTCAATTGCTGTCGCAAGACTCCGCTGGGCGCACGGAAATAGCTTGCGAGAAAGATGCCAGCGGCCAGCAGGAAGTAAATGCCGAGGGTGAAGTATTCGAGCTGGTCAAGCAGCCGCTGGCTGGCGAGAGAAGGCACAAAATCGAGCGTCCCGGTCGCCACGAAGACGTGTAGCGCTAGCAGCGCGATGGGAACGCTATAGACGGCACCCAGCTTCGGCCAGAGCAGGCCGCGGCGCTCCGGGAAGACCAGCGCAAAGTGAACGAGCAGTGCGGGCTGCAGCAAAAGCGCAATCACATTGCCCCAATAAATGGTCCAGTCGAAGCTGTTCAGCTTGCCCGTGTAATGAAAGCTGTACAGGATAAAAGAGACCAAGCAGAACACATAGAAGTGAACGGCGCGCGGTGCGTTCCAGCGACGGACGAAAATGAAAAGCCCGATGAAAAGATATAGCAATGCTGTGATTCGTAGGTAACCTTCAAGCGACGAAGGATTTTCCTCGGGTGCGGTGATGAGGGAAACGTCGAGCGTCTCGTCGTTGCGAACGATCCGATAGTGAACTTCCGCCCAAGGGCCGGCGTGCCAGACGACCCTGGTCACGTCTGTGGGGCGGTAGATCGGTCGTCCATTGACGGCTTCTACGCGGTCCCCTTCATGGAGTCCAGCGCGTTCAGCCGGACCACCGGGAACCACATGAAGAGCCACGACGCCGCGTTCGCTTTCGATCCAAGTGGCACCGTCGGAAGGGGAAACAAAGCGCGAACGCTGCTCGAAATTGAGGACAGCAAAAATGACCGCGGTCAGGCTTACCAGGGCCAGGATGACCGCCCCCAACCGTGTTCGCAGCTGGTCATTCATACCGAACCCACCCCGCGGGACTCGTTGCCATTCTATGCTAGCACGTTAACTTCCAGGTAATCATCACTCTATACGTCAGCTAAGGCTCTTGTTCTTAGCAGCTTAAGATGACCGGATGGAGAGAACGTTTCTTCGCCTTTCTGTTTCTGGAAGGGCAGTTTCCAATTCCGGTAGCAGAAAAACTCTCTTAGAACTGTAGGCTCAGACCACCCTTGAAGTATCGGTAGGAAGGGACCAGGATGACCCTCCCATCGCTCGTCGAGATCGGGACGTAGCCCTGCGCTAGGAGGTTCCCCATGTCGGCCACGACCTCCATGTGGTACGGCAGGGGTTGGCGGATTCCCATGCTGAGGTACGGATCCATTTGATAGATCGATTCGCCGTACGGGTCAAGCTGCGAGACGACCGGGCCACCGATCCACTTATAGCTCGCTGTGAATTTCGTTCCGACGCGGGGCAGTTTCGCTGAAACGCTCCCGGCAAGGCTCTGGCGGTATTGCGTGGTGAGGGAGTCACGCAAGCTCCCCGTGACCACGTCGCTTGTCGGCGCGAGCGCGCCTGCGTAGGCGTACACGAGCGTTGCCTTGAGATTGTTTGTAAGATTCTGGCGATAGGCCACGCGAACGCCGGTCGAGCTGGTGACGCCTCCATCATAGGCGAAGGCCTGGGAAGAGCAGTTCTGGAGGAAATCGGCGCCGAAAGACCCGCCACGTCCGATGACGGCCGTGTGCGTCGAGCGATCATGGAAGACAGCTGCGTCCACATCCGCGTGCTTGCCGAGAGTGCGCTTCACCCCGAGCTCTTCGTGGAAACCGTTCTCTAGAACGGGGCGACCGCCACGCAACAACAGCGCCGGGAACGCATCGAGCGTGTTCAGCGTAGCTTCCAGAGCGTCGCCAGAAATTGCCGCGCTCTGCCATGGCTCGCTCACTAGAGCCAGCGTGAGTTGCCAATCCGATGAGACTTGCATGGCCATCTCACCGCGAGGCCGCATCCCCGAGGTCGTGCCATTAAACCCTGCCAACAAATACTCGGCTCCGTAGCGGACGCTCACCCGATCACTGAGCGCGAACTGACTATCGTGCGACATCCGCAGCCCACGAAAGACTGGGCCATTCGGGCCCAGATGCGATTCGCGCACCAGAAGCGTTGTTACGGGTCCCGTGCCAGACTCACCCTTGGGTAGCCACGCGGCAACCAAGCCTCCGGAGCCTGCTTCCTCGTCGTCGCTGTACTGACCTGCCATCAACAGACGACTGGAGCCTAGACCGAAGGAATACACAAAGGCCGTTGCCGGCGCATCCGCGAACTCGGAAATCGAGCCAGGACGGTCCGAGCCAGAAGTCAGCTCGATGAGTCCCCGGTGGGTTTGCTCCTGGCCGCTTTCACCTCCTGCATGCGTGCCGCCGAGCGTTGCCGGATCTTCCTGCCACCGAAGGACGGAGCGATCGGCGGAAGCCGACCGCACGACCCACGTCCAGTCATCAGCACTCGGTGACTGATCGGGCTGGCGGCGAAGCTTCTCAAAGGAAGAGACGAGAGTACCCAGAACGATTTCGAGCCGCGTCGCTTCATGCTCACTGATGGTGACGTGCTGCTCAATCGCCGGGATGAATCCAGCAAGCGTTACCTGGATCGAGTAGACCCCGTCGGGAATCGTCGAAGCCGAAAAGCGACCGTGATCGTTGGTTAAAAGCTGTATGGGCTTTACGGGCAGCAGCTGCTCGGAGGAAATCAGCACGGTCGCGCCCATCTGCGGCGTGCCGCTCGGATCAACGACCACGCCCGCGATCTTCCCAGCGTGGGCTGAAGACGCCAGCGGCAGGAGACACAAGCCCAGCAGGCCCCCCAGACCTACGATGCGAATGGCTCGGAGCTTCAAACGTGTCACCTCCCCTGCGGAGCTGTCGCAGGTGACGGCTTCACCGTAAAGTCCGTCGTTGGCGTAATCGTTTGCTTTGTCAGATTGTCTGTCACCGCCACGGCGAGCTGGTATCTCCCGGGCGCAAGCGAACCGAGCGTGATCAACTGTTCGAGCGTCAATTCCTCGCCGTGCTGCGGCAGTTTATCCGCTGGCACTGCAAACCGCAACATCGGCTGTGTGTCTTTCTCTTTCGTCACGCGGTATTCCACCGAAGTGTCGGACCTATGCGTCTTGTCATCCACTTTCAGATTGTAGACCTGCAGGTAGACGCCCATCGCGTCGTTCGCTGTGAACGCCTGATCCAGTTTGGGGCGCACCTTCACATCTCCCAGAACAAACTGTCCCAGGCCGATGTCCTTCGAAGAGACGCGCTGCATGTCGTCGGCGAGAATGAGCGAGCTCGAGCTCAGCTGGTCATCTTGGAACCTTGGCACGGGAAGCCGCGTGTTCACGACGCCGACGTTGCCGCTGTTCACATCCTTCACCACGATATCGAGTCGATAGAGGTTCGGGCTGAGTGGCACGGCCTTTTGATAGATCCTCGAAGTGCCCAGAGATTTCTGCAGCAGCGAGGACGGAATGTCGCTCCGCAGCGTGTCCTCAAATGTTTGGACGATGCGACCGCCCAGGCTGGTGACACGTACAAAGAGATCGATCGACGCTGAATCGACACCGTCCTTTTCTTGGAAGCTTAACTGCCGGACGGGAATCTGCACTGTAATCGGGACGAGCACGGTATCGGAGGTGATACGCAGGAAGTCGAAACGATAGTCAAACTTCACCTGGTCGCGCACGACGCGAGCCGTGGAATCGGCTTCAAGGTCTTTGAACTTCACCGGTGGCGGCTGAAAGATCTCGGCATATTTCTCAAGCCGGTTGAACTCTTGGTCTCCCGTGTTCAGGCCCATGGCCCCTGGTTCGTTTTCTGCCATGTGCGTGCCGTCGGTATTGCTGAAGCGCGACGCTTTGCTCGCCAAGCCCATCTGCTCGGGGAGTGTCAGGCCGGCGCCAGGCACCATCAAGAGCGCGTCCTTTTCACTCGGATCCATCGTCAGGTGATATTCACCGGTCGAGGTGGGGTCGACAAACTCGAGCTCCACATTCTCGCCCAGGGCGGCGCCACCCGGGAGGTAGCGATAACGCCAGGTTTCCCATGGGTAGGTGCTCGTTTCACCGCCCCCCTGGTCCATAGGTCGTTCCCAGGTTCCCCCCGTCGGGTGCGAGTCGATCTCGTCCGGCGGGCCCCACATGATGTAGATCTTGCCGCGATCGGTTTTCCAGCCCGGAATACCCGAGGCAAAGTGCTCGTTGGCATAGGCGATGCGGCGGTAGTGCTCCTCCTTGAAAGTGTTCTCCGGGGAATCCGGATCGGGATTGCGCCGCTGCCAGAAGGCTTCGATGAACTGCTCGCGCTCTTCGTTGGTGCCGAGGTGGAGGAACGAGCGCCGCTCCTCGGGCGAGATAATGTAGACGACGTCCTCGTTGAGCCACTTCTTGTATTGGGAATCGAGCTCGTTATAGAGGTCCTTCTCGCTCTTCTGCTTGACCTTACCGTTCTTCTTGGTTTGCGCGCTTTGATCCGGTTGCGTTGGTTGGTTTGGGTCGTTCTGAGGGGTGGCTCGAGCCAAACCCGGCAGGGAACAAAGCACAGCGATAGCCACCACGACCCACGGGAGGCTCTTGATAGAACGGCCCATATGACACCTTTTCCGCTGTGGAATCTTAACCTGTACACTAGAACAGGTCAATCACTTTGCCCTTTTGGCTGCCCCTTGGCCCGTTGGAATCGCCCACTTTTCCGGGGGTTGCCTGGCCAGCTGGCCCGTTCGAAACGCATCGTTAACGGTGCCCCGCGGTCGTCCGCCGACGCCCTTTCCTTCTGGAGGAAATCGAATTAAGATAGCTGCCTAACGCTACGCGTGGTCGTCTATGCGTGTGAGCTTGAGCCCTTGGGAGCCTGGGGTAGATAACGGGAGGTAGGACCGGTCCTCCGTCCTTAATTCGTACCTCGCCTGCAAGAGCAAGAAACATTGTGTTCCTCCCGGGCGTATCTATCAAGTAGTGGGTACGTTTGTCATTCGGGATCGTCGAATCCTTGAGGGTGGTGATGAAGACCTGGCAGAAGATCGGGATGGCGGCGGGGGGCGTGCTCGTCCTCGGAGGCATCGCCTGGTACAGCATCTACAAGTCCAACCAGGATGTCGTCACGGTGCAGAGTGGACGGGTGGTGCGCGAGGATTTGACATCGCTGGTTACGGCTTCTGGTGAAATCCGCCCCAAAAACTACACCAACGTTCTCGGCGAGGGCATTGGCAAAATCACCGATATTGTGGTCAATGAAGGGGACCATGTGAAAAAGGGCGACGTGCTGCTTCACCTGGAAAACATCCAGCCTGGGGCGGACGTTCAGGCCCAGCAGGCGAGCATCGATGCAGCCATCGCAGCGATGAAAGGCGCGTCGGCAAATTACGATTCTTCGATCGCCACCCTGGCGCAGCGCCAGTCCGACCTCGACAAAGCCAAGCTCGACTGGCAGCGATCGCAGCAGCTCTTCAAGGAGCAGCTGATCTCCAAGCAGGACTACGACGCATCCAAGGCAACCTACGACGGCGCGGTCGCCGGACTCAATGCCGCCCAGGCGCAACTGGAATCCAGTCGAGCGACGCGCGACCAGGCCCGCTTCAACCTCGATCAAGCCCGCGCCGTCCTCGCGCACCAGGAGGACGTGCTGCGCAAGACCACGTACCGCTCGCCGATCGATGGCATCGTGAGCTATATCGCCGTCCGTGTGGGCGAAAACGTGGTACCGGGCATCCAGAACGCCACCGGCAGTTTCCTGATGACGATCTCGGACATGAGCGTGGTAACCGCAGAAGTCAAAGTGGACGAGACCGACATCACCAGTGTCAAGAACGCCCAGACGGCGGACGTCACAATCGACGCCGTCCCCGACAAGGTGTTCAAAGGCCACGTCAGCGAAGTGGGTGAGCTAGCCATTCTGCGCACGTCTGGCGAAGCTGCCATGACAGCGACGACGGCAAACACGCAGGAGGCGCGCGACTTCAAGGTCGTGATTACGCTCGATACGCCGCCCGCTTCCTTGCGTCCCGGTCTTTCCGTCACCGCCAAAATCCAGACGGCGCAGAAACAGAACGTGTTGACGATTCCCATTCAAGCGCTAGCTGAAAGAACGGAGAAGGAACTGGATGATGCCAAACATGGCACGAACAGTAGCGTGACGCTTGCGGCGTCCCGGAGCGAAGGGTCGAGCAACCAGAAGACCGAGATTCAAGGTGTCTTCGTGGTGCGTGGGGGCAAGGCCGAGTTCGTGCCCGTACACACAGGCATTACCGGTGTGACCGACGTTGAAATCACCGAAGGTCTTCGGGAAGGCGACATCATTGTCACCGGAAGCTTCAAAGCCCTGCGCTCGCTGAAACCGGGTGCCCCGATCAAAATCGATAACTCCGCACCGAAGATCGACCAAACCACGTCGAGCTAGCGCGGGATCACTCCGGGGGAGCCTAGATGCCCATGGCAGTCGAAGAAGCCGACGTTCAGAGCTTTCGACAGGATCTCGTAAGTGCGGGTGTCGTCATCCAGACCGAAGATCTCTGGAAGACCTATGAAATGGGAACCGAGCAGTTGCACGCCTTGCGCGGCGTTAGCATTATCATCCGCAAGGGAGAATATGTGGCCATCATGGGCCCGTCTGGCTCGGGAAAATCGACGCTGATGAATTTAATCGGATGCCTGGTTACGCCGACGCGAGGAAATTACTGGCTCGCCGGGCGTCTGGTGAGCCAGTTGGGGGATGACGAACTGGCGGCCATCCGCAACCGCGAGATCGGCTTCGTGTTTCAGACGTTTAACTTGTTGGCCCGGGCGACGGCGCTGCACAACGTTGAACTGCCGATGATCTACAACGGCACACCCTCAGAAGAGCGTATCGAGCGCGCGAAAAAAGCGCTTGCGCAAGTCGATCTCTCCGACCGCATGATGCACAAGCCCAACGAGCTATCCGGCGGCCAGCGCCAGCGCGTCGCCATCGCCCGCGCGCTTGTGAACAATCCTTCGATTCTCTTGGCGGATGAACCCACCGGAAATCTCGATTCTGGCACAGGGGAAGAAATCATGGCCCTGTTTGGCCGCCTGCACGAAGGCGGCAATACCATCATCCTGGTGACGCATGAAGCCGATATCGCCGCCCACGCCGAGCGCATCATCCGCGTGCGCGACGGCAAAGTCGAAAAAGACGAAACGACGAAGTAGCTTCACGATTTCGTGGCGTCGTTGACACTGGTTTCCCCGACCCGTAAGATCTCCCCACCGTACCGGACACGCGCCCATGCACCTGACTCTGGACAGCCACCACGCGGGAGGGGTCATTGTCGTTCGATGCCGTGGTCGCATCGTCAGTGGCGAGGAGGCTCGCTTTCTGCAAAGCGAGCTGGAAAGACTCACGCAGCTCGCGACGAACGTCGTTCTAGAGCTTGCCGAGGTCACCTACATGGACAGCGGCGGACTGGGAACGTTGGTTCGTCTGCTCGGCGTGCGACGTGCTGCGCGAGGGGATCTCAAGCTTTGCCAAGTACCTCCGTTTGTTCTCCGGATCTTACAGGTCACGAACTTGCTGAGCGTCTTTCATCCGTACGCGTCCATAAAAGATGCGATTGAGTCATTTGCGGCGCAGCCACGACTTCCTGAGGAGGATTTTCAGGCGTCGAGCCACAGGATCGTTTGCCTGGATAGCTCGCTTGATCTACTGGCGTACTTGAGGGTCCTGTTGCAACGCTCGGGCTTTGAGGTCTTTACCACGCAGTTCCCCTCCGACGCCCTGACGTTCATACTTGGCGCGTCAAGAAGCGTCGTGATCTGCGGCCCGGGCATGCGAACAAACCCAACAGCCGTCGAGAAGCTCCACCAAGGAGCCCCGACCGCACGACTCTTGCATCTTCCACCGGATTTTTCGACCTCCGCAGCCGACCAGTCCGGGCCAGACCTGGTGAATCAGCTCCGCTCGCTGCTGGCGCCTCCCCAATAGACTACTCGGTTCCCTGGATACCCTCGGGTTGCGTTTTGTTCACTGTGGATGGAATAGGCTGGGCAGCAGTTCGCCGGACTTGCCTAGAAAACATTTTGTGAAGGCACAGGCGTTAGCGGGTTCCTCCGGGCCCAGGTAGAAGGACTGCGCGCGGCCACGCACGTGGGCGACAAAGCTGGCTGCCGGCTCGACGACGCCGGATGTTCCTACGGCGACGAACACGGTCGATTCGCTGAGCGCTTGAAAAATTCGATCCAGGTGATACGGTACCTCGCCAAACCAGCAGATATGAGGCCGAATCTGCCCGCCGCAATCACATCGGGGAATCTCCGCGGGCGGATCGTAGGTCTCCGGATCGTCAAACGGTTTCCGGTCGCAGCGATCGCAACGGCTCTTAAACAACTCGCCGTGCATGTGAATCGTGCGCCTCGAACCAGCTTGTTCGTGCAGACTGTCGACATTTTGCGTGCAGAGAAACAGGCGATCTTGTAATGTGCGCTCGAGTTGGGCGAGCGCGAAGTGAGCTGGATTCGGTTTGGCGGCGGCCGCGACGCGCCTCCGGAGCGAATAAAACTCCCAGACGAGGCGAGGATCGCGTTGCCAGGCGCGTGGCGAGGCAACCTCTTCGAAACGGTAATTGCGCCAGAGGCCGCCCGCGCCTCGAAACGTCGGAATGCCGCTTTCGGCGCTGATCCCTGCGCCGGTGAGGATGAAGACGCGATCTTGTCGAGAAATCTCGATCACACACTTCAGTGTAACGCGTCTCGAACATCTTCCGAGAAGCCTCTGAGACTAGGCGCACGGATCCTTGCGAGCGTGATACTGCTTCTCGCTATCGGCTGCGGCGAGCCAGCTCCGAAGACAGATGTCGAGCTGGGTCTCAACGCTCGACAATCGAGTGGCCGGCGCGTTTTTGAGCGCGACTGCGCCGCGTGCCATAGCGCCTACTCATCCTCGGGGAGTAAAGGGCCGAGCCTTAAGAATCTATTCCGCAAGAAATTCCTGCCGAGTGGATTGCCTGCGAACGACCGCTTCGTTGAGCAGACAATCGTGGGGGGACGCAACATGATGCCGCCGACGGGAGAAGCCCTTACACGACAACAGCTCGACGATTTGATGTCCTATCTGCATACTCTCTGACGATGTTTCCTTCAGGTGGTCGCTTCTCTCAGCTCGAGAATAGATTGCGGATGA
>Ga0187782_10001410_pt1 | contig 17429 bp, 18 predicted proteins | sample 0715_SJ02_MP15_2_FD_132454 | JGI IMG/M metagenome (GOLD analysis project Ga0187782, IMG submission 132454) | Tropical peat soil microbial communities from peatlands in Department of Meta, Colombia - 0715_SJ02_MP15_20_MG | ecosystem: Environmental > Terrestrial > Soil > Wetlands > Peat | place...
GCGACTCGGCCCGAGGCATGGCCGCCCAGCGGAACTCGGTCGAAACGCCAGAGAAATCGAGCGCGGAGACATCGTTCAAGCCGGGAGAGTCATGAATGTTATGGTAGTCGGTCAGGACGCCCAAAGCCGCGCGAAAACCCTGAATGACGCCATAGCGCGCCGCGAGCTCGTTCGACACGACGGCGTAGCCGCCGGGCTTGCCGAACGCCCCAACGGTCGTGCTCTCGAATTCGAGCTCGCCCTGGTCGCCGATATCCGAACCTTCGGTGAAGCCGAAAATATGCTCGGTTTCGATCGCCGCAGGCTTCTGCTGAGCGAGGCATGCGGACGTGAGCGTCAGCCCCCCAACCAGCGCGAACCCGCGAACTGCGATCATGCGCGTCTCCGCCGATTCGCCGCCTCTCAGCCTTGATCGCCCGCGCGCCGGCCACGGTCAAGGGCGGCGGTCAGGGTCTCTCATAGGACACGCGCCAGATCGCCCCGTTGGCGTCGTCGCTGACGAGCAAAGCGCCGTCGGCCGTCTCCACGACGTCGACGGGGCGGCCCCAGACATGCGTATCGTCAAGGACGAATCCGGTCAGAAAGTCCTGATAGTCGCCAGTGGGCTTGCCGTTTGCGAATCGCACGCGCACGACCTTGAAGCCGGTGATCTTCGAGCGGTTCCAGGAGCCGTGCAGCGCGACGAAGGCGTCGCCCTTGAACTCGGGCGGAAATTGTCCGCCCTCGTAAAAGGCGAGGCCGAGCGGCGCGGAATGCGGCTGAATCAGGAGGTCCGGAGACGTGACCTTGGCGGCGAGGTCCGGACGCTCGGCTGCGTGGCGAGGATCCTCATGCGCGCCGACGTAGTACCAGGGCCACCCGTAGAAGCCGCCCTTCTCGACATGCGTCACATAGTCCGGCGGCAGGTCGTCTCCGAGCATGTCGCGCTCGTTGACGACGCACCAGAGCTCGCGCGAGCCGGGGCGGATCGCAAGGCCCGAGCAGTTGCGCAGTCCGTTGGCGAAGGCGACCTCGTGGCCGCCCGTCGGATCGAAGGCCTTCACATCCGCTCGCCCTGTTTCGTCGCCGCCGCTCGCGCCGAGGCCATTCTTCTGCTCGAGCGCCTCGATCTCGGCGCGCGAACGCTTTTTCGCGCCTTCCGCGACATTGCTCCGCGACCCGATCGAGACGTAGAGCGTCGCGCCATCCGGCGAAAATGCGAGATCGCGCGTCCAGTGGCCGCTGTCGCCCGGAAGCTCGGCGACGGTCTCAGGCGCCGCGGTCGCGTTCAAGTCTCCATTTCGGTACGGAAAACGCTGCACGCGGGCGGGCGTGCCGACGTAGACGTAGCGGGGCTCCGGCCCGGGCGGGTAGAAGGCGATCCCGAACGGCTGGTCGAGCCCGGCGGCAAAGACCTCGTTCTGGCGCGGCTGCGCCTCGCCGGCGACAAATCGCAGCACGCGCAGGCGCCCGCCGCCGCTTTCGGCGAGAAAGACGTCGCCGTTGGGAGCGCGACGCAGGACCCGCGGCTGGTTCAGGCCGGACAGCGCGAGCTCCGCCTTGAAGCCCGGCAAAGTCCTGGGCGTCGCGCCGGCGGGACGCGGCGCCACGCGCGTGTGCAGCGCCTTGGGCGGGCTGGCGTAAGGCTCCGGCATGTCGGCGGCGGTGATCCTGCGCGTAACGCCTGGCGCATCGGCGCGCCAGTCTCCATAGGCCGCCGGGCCTTCCAGAACCTGCGCCATAGCCGCGCCACAAAGAGGCGCGATTGCGCCGAAAAGCGCGGCGCGCGTGAACGAGTTCCATATCATTCTTCCGCCTCCCGAGCGGCGGCGCCGCCGCCGCCGACCTATTTTCCGATTGCGACCGACGTCGCGCGCGATCGCCGGGCCGATGGTGGTCCAGGCGTCCGGAAAACGCTTTCGCGAGGCGATCGTTTCAACGTCCTCGCGGACAAAGGAGGGACCGCTCTTGGCGGACTGGAATTCCGAACTCTACATGAAGTTCGAGCGCGAGCGAACCCGCGCCGCCGGCGATCTTCTCGCGCAGCTCGGTCCCTACCGCCCAGAGAGCGTCGTCGATCTGGGGTGCGGCCCCGGCAACAGCACCCAGCTGCTGCTCACGGCTTTTCCCGAAGCGAAGATCACAGGCGTCGATCTGTCGGAAAACATGCTTGCGGTCGCCCGCGCGCGCGTGGCGGGCGCGGAGTTTTTGCAGCAGGACATCGAGGATTGGCGCCCGGAACGCCCGGTCGATCTCATCTTCGCCAATGCGACGCTGCACTTTTCCAAGGATCACTATGGGCTGATCGAACGCCTCGCAGCTTGCCTCGCGCCCGGCGGCGCGCTGGCCGTGCAGATGCCGAACAACATGCAGGAATCTTCGCATGCCGCCATGCGCATGATCTCTGCCGACGAGCCCTGGGCCGAGAGGCTGGTCCCGATCGCGAAGACGCGGGCGATGATCGGTCCCCCCGACGAATATTACCGCCTGCTGGCCCCGCGCTGCGCGACGCTCGACATCTGGCAGACCATCTACTTCCATCAGGTCGAGTCCATCGACCGCATCGTCGAATGGTTCGAGGGGTCGGAGCTGCGCCCCTTCCTGAAGCCGCTCTCGCCCAAGGAACGCGAGATGTTTCTCGCGCGCTACCGCAGGGAGCTCGAGGAAGCGTACTCTCCCCAACCCGACGGCAAGGTGCTCATGCGCTATCCGCGCTTGTTCTTCATCGCAAGAACTTGAGGCGCAGCCCCAGCGACGATCCGCGCGACTGCATCGACCCAGATCGCGTTCGCGGCGGGGGAAAAATGCAGGCCGTCATCGGTCATTTCCGGCAGCCGCGCGTCCCCGGAAGCGACAAGCGGGTTGAGGTCGACGACGCAAATGCCCGAGGCTAGGCAAAGCGCCCGGAGCCGCTCATTGGCGGCCCTTATGCGCGGCGCGTCCGCCGCGTTCGACGTCAGCGGCGCGAGCGTGAAAATCGCCTGCGCCCCCTCGGGCCGGCGACGCAGCAGCGCCTCGAAGTCCTCGGCGATGCGATCGGGCGTCGCGGAGTCGACCAGCAGATCGTTGAGGCCGCCGTCGAGCACCAGCCATCGCGGAGAAAAATCGCGCGCCTGCCCGACCTGTCCCGCGATCTCCTTGAGCGTCGCGCCGCCGCGCGCGAGCGAGAGGACGCCGAAGGGCCGCCGGCGCAAGGTCCGGAAAGGGCAGCACGCCGCCAGACTGTCGCCCGCAACGACAACGTCAGGAGCCAGCGGCGGAATTCGCCGCGCCAGCAGGAGTTGGAGGCTGCGTCGCGTGTCGCCATGCGCGAGGGCCAAAGCGCCGACGAGCGCAAGAAATCCCAGCGCAGCCCCTAAAATCGCAACCAGCGCGATCAAGCCCGCCTCGCGCGCCGCGCCACCGCCAGCACAAGCTGCAGCCTGCGTCCGAGGTCGCCGCGGGAGGCGCCAAGAAAGGGCGCGAGGCGCGCCCGCACTTCCGCCAGGATTTCCCTGATCCGGCGGCGCGCCGGCTCGACGAGATCATGCGCCCAGGCGCGAACGCGCAGCACCAGATGGTAGAAGCGCGCGAACCAGGCGATCTGCATCAATTTGTCTCGGCAGAGGTCGAAGAGATACGCAGTGACGCCAAGGCCGAGCGTCTTGGCGGCGAGGATGAGCGCCAGCCCGTAGCCCAAATGGCCGGCGGCGATCACCGCCACCGCGGCCAGCTTGACGGGCAGGATGACGAGGGCCGGGACGGCGAAGACAAGGAGCGTCGCGACGGGCGAGAGGTCCTTGACGAACGCTTCCAGCAAGGCTTCGATCCGCTGGAGGCGGAGCGCCCGCGCGAGCAGCCGCAGCCACTCCTTGACGTGATCCCAGAGCCAGGACTCGACGAGGAACAGCGTCGCGAGCGCGAACCAGAAGGCGCGCTTTAAACGTTTGTAAATGTCATTCATCGCGTTCCGCTCCTTTCCGCTTCCCCTGGCGGTCGCCGAAGGGCAGATTATATATGACAAACGTTGCGGGTGGAGGCCGGCGTACGGGATTGGGCGAGCAGGAGTCCTCCCCTCTGTCCACAGGGGGAGGGGCCTTGCCGAGGCCTAGGCTTGCAATATCGTATAAGCGCGGTAAATACGACGCTCTAGACAGGAAACGAAATGGAAAGCTTTCACTCGAATAGCGTCGAGATCTTCTACACGGTTTTCGAACCCCTTGACCAAGACCGGCAGGAACCCATCGTTCTCGCGCACGGTTTCGCGTCCACCCATGCGGTGAACTGGATGTTCACCCAGTGGGTGAAGACGCTTACCGAAGATGGTCGACGCGTCATCCTGTTCGACCTGCGTGGACACGGACGCTCGCAGAAGCTCTATGAGCCCGAGGCTTACACTTTCGCCGCCATGGCTGGCGATCTCGGCGGGCTTTTGGACCATCTGGGCCTGGATCGCGCGGATCTCATGGGCTATTCGCTCGGCGCGCGCGTCGCGACCTACTTCACGCTGCACCATCCCGAGCGAGTGAGGTCGCTGATCCTCGGCGGGGTCGGCGTCAGTCTTCTCGCGCCGTCGGCGACGCAGCCGGGCATGGCCGAGGCCATGGAGGCGGAACGGATCGAGGACATCGACGACCCGAGCCTCAAGATTTTCCGCGGCTTCGCGGAGTCGACGCGCAGCGATCTGAAGGCGCTCGCGGCCTGCGCGCGCGGTTCGCGCGGCGGCTTCGAGCCGGCGGACCTCGCGAAGATCGCCACCCCGACGCTGGTCTGCGCGGGCACGCGCGACGATGTCGCCGGCGATCCGCACCCGCTCGCGCAAATGTTCCAGAATGCGCACATCGTTGACGTCCCCGGCCGCGACCACAACCGCGCCGTCGGCGATCGCATCTTCAAGCAGGCCGCGCTGGATTTTCTCGCGGAGCGCCCCTGAAGCCTGGCTCGGCGCGGCCGCCCCGCTAACCACGACCCGGGATGGGGATCTCGTCGTCCCCGCCTCGAGGCGAGGCGATCTGAGAGGACGTCGTGCGTCAGACCGTTGCGACCCCCGTGGCTCTCCGGCGTGAAGGCGCGCGCGGAGAAGACAAAATCTTTGCGCGCCTGCGCGTGGAGGCGGAAGAGGCGATCGCGCGCGAGCGCGATCTCGCTGGCTTTTTTTACGAGGCCGTGCTCTCGCTTGGGTCGCTGGAGCAGGTCGTCGCGCGTCGCATCGCACTGCGGCTTGCGGGCGCCGGCGCTTCGCAGCCCGCCGTGATCGCGGCGTTCGAGGATTGTTTCGGCGCGGAGGCGGAACTCGGCGAGGCGCTGCGCGCAGACATTTCGGCCGTCCTGGATCGCGATCCCGCTTGCCGTCGCTATCTCGAACCGGCGCTCTATTTCAAGGGCTTCCACGCCATTCAGACGCATCGTCTGGCGCACGCGTTGTGGCGGCGGGGCCGCAGCGACTTCGCCCTGCTGCTTCAGTCGTTCTCGTCGCAGGTTTTCCAGACCGACATCCACCCGGGAGCCCGCATTGGCAAGGGCTTCTTCCTCGACCACGCGACTGGTGTCGTCATCGGCGCGACCGCCGTCGTCGAAGACGACGTTTCGATGCTGCACGGCGTCACGCTCGGGGGGAGCGGCAAGGGCCCCGGCGAGCGCCATCCCAAGGTCCGACGAGGCGTGCTGATTGGCGCCGGCGCGCTGATCCTGGGAAATGTCGAAATCGGCGCCCGCGCGCTGGTGGCGGCGGGTTCGGTCGTCCTCGAGAACGTGCCGGCGCACAAGACCGTCGCCGGCGTTCCGGCCCGCGTTGTGAATGAAGTCGGCGCGGCCGAGCCCGCAACCGCGATGGACCAGGTCCACGACATCATCGACGCCGGTCTCTGAGGCTCGGCGGACGCTGGCGAAAGCGTAGATTTTTCTGCAATTTCTGTGAGTTTTGTGAGGCCGACGTTAAGTTTTTGAAGTCATTCTAGACAACGTCGCCTTCACCGCGGCGTCCCCCCGCCTTTCGATCATTTGAGGCGTCCGCAAGCGTTCGTCGAGTAGCCGCGTCGCCAATGAGTGAAGTCACCGCTGAGATGATCGAGCGCGGGCGGGGCCTCGATCCAAAGACTTCCGCCAGCCGACGACGGCGCGCCGCCAAAGTGCAAAGCGCGCGAGAGAGACTCACGACTTCGGACACGGGCCACCGCGACTGCGACGTGGCGCTGCTGAGAGCCTATAGCGCCGCCCGGGTGAACATGTCGCCGGCGAGCTTCGCGCTCATCGTGTCCTCGGCGCTGCTTTCCATCTACTGGGTCAGGTCGGACATTCTCATCGCCTGGACCGTGCTGACTTGCTCTAGCCTGATCCTGTGCTACGGACTCGCAAGGAGCATCGAGCGCATTCCGGAGCAGCGCCTCATGGTGCGCAAATGGAGCACGCGCTTCATCTTCGCGGAATTCGCGCATGGCGTCGCCTGGGCCGGTCTGGCGCTGCTGCTTTCCAGCTGCAGCGCTCCGACCGCCAAGACTTTCATGATCGTCATGCCCCTGCTCGCCTCCGGCTTCAACGCCATGGTGGCCTCGACGATTCCGAGCGCCGTATTTGCAACCATCATGCCGCTGTCGCTGGCCACGCTCTATGGCGTCGACCTGCCCGACATATCCGACCCCTCGCTCGCGCTGATCGCGTCCGTATTCGCGGCGCAGGCGCTGTTCTTCCTGCTCGCCAAGCGCTTCCATCGGCTCTCCTATGAGAGCGTGCTGTTTCGCGCCCAGAAGGATGAGCTGATTGCCGAGCTCGAGCAGGCGAAGGCCAATTCCGATGAGGCGCGGCGGCGCTCCGAGGAGTCGAACCTCGCCAAGTCCCGCTTCCTCGCCACGATGAGCCACGAGCTGCGCACGCCGCTCAACGCCATCCTGGGCTTCTCCGAGGTGCTGAAAAGCGAGTTCTTCGGCGCGCACGCCGTGCCCGCCTACAAGGAATATGCGAGCGACATCCATTCGAGCGGCGAGCACCTTCTGATGCTCATCAACGAGATTTTGGATCTCTCGCGCGTGGAGGCCGGACGATACGAGCTCAAGGAGGAGAGCGTCTCGCTCGGCCAGATCGCGGAGGACTGCCGACACCTGCTCACGATGCGCGCCGAGAAGCGCGACATCGAGGTCATCGAGCTCATCGAGCCGGACTTGCCCAGGATCTGGGCCGACGAGCGGGCCATTCGCCAAGTGGTGCTCAATCTGCTGACGAACGCCATCAAGTTCACGCCGCAGGGAGGACAGGTCACGATCAAAGTCGGCTGGACCTCCTCCGGCGGCCAGTATCTGATGGTCAAGGACACGGGACCGGGCATTCCCGAGAGCGAGATCGCCATCGTCATGTCGTCGTTCGGCCGCGGCTCGCTCGCGCACAAGAACGCCGAGGAGGGCACCGGCCTCGGCCTGCCGATCGTCAAGGGCCTCATCGAGCTGCACGGCGGCGAATTTCTGCTGCGCTCGCGCGTGCGCGTCGGGACCGAAGCCATCGTCGTGCTGCCCCCGCAGCGGGTCATGAACGCCTTGCCGATGATGCAGCACGGCGATAGAGCGGAGAGCGCGTCGCGTCCGGCGCGCCGCACGGAGGCCGAGCGTCTCCACGCCTGAACCCTTCGCCCATGAACGCGTCCTCGCCCGTCGCTTCGGCCCTGGTGCTGTTCTCCGGCGGCCAGGACTCGACGGTCTGTCTCGCTCATGCGCTGTCGCAGCGCGAGCGCGTCGAGACGATCGGTTTCGACTATGGTCAGCGCCACCGCGTCGAGCTCGCGCAGCGTGAGCGGATCCGCGCGGGGCTCGCAGCGCTGTCGCCCGCCTGGCGCGAGCGGCTCGACGACGACCACCTGATCGCCATTCCAGCGCTCGGCGAGATATCGCAGACGGCGCTGACGCGCGAGACGGAGATCGCCTTCGAAGCGTCGGGCCTGCCCAACACTTTCGTGCCGGGGCGCAACATCCTGTTCCTGACCCTTGCCGCCGCCCTCGCCTATCGCCGCGGAATATCGCTGCTCATCGGCGGCATGTGCGAGACCGACTATTCCGGCTATCCCGACTGCCGGCGCGCCACGATCGACGCGACGGAGCGGGCGCTGTCGCTCGGTCTCGACCGGGACATCGTCATCGAGACGCCGCTCATGCGGCTCGACAAGGCCGCGACGTGGCGCATGACGGAGGCGCTCGGCGGCCACGCCTTGGTCCGGCTCGTCGTCGAAGAGACGCACAGCTGCTATCTCGGCGAGCGCAAGCGACGGTTCGAATGGGGGTACGGCTGCGGCGACTGCCCAGCTTGCCGGCTGCGCGCAGCCGGGTATGAGAAATATGTGGAGGGGGCGGTCGGCGACAGGCGGTAGGCAGTCGACTCGGACCCCGGCTGCCTACTGCCTACTGCCGAAGGAACGAACGGGTGGCGGAAGTGGAACTGCCGAACTCGCCGGCGCGGGAAGTTGTGGGGGTTTTTGGCGACGCGGTCGCGCTGGAGGCCGCGATCGTGGAGCTGCGCGCCTCGGGGTTCGAGGAGGCGCAGCTGAGCCTGCTCGCCGGCGAGCGGACGATCGTCGAGAAGCTCGGGCACAAATATGAGAAGGTCGAGGAGCTCGAGGACGATCCCGCGGCGCCGCGCGTGCGATATCATTCAAAGGGCGCGACCAAGACGGCGTTGCTCGGGGCGCTCGCCTCGATCGGCGCGGTCGCGACGGCAGGCGCGATCTTCGCCGCCGGCGGGGCGCTAGCCGCGACGCTGGGCAGCGGCGTGATCGGCGCGGAGGCCGGCGGCTTCATCGGCGGGGTATTGGGGGATTACGTCGAGGCCCGTCACGCGAAATATCTCGAAGAGCAGCTGAATCACGGTGGACTACTGCTATTCGTGAGAATAGCCGATCGGGGACAAGAGGACGCAGCGAAGCGGATCCTGTTGAGCCATTCCGGCCGCGACGTGCACGCGCACGCGGTCGCTCCCCGGTCCTGAGCTCAATCGAGGAAAGGGCGAGCCTGGCTCGACGGCGGGCGGCGGGCGCCCGCCGCCGGAAACAAAGCCCGCCCTTACGACCATACTTTTATTTCGCGTTTTTCTCGATCGCCTTGAACAGCGTGACGTTCTCGTTCTTGCGATTCTTGCAGTATTTTTTGGACGACAGCGATATCCCTTTTCGCATAGGTCCACCGTGCTCAGATTTTTCGTCGCGCTGAAATATCCGTGCATCCAATTGCCGACAAAAGCCTTGGCGCCCGCGGCGCCGAAGCGGATGCGCGATCACTTCCCCTGTCTCGCCCGCGCCCCCCAGGTCGGCGCTTCCGGCGCGCGAAAATCCAAGTCCCAGGAGAATCTGTTCAAAAAGTTGTAGCCGAGCACCACTGGAGCGTCGCTCCCGAGCGCCTCGCGCAGGACGCCGAAATCATAGACGAGCGCATAAACGTCGCGCACAACCCTCCCTTCCCCGAGATCAAGCTCCCTGATCTGATAGATCCGGGACGAGAAGCCCCGACCGGCGGCCTCGCTCGCGCCGCTCTTGGCCTTCACGAGCGTGAACAGCTTCTTGTGCTTCGCCACGAAGCGCCTGTCGACGGCTGAGATCTCGGCGCCCGTGTCGAAGAGTCCCACGACGGCTACGTCGCCGATCCGCGCCTCCAAGCCGACGAGCCGCCTCCCGGGGCCGAGCAGCCTGAAAGGCTGCGCCGAGCTCGAGGCGGCCGCTTCCCCGAAGATCATCGTCTTGACGTCGAGGTCCAGGGAAAAGCGCGCGCCCCTGAAGAAATCCAGCCCCAGCAGGTCGTCTCCAGAGCTCGCGGCGCAGCGCGTCACGACATATTTTTCGCGCGCAATGTCGGGGCCTTTGGCGGCCTTCAGCGCGACGAGCTTCGCCTCGACATCCTCGCAGCGCGCGGTCCGGCCCGACGCGCCGGTCGAGCTGCTCTCGCCCAAGGAGGGAAGATCCGCGTTCCACGGGGCGACCGCGACGCGAGACGTGGAGGCGCCGGTGTCCAGACGCATCGCGCCCATGAAATTTCCGACCCGCACCGGCAGATAGATGCGACCGCCGCCATAGTCGCTCTGCGTCAGCGTCAGCGGGATCGTCGTGCGCTCATCCTCGGCGCGAACGCCCGTCGCCCCGAGCAGCAAGGCGATGACGGAGAAACCCAGTCGTCGAAAACGCGCCATTTGCCTGCTTCCCGCAAGATATCGAAGCTTCGCGAAGCGGCCGCGTCGGACGGCGCGCTTTCTCTACGGACGGCGCTTCTCGACCACGCCCACGATCGGCCCGAGCGGGCGGAAGCGGTCGTGGCGCGCGAGCTGCGGCGCATAAAGCGAAGAGATCGAACCGTCGAGATAGAGCGCATCCTGGCACCCCAGCCGCTCGCGAAAGAAATGCGCGAAGGCGTGGAAAGTGACAGGCGCGTCCGAAATGGCGAAGCGCGCCACGTGGCCATCCGTGACGCAGACGCCGTTGCGGATTTTCGCCGACTGGCCGTCCTCGTGAATATGCGCGTTGAGCCGACCGCCGCTCAGCAGCAGCGGCCCTGACTGCGTGGCGTAGGACGGGCGCAGCGTCTTCGATGCAAACGCGCGCGATTCGACGACGCCCGCACGGCCGCCGCCGACCCAGAAGACGCCATTCGGCTTCATGTGAAAATTGCCGGCGCCGTCGTGGAGATTGACGGAATGCGCCACCCTGCCCTCCTCCACATAGAGGCCGATCGGCGCGCGATCCTCGCCGTACATGCCGGCGTTCATGGCGAAGACGAGCGTCTCGCCCTGCTTCGCGAGCTCCGATTCGAGTCCGGAGAAGGAACCGAGGATTGCGCCGTCGCCGCCACGGAGAAACAATCGAATCTGATCCCGCCGCGCGTCAAAGGAGCACACCGCATAGGAGACGCCCTCCGCCTCGATCTCCTGACAATCGGCGCGCGCGGCGCCGACGGCGGAAAGCCAAACGGCGACCGCGGCGCTTGCGGCGGAAAAGACGCGTCTCATGCAGGGGCCTCCCTCGCCCCGGCGGTCGCGCGGTTGCGGAACGCGCGCTATCTTTGGCAGAGAGGGCGGCGCTTGTGAAGCGCCGGGAGAGGGAAGCGCGTGCAACAGATCATCGGCAGAGCCATCGAGGCGGTGCGGCGCGGCGAGATCGTGGTCGTGACCGACGACGACGATCGCGAGAACGAAGGCGATCTCGTCGTCGCCGCGGCTCTCTGCACGCCGGAGCAGATGGCCTTCATCATCCGCCACTGCTGCGGCATCGTCTGCGCGCCGCTGACGATCGAGGATGCGCGCAGACTGGCGCTCAATCCGATGGTCGCGCAGAACGACGCGCCGCTCGGCACGGCCTTCACAGTCTCCGTCGACGTGCGGCGAGGCCTGACCACCGGCATCTCCGCCGAGCAGCGCTGCAACACCGTGCGCGCGCTCGCCAACCACAACATGGCCGCCGAAGATTTCGTGCGGCCAGGCCACGTGTTTCCGCTCATCGCCAAGGAGGGCGGCGTGCTCATGCGCTCCGGCCACACGGAGGCGGCGGTCGACCTTTGCCGTCTTGCCGGCCTGCCGCCCGTCGGCGTGATCTGCGAGCTCGCCAATGACGATGGCACAGTCATGACCGGCGATCAGATCGCGCGCTTCGCCGAGGCGCATGGTCTCGTCGTCGTCTCTGTCGCCGACCTCATCGCCTATCGGCAGTCGCGAGAGAAGCTCGTCGAGCGCGTCGCGAGCTTTCCGGTCGCGACGGCGGCGGGAGAGCTCACCGGCCATGCCTATGTCACCCCTTATGACAGCGTGCAGCACTTCGCTTTCGTGCTCGGCGAAATCGGCGACGGACACGACGTGCCGGCGCGGCTGCACCGCGCCGACATCCTGGGCGACGTGTTCGGCGGCGCGGCGACGATCAACAAGACGCTGGCGCGCTTTTCGCGCGAGGGGCGCGGCGTGCTCGTCTATCTGCGCGATGGCGCGGCGGGCGTGCCGGCCAATATCGTGCGCCAGCGCCACGACAATGCGGAAGAGGACCGTCGCCGGCAATGGTTCGACGTCGGCCTCGGCGCGCAGATCCTGCGCGACCTCGGCGTCTCGTCGATCAGGCTGCGCACGACGACGCCCAAGCCCCGCGCTTATGTGGGGCTTTCGGGGTTCGGGATCGAGATCACGGCCGTGGAGCCGGTGGAGTAGGAAGGCGCAGGGGATGGCAGAGCCGGTGCTTCGCAATTGGACCGTCGAAGAGTTCTTCGCTTGGCAGGAGACGCAGCCGGACCGCTATGAGCTCGTCGACGGACGCCCGCTGAAAATGATGGCGGGGGCCAAGAACGTTCACGACGACATCGTCGTGAACCTGATCGCAGAATTACGGGCGCAGCTTCGAGGCGGCGGGCGCCGCCCCTTCACCGGCGACGGAGCCGTCGAAACGCGCCCCGGCCAGATCCGACGACCCGACGTAGGCGTCGACTGCGGGCGCCGCGACCCGAACGCAACGACAGCCGCGCTGCCGAAGCTCCTGATCGAAGTGCTCTCCCCGAGCACGCGGGACTTCGACTCATTCGCCAAGCTCGAAGAATACAAGCGGATGGCGAGCGTGGATTATGTGGGCCTGATCGAGCCGAACGAGCCCCTAGCCTATTTTTGGCGGCGGAACGCGCAGGGGTCCTGGGTCGAGGAGCGAGTCCGCGGGCTCGACGGAGCCATCGAGGCGCCCGGCCTCGCCGTCGCATTGCAGATGGCGGCGATCTATGAGGGCGTGGAGTTTACCCCGGTCGGCCTCGGACTCGCCGTCGAGAACGAGCGCAGCAGAGAAGGTTGAACGAGGCCGGCCCGAACGCGCGGCCCCGCCGCTCACTCGCTCACGTGGTTGTTGCGCTGCGTCTCCAGGAGCTTCTTCACGTCCTCGGGCGAGAGCTTCGGACGATCGATGGTCAGCGTGAGCTTTTCAAGCTTGCCGGTGAATCGGAACGGAACCTGATAGTCCTGGTCGTCCACCGGCGTGCCCGTGTCGGCGCCGACGTCAAAGTTCTCGTCCCACTGGAGGATGAGCGGGATCGTCCGTTCCAACTGCTGGCTGGCGGCGACCTGTCCGTCGACCTTGAGCACGCCCGTTCCGCCGCGGCCGATGCCGCTCACATTGTTGAAGGCCAGCGTGCCGATGCCGAGCCCGTCATATTTGAAGTCGAACTCCAGCGTATGCTTGCCGGGCGAAAGCGGCGGCCCTTCCCAGCGGATGCGCTTGTAGTCGACGAGGTTCCACAAGAACACGGGCTTGTTCTTGAGAACATAGAAACCATAGCCGGCGAAGCGCCCGCCCTGCGTGACGATCATGCCCTCGGCGCCGCCCTGGGGAATCTCCACCTCCGCCTTGAAGTTGTATGATGCGTCGAGAATATTGGGGGCGTCGCCGTTCGGCGTCCCGATCATCTCGCCGGAGTAGGTGAACACGGTCCGCCCGGCGGTCAGGCTCGGCTTCGGCGTGATGACACGCGTCGCCACCGAGGCGTCCAGAGGCTCCACCTGATATTTCTTGGCCTCGACCCAGAACAGCTTCTCGAGTTCTTTCAGCTTCGCCGGATATTTGTCGGCGACGTTCTCGAACTGCGTCCAGTCCTTGCCGAGATCGTAAAGCTCGTAAGGGTATCCGGCCGGATCCTGACTGACCTTGCCGGCTACGTCCCACGGCGGCCGGATGACCTTGGTGCTCGCGATCCAGCCGTCGTGGTAGATCGCGTGGTCGCCCATCATCTCGAAATACTGCGTGTGATGGCGCGAGGGCGCCTTCTCGTTCGCCTTGTCGAAGGTATACATCATGCTGACGCCCTCGATCGGCGCCTGGTTGATCCCGTCGACCACCTTCGGGGCCTTGATTCCCGTCGCCTCGAGAAGCGTCGGCACGATGTCGATGATATGGTGGAACTGATTGCGGATCCCGCCCTTGTCCTTGATGACCTTGGGCCAAGAAATGGCCACGCCCTGCTTCGTGCCGCCGAAATGCGAGGCGATCTGCTTGGTCCAGGAGAAGGGCGTGTCGAAGGCCCAGGTCCACGGCACCGCCATGTGGTTGTATGTCTTGTCGGAACCCCAGACGTCATAGAAATATTTGAGCTGGTCGGCGACCGGCAGCTCGATCCCCTGAATCGACGCCACCTCGTTTGGCGTGCCGATCAATGTGCCTTCCGCCGAAGAGCCGTTGTCGCCGCTGATGTAAATGATCAGAGTGTTGTCGAGCTTGCCTAGGTCCTCGACCGCCTGGATTACGCGACCGATCTCATCGTCGTCATAGGCGAGATAGGCCGCGTAGACCTCGACCTGCTTGATGAAGAGCTTCTTCTCGTCGGCTGAGAGCTCGTCCCAGTTCTTCAGAAGATCATGCGGCCAGGGCGTGAGCTTCGCATCCTGCGGGATGACGCCGAGCTTCTTCTGGTTTTCGAAGATCTGGTCGCGCAGCGCGTTCCAGCCCTTGTCGAAGAGATGCAAGTCGCCGATCTTTTTGATCCACTCGGGCGTCGCATGATGCGGCGCATGCGTCGCGCCCGGCACGAAATAGAGGAAGAACGGCTGCTCGGGGTCGAGTGCGTTGATGCGCTTCATGTAGGCGATGGCGTCGTCGGCCTCCGCGGTGATCAGATTCCACTTGGGGTTGCCGACATAGGGGTAGATCGCCGTCGTGTTGCGAAACAGATTGGGCTGCCACTGGTTCGCATCGCCGCCGATGAAGCCGTAGAAATATTCGAAGCCCATGCCGATCGGCCATTGATCGAACGGCCCGTCCTGGCTCGCCTGGAATTCCGGAGTGTTGTGGTCCTTGCCGAACCAGGACGTGCGGTAACCATTGTCCTTAAGGATGCGGCCGATCGTCGCCTTGTCGCGCGTGATGATCGAATCGTAGCCGGGATAGCCCGTCGCCTGTTCCGCGACGACGCCGAAGCCGACCGAATGATGGTTGCGGCCGGTGATGAGCGCCGCGCGCGTCGGCGAGCACAGCGCGGTCGAATGGAAATTGGTGAACCGCAGCCCGTCGCGAGCGATGCGATCCAGGTTCGGGGTCGGGATCACGCCCCCGAAGGTGGACGGCGCGCCGAAACCCGTGTCATCGGTCATGATGAGCAGAATGTTCGGCGCGCCCTTGGGCGGGACCACGCGCGCCGGCCAGAAGGGCTTCGATTGCACGGCGTTGCGCTCAATCTTGCCTTGGAACTTCTGCGGCGGCGGCGGCAGCTGCTCGCCCCCGATCGTGATCGTGGCGCTCGGCGAGCCGGGCTGGCCGGCCGCCTCTTCCGCTCTGAGGGGAAGGGTCGCCGAAGCGGCAATCACTGTGACAACAAGGGAAAGGGCCCGAATCCACGCCATGTCCCGCCTCCTGCCCGCTTAAAATAAAGGCCGCCCGCGACCCCGGACGGATTACACCGAAAAAGCTAGCAGAAATTTGCGCGCGCGTCCCAAGTCATTTTCCAGGGCGGCTTTTCGCCCGCGTCCCCTCGCCGAGGCTCCACGCCAGACCGAAAAGGAATTAGCCGCGGTTTGCATCCGCGGCTAATTCGAGCGTCCGGCGCGTTCGGCGTTGCGAATTCAGATCACCAGCACCGGCGTCCCGATCCTGACCCGATTGTAGAGGTCGATCGCGTCGATGTCGCGCATGCGGATGCAGCCGGACGAGACCCCCTGCCCGATCTTCTCCGGCTCGTTCGTGCCGTGGATGCGATAGAGCGTGTCCTTTCCGTTCTGCCACAGATACAGCGCGCGCGAGCCGAGCGGATTGTCCGGCCCGCCCGGCAGGCCGCCGGCGTCCGCGGTCGGCTGCAGATGCGGCCAGCGCTCCAGCATGTCCTTCGGCGGCATCCAGCGCGGCCATTCCTGCATGGCGCCGACATAGGCGCGACCGGTCCAGCCCATCGCGTCCTGACCCGTGGCGACGCCGTATCGGACCGCCTTGCCGCCCGGCAGGACGTAATAAAGGAAGTGGTTGTGCGTATCGACCACGATCGAGCCGACCGGCTCCGCCGTCTTGTATTCGACCTGATAGCGTTCGAAATCCGAAGGAATCTCGGCCCTGGGCGCAAGCGCCAGGAACTCCGCGTCACGACCGCTGACCTTGGGATCGGGAACCCGCACGCCGTTACATCCTGCAAGGCAGGCCGCCGCGAGCGCCGCGGCGACCACTGTCGATATACGCATGAGACCCCTCCTCTCGCCGCTAAGAAATATTAGATCTCGACTTATCACAACTCCGGCCTTTCGTGAGACGTGCTAATAGGATTTTCCTGACCCTGTGTCTTCGGCGCCACAGTCTAGCCGCAACCCGCGCCGGCAAGCGGAGGCCCCTTGCGCACGATCCTCTACACGCATGCTTCGTCGCTCGAGCACGAGATGGGACCGGGTCATCCCGAATCTCCCGACCGGCTGCGCGCGATCGACAAGGCCCTGGCGCAGCCGCGCTTCGCAAAGCTCGAGCGGCGCGAGGCGTCCGCCGCGGGCCCGGAAGAGATCACACGCGCGCATGCCGATCGCTACTACGACGCGCTCGTCGCCGCCGCGCCGCGCGAAGGATATGTGCAGCTCGAGGCCGACGCGCTGATGAATGCGCGCACGCTGGAGGCGGCCCGGTTCGCCGCGGGCTTGGCGGTGGCCGCGGTCGGCGCGGTCATGTCGGGCGAGGCGGACACGGCCTTCGTCGCGGCGCGCCCGCCCGGTCATCACGCCGGTCCTTCCTTTCCGATGGGCTTCTGCTTCTTCAACAATGTCGCGATCGCGGCGCGGACCGCGATCGCCGCGCATGGCGCCGAGCGCGTCGCCATCGTCGACTTCGACGTGCATCACGGCAACGGCACGCAGGAGATCTTCTGGGACGATAAGAACGTTCTGTACTGCTCGACGCATCAGGCGCCGTTCTATCCCGGAACGGGCGCCCGCAGCGAGACCGGCGCGCACGACAATATCCTCAACCTTCCTCTTCCCGCGGGGGCCGATGGCGACGTCTTTGCGGACGCCTTCGCCGAGGCCATCCTGCCGCGTGTGAAGGCCTTCGCGCCCGACCTGATCCTGATCTCGGCCGGCTTCGACGCGCACGCGCAGGATCCGCTGGGCGGGTTGCGGCTCAAGGAGCGGGATTACTCCGAGGTTACGAAGCGCCTGCTCGACCTCGCCGACCGCTGCTGCGAGCGACGCCTCGTGTCGCTGCTCGAGGGCGGCTATGATCTTGACGCCTTGGCCGCGAGCGCCGCGGAGCATGTCGCGGCGCTGATGGGGGCGTGAGGCGCCCGCGCGGAGCTTCAGCCCTGGCGCGCCTTGAACTTCTTCTGGACCTTGTTGATGATGTAAACTCGGCCCTTTCGGCGCACGAGCTGGTTGTCGCGATGACGTCCCATCAGCGATTTCAGAGAGTTGCGGACTTTCATGGTCTTCCCCGGCAGATTTTGGGCGAAACGCCCGAGGGCCGGGAAGAGCGCCCGGCGGCTCGCTGGCGGCTTCTATGCCAAAACTCGGGCGCGCGATCAAGGGCGTGCGGAAACCATGGA
>Ga0187782_10001413_pt1 | contig 17422 bp, 8 predicted proteins | sample 0715_SJ02_MP15_2_FD_132454 | JGI IMG/M metagenome (GOLD analysis project Ga0187782, IMG submission 132454) | Tropical peat soil microbial communities from peatlands in Department of Meta, Colombia - 0715_SJ02_MP15_20_MG | ecosystem: Environmental > Terrestrial > Soil > Wetlands > Peat | place...
TCACCGCCGAGGACGCACTGGCAACCCTTGACGTTCTCTTCCGGCTCTACGAGCAGTGCCAATAGCACTATGTGGCCAAAGGATACCTGCCCGTCTCATAAGCAGTATCGAACAGCGCCACGATATTCGCCGGTGGCACATCGGCTTGAATATTGTGGCCGCCGGAAAAAACGTAGCCGCCGCCGGGGGCCAGCGCCGCAATCTTTCGCCGCACTTCCTGAGCGACGTCTTCGGGCTTTCCGTGCGGCAGAATCGTGGTATTCGCGATATTCGAATAGAAGCAAAGTCGATCGCCGTAGTCGCGTTTGATTCGAACCGGGTCTTCATTCCCCTTCGCAGTCGGCTGGAGCGGGTGAACGACCTCGATGCCGGCATCAATGAGGTCCTGTAAAATCCAGTACGTGGCTCCGCAAGTGTGCAGGCAGACTTTGGCCTTCGTCTTGGATTTCACCAGTTCAATCAGGCGGCGATAACGCGGCTTAAACAGGGCGCGAAAGATAGCCGGGCTCATAATGGGACCCGTTTGCATTCCCCAGTCGTCACCCATCCACCAAACCTCGACGTATTCACCGATTTCATCGAGATAGTGGGATGTGAATTCCATCATCCACTCGAGCACGCGATCGAGCAGCAACTCGACCAGGGCTGGATCGTCTGCCAGGTCCGCCATGAAGTCTTCGAAGCCCCGGAGCTCGGTCGAGAAATAGTAGAGGGATGCAGCCTGGCCTGCCATGAGCGCATACTCGGTGGTCTGGTAGAGACGCCGGGCTTTCTCCCGCAGCCCTCGGAACCTGGATGGTTCGGCAGGGTCCGGGAAACGATAATTCGAAACTTCCGCCTGGGATTTCCGCGCGAGCGGTGATCGAACGGTGTCGCAATAGTACCCGCAGCGCTTGCGGTACACTCCCCACTCGTCTTCAAAGCTGCCGTCGCCCTCCAACTTCAGCGCAAAATGCTCGTCGGGACGCGCCATGATGTACCGCGTGTCAACGTGGAACCGCTCCAGAACCCGCTCATCCACAACCGCTAGCCGCTGCATCAGGTCGTAAACGGGGATCGGATCGGGAACCTCGATGTGCAAATAGGAAAGGAGATTACGATACGCAACCTCGTTGATGCCGTTATGAAAGTCCTGGCCGAAGTCTATGGGAACGCGGTCCGGCTCGAGGTGTTGAAGAGCCTTGCGCAGACGCTCGCGAGGTGTCATGGCTGCGAACCTTAGTGATGGCGAGTCGCTACTTATTGGGCGTTACAGAACAGAGTGACGGACCGACCCCCTCACCCGGCGCTCCGCGCCACCCTCTCCCCCAAGGGGGCGAGGGCTTAAATTCGAGGCATGTCTCCCCTCGCCCCCTTGGGGGAGAGGGGCGGGGGAGTGAGGGGGTTGTGTCACTCAATTCTGCCCTCCCCAGTGGAGGCGAAGTTGGTGCCCGCGCCCGGGCAACCGCAAGGGCCGTGCCGACGAGCCCAACTCAGACCTTGCTCACGGCGAAACCCGTCGCCTTTCCTGCCCCCACCCACACGCGCAGCCGGACAGACCCGGCGACGTTATCGACCTTCCGTTTGCGCCCTGCTTCGTCAATCTCCACCGGGCTGCCCTCCCAAGTGCTTGGCAGGTGCAGTTCCAAGCTGATGAGTTCGGGTCCCACGCCGGAGATCGAGCCGTGAATACGGTTCTTGTCATAGTGAACCGTTAAGCCGGGGCCGGACCACGACCAGCATTCTGAAGGCAACCGCGGGTGAACCGAGATTCCTTCGGAGTTGGCTTCGATTCCCATCATCCAGAGCGTGGAGTTGAGTACTTCCGAATGCGGGAAAAGGATTTGCACCGGCCAGGGCTGGAGTCCGAAATAGTGCGGCATGATCCACGTCTCGCCGGGACGATCCGAATTGGACGGCAAATAGGTGTCCGGACCGGACCAGATTCCTGACCACACGGAAGGATAGGTTCGCGCGTGGTTAAAAAGCGTATTCGCTAACAGTTCCTTCCAGGCACGCTCGGTCGAAACCTTCGAGAGGCCCCAGACCAGAGTCGAATTGATGGATAGCCACTCGCCGCCGAACGCCGTGGGAGGGTTGCCTTCTCCGCCCGCGCCGAAGATCCGACTGCCGATAGGGTCGGCGAGGCGATTGGCAATCTCATCCACCAGCGCGGCGCTCTGTTGTTTGTCAAGCACCTCCGATATCAAGGCCCAGGGCTGCGGCTCGAGGTAGAGGTCCTTGTAGCCCACCTCGTGATTGCGATCTCGCCAGCCGCGGTTGATATGCCTTCCCCGCCAGCAAGCCCGCACGGCCTCCGCCAGCTTGTCGGCGTGCTCGCGAGCGCGCTGCGCCATCACGGGTTGGTGGGCGTAGGCGGCCAATTCCGCGAATCGCCGCAGCACATGCACCGCCATGGCGCTGTTGAGCGTCGATTCCCCTTCGGCCCAGACCTTGTCCATGGGAACATTGCCTTCGAGAATGATGCCGTCGTTCCAGTCGCTGGTTCTCATGCGCACCAGGCCGTGGGGTCCGTAGCCAACGTCTTCAGTCAAATGGCGGAAGGCCCGCACGCAATGATCCCAGACCGGCTCGGGACGCGTGTAGGGGGGCGGCCAGTAGGAGCAAACTTCCGTCAAGAACTGCCGGTCCCGGGTGGATAGAATGTAATCCGAAACCGCCCACAGCAACCAAAGGTCATTGTCCGAAGGGACGAACTCGGCGGTCTCAATCAGGCCGTTTCCCACCTCCGCGTAAGGAACCTCGCCGGAGGGATGAGTTTGCGCCAGCGTGAAGCGGATGACGTCCTTGGCCAATTCGGGCGACAGCCAAATGAGGGGCAGAGCGTGCTGTAAAGTGGCGCGCGGACCGGCGTTGCAGCCGCAGAGGTATTGGTAGGCGCCGCCCTGGGGAAGAGTGTGAGCGTTGAATTGGCGGTGATAGACAGCTCCCGAACGCACGTAATAAGCGCTCCAGGCCAGTTCGCGACTCAGGCTGTCGTCGCCCACCTCCACCACGGGCAGAAACTTCTGCCAGGCGGCCATGCTGGTTGTGAACAGGCGCTCCACCGAGGTGTCAAGGGCGCGCAGTTCCGCCTCGGTTTCGCTGGCCGGCGTAGCGCCATAGGCATAACCCAGCACTACGGATTCCCCCGCAGCCAGCGTGTGCTTGGAAAACGACGCCAGCAACGGCTGCTTTGAACCTGGACCACCCTGCCCCAATCCGCCTCCCAATTGCGTCGCCATATCCGGTATGGAAGGCTGCGTCTCCGCCGCCGTTGTGGCGGCCGCTTCCGGAATAAAGTGGGGACTGTAGCGGCTGACATAGTCGAAGAAGGCCGCGCGCTCGGTCATGTGACGCTCGGGCTTCACCTCCATTGGCCGCAGGGATATATCCGGCCGATTGTTGACCGTGGGACTCGGCCAATTCAGATTCTTCTCGCTGGTCAAGCCCGCCCAGGGATGGCGGGCCACCAACGCTCCCAGCTTCTCATCCCACGCGCAGGCGTAGCCGCTGTAAAGCCTCAGCGAGGTCACGTCGCGTGCCCGCTGATCGGGCAGCCACGGCATCGTACGGATAAAGTCGATATTGTGGAGATGCAGGTCCCAGTATTCGATATGTGTCAAGGTCTGAGCGCTCTGCGCCAGGTTGGTGATGCGAATGTGCGCCACCAGAAACGGCGAGTCGCCAAACGGCGCAAAGACGGTCCGCTCCAGTCGTACGCCCAAGTGCTCCACCGCGAACTTGCTGTAGGAGCAGCCCCAGGTCCTCTCCACCTTGGCTTCCTTGGGGAGGCAGCGGTAAAGCGTGGGAACCATCTGCTCGCCGACCTGCACCAGCGACACGCCGCCAGCATAGGCGTGCTGGTCGGGCCGGTACATGTTGATCCAGCGCGGCCCGAACTCATGCGAGTAGACCTGGATCCAGCCGTCGTTGGTCGCAATCGCGGTCACCCGATCGTTTCCCAGTTGGTGCCAGTGGCGATTGGATTTGCCGTACAAGTGGGTGTCCCAGGTGCCGCGCGGATCGCGCAATTGATCCATTTCGTAGCGATAGGCGGGCAGGCCGAATTCATCCTTGATCCAATGCCCGAAGATTCCGCCGTCGCGGGGGTCGTAAGACTTTTCACTGGAGTCGGGCGGCTTGCCTGGACTTGCCTCATCGCTCTTCTCCGCGTTCGCAGGGGAGAAGCCTGGAGGATTGGCGGCCATGGCTTTGGCGGCTGCCGTACTCACAAGTCCGCTTGCTGTGCCTTTCAAAAAATAACGTCTGTCCATCTCGCCTCCTTCGTAGGGCCGGCCCAGGTGGCCGCCCAGGGTGACGACAGGGTGCGCCTACTCACTCCACCACCGTCACCGGGTAGGTGTTCTCGCTCAGGACTTGGCCGCCCTCTTTGAGGGTCAACACGAGTTGGTAAGAACCAGGCGGGAGGTCCGCCGGCGGAGCACAAGTGAGGGCCGGCAGCGGCACGACAGAATCCGCACTGATGTCGACCGGCTTTGGGGATGCGCAAACGGATGGGTCCTGCCCTTGGCCCTCGAGGCGGCCTTCGTACGTGGCGCCCGCGATGGCGCGATGTTCATCGTTGACTGCCCACATGTCGAGATAGACGGCCAGGCCCGTCTCGCTCAGATTGTGCACGTTCTTCCCTTTGCTCCAGATGTTTCGATCAAGGTCGGCGCCAATCAGCACCGGTTGAAACGCGCGCTGCACCGCATAGTATCCCAGCTTCGGCTTGCGGCCGGCGCTCACCACCGACCAGGTAATGCCGGGCCAGCAGTCCATGAATTGGAATTGAAAGATGGAGCCGATTTTCTGGTACTTCACGCGCCGAAAGTGCTCGATCGCAAACTTGAGGACGTCCGCCTGGTACCGCTGGGAGTTCTCTACGAACTGCTGCCAGTTCGAGCCCAGAGGGACATTCGCGACGTGGAAAGTCTGCTCGTACTGAAAATCGTGATAGGCGAGTTTGTCCCAATCAGGCGGCCAGGCGTCTCCCGCCATCTCCTTCACTTCTTCCACGGAAGGCAGAGCTTGCCCTCCCAGTTCAGAGACGATGGGACCCGAGACGGTGGCGTCGTAGGAGTGATAATCGCCTCCATACCATCCCAGATAGAGGTGCTCGCTATCCGCGGCGACGGGGCGCACTGGGCGCGAAGAATCTTCCTGGGCGCCCACATGGGCCAAAAACGGATCCAGCACCTTCACGTTGTAGGCGGTCGACTCGTTCTGACACACCCAGGTAATAATAGACGGATGATTATAGAACTGATCAATCATGTCCCGGAGTTGCCGGCCGGCTTCCTGCATAAACTCGGGAGCGTGTGTGTAGTCCCAGTTGAGCGGGAAATCCTGCCACGCCACGATGCCCGCCTGGTCCAGCGCGTCGTACAACTCCTGGCGATCCACATGCACGCAGATTCTCACCCCATTCGCGTGTGCGTCTTTCAAGAGCTTGATGTCCTGCGCGATTCGCTCCGGGGTGTACTGCGCCAGCCAGAGGTCGGGAACAATATTGGTGCCGCGAATGAAAAAGCGCACGCCGTTGAGCCGCCAATCCCCGGTCTTCTCATCCAGCGTGATGCTTCGAACTCCGAAAGGGACGTCGCGTTTGTAAACTCCCTTGCCCTTCGCTTTCACTGAGAGGCTGCAGTTGTAGAGGTATGGCTCGCCCAGGTCCCAAGTCCACCAGAGGTGTGGTTTCACCATCGGAACCACCAAGGTGGCCGTGGTCGAAGGCGCCCTGAGGTCCACCACCGAGGTCGCCTTGGAATCGCCGATTTCGGCTGCCAGTTCGTACCGGCCTGGGGTGGCGGCGAAGACTTCGGCGGAGATGTAAACGTCCGCGTCCAGTCCCACGTCTTCCGGTTTGTCTGTGGCCAGCGCCCTTTGAAAGAGGTAGGGTTGAATCTTCACGGTGCCCAGCCAGGCCTGGTTGCGAACTTCAAGGTCCACACTGTTCCAGATGCCCGCGGTGGTGCCGTCCTGGCCGTTCTTCAATGAAACGCTGCCCGGTTTGCAATCCCAATCCGAGAACAAGCCTTTGATCATCCGCTTGTGGTCGGGCCATACGGTGCCGGGTTCTTCCAGCGGCGCATCCACCGTGACGGCGAGTTCGTTCTTTCCTGGCTTAAGGAAGGGGGTGACGTCAAACTCGAAGCTTTGGAAGTAGCCCTCGTGCTTTCCCACCGAGTTCCCATTCAGGCTAATCTCCGCGAAGTAGTCCACGCCTCGGAACATCAGGAAGGCGCGCTCGCTTGCGGCGAGCGGCCGGGCAAAGTCGAACTCGCGTGTGAACTTGACCCGGCCATTGAAATTGGGCAGCCCATGGAGATGCCAATTCGAGGGCACCGGCATGGTCCCCGCAGCGGGCAAGTTCGCTTTATCCTCAGTGATTGTCCCGTCGGTCTTCAGGGTAGTCCTGGCGACGGGTTGATACTTCCAAACTCCATCGAGTGATATCTTCCCTGCATGATTAGAATCTTGGCCCCAAGCGCCGGCCGCTGAAAGAAGTATGAAGGCAATCAACAGGCGCGAATGATTCATAAAATCCTCCCTTCGGTGTGAGGTGGCGGCGACTGCACGTCGCCTTAGCTTTAACCTTCGCGACACGCACCAGGCGGCGTCAAGCCGCCTCTACGACCTGTCAACGATCGCCAGCTTACGACGACTCACGGTCGGACCTTCTCGCTCTTCCCCTGCCCGGTATGCGGCGGCCCGAAGCAAACACTTTCCCAACGTGTCGGGAACCGTGACATCAAACTTGTAGGTCTGCTGGCCCAATTCTGGAACCGCAAAAGGCTGGTCGTGTCGGAGCATCTCCTTCCCGTCTTCGCCTTGCAGCGAAAGCGTAAGATTGCCTTTCGCCTCCGTATGGTCGTCGTTAATCATCATGACGAAGAATCGGTGTTTCGAACCCGCCTCGAGCGTGGGTTGGAAGAAGTTGAGGTAAACGCCCAGCGGCTTGAACGCCTCACCCATGTAGTCTTTGAAGTTGGGCTCCAGTTCCGGAGCTTCCACGTCGCGGAAGTGATCGCCGGTGATGGCTTTTGGGAAGCAGGCGGTGAGGTACACGAAGTGAAGCACGCCGGCGTAGTTACGATACGCGCGCCAGAATTCCGTCAGGCCGGCCAGCAAGTAAGCATTGAGGGCAAGCCTCTCTTCGGCAGTCGAGACGGGTCCCAGCAGGAAGTCGTAGACCCTGGTGGAGACGCGGGTAGGCGTGCCCTCGCGGTCCAGCCACGGCAAGCCGTATTCGTTCAGGATCATGGCGTGGGCATGAGGCGGGCGCGCCCCGTTCTCGGTGATCCCGTTCATGTGTTCGAGATCCGCAGGTTTAAACTGCGGGCCGGAACCCCACATCAAATAGGAGAACTCGTAGGGATGGTCCTCCACAGGGTCGTTAGGGCCTTGCGGACCGTTGTAGCTGTTTTCCCAAGGTCGATTGGAAAGGTCGAGCGATCTTACGGCCGGGATGACATTGTCCGCAAAAACACCATCCTCGGTCTCATTGTTGGCGTCCCAGATGGCGACACTGGGATGATTCCAGTTATCCCGCATCCACTCTTTGTACTGCCCGCTCATTTCCTCGGCATCCCACCCGCGGCCCTTATGACCACGCCACCAGGAGGGTGCGCCGGTCCACACGAAGAACTCATTTTGGATCAGTAACCCAGTCTCGTCCGCGATGTCCAGCCACTGATCGGGCACAGGTCCGATACAGAATCGGAAGGAATTCCAGTGCATCTGCTTGGGAATATCGACCAGCAGTTTCCGAACCCACTTTTCATCCCAAGGCAGCGAACCTGACTTGGGATCTTCAAAAAAGCGGTGCAGGGTGATGTTCGACCCGCGCAGGAAGTAGACCTTACCGTTCAGATAAGCGCGCTTGGTGGCGGTCTCGAATCGAAATTCACGCATACCAAAACGCGTCGCGACGCTGTCGCCTCCCGTGCTGGATTCGAGCGAGTACAGAAACGGATTCTCAGGAGTCCACAACGTGGCGTTCGGAATTCGAATCCTAACGGTGCAGGTTTTCTGTTCACCCGGTGCGAGTTCCAACGGCTGAGGGACAGCCTGAACGACCTCCCGCTGGTCCCTCCAGGTCTTAACACGGTGCCTCAGAACGAATCGCTGCGCAGTGTTGCTGTAATTCCGAATTAGGGTTTGTGCTTCGATTTCGGAAGAACTTATGTGCGGCGCCACCTGGAGCGTTTCAATGACGGGATTATCGCTCAACAGTACCGAAACCGAGTCGTAAATCCCGGGAGTCCACTTGGTCTTCTCGAAGTCGGTCCCTGCCGGCGCGCCTTTAGGCAGCACTGCAGGGTGTGCGCCGACTCTTACAAGCAGAGTATTCTGCCCCTCCCATTCCAGACCGTCTGTTAAATTGAAATATCCCGCGCTAAAGCAGCCAAGGTGTTCGCCGATCTTCTTGCCATTCAGCCAGACCTGAGTGCCGAACTGCGCCTTGTTCACTTTCAGCAGGGCGACGTCTTTCTTGGCCGGCAGACGAAAGGTCTTCCGGTACCAGAAGAAGTTACGCTCTTGCCCTGAAAGGCCCACACCCTCCTCGCCTAATGTTTTCCATATCGACTCAGGGACCTCACCGAGACCTATCATGTTTGAGAGGTATTCCCGGCTTTGAAACATATCGACATCGGGAAAGCCGGGGCTTGCGAGGTGCGCCAAGCCAGGTACCGGGACTTTGTGATGAAAAGCCTGAGGGATTTGATCCGGTGAGACGCTATCTTCTATTTCCCACTCCCCATCGAGAGAAACCGTGAGCCTTCCCGCCGTGCCGTTCGAGGTCGTAGGGGAATCATCTGCCCACAACCGGGCCCCGTCGGCCGCGAGCAAAGCAGTCCCCAGCGATGCACCCGAGTCCCGCAAGAACTCGCGGCGATCAAGAAGTTCTCTGGTTTTCATGACGCCTCCATTGCTGGTGAGTCTACAAGCAGTCAGGGCACAGCTTGTGCTTCCTGTGCAGGCCGAGGGACGGGTAGCTCAGGGCGGCCACAAGGGCCGCCCTACATGCGCCTCAACTCGACTTGTTCACGATCGACACCTTACGCCGACTGAGGGTTGGGTCTCGATCCTCTTTCCCGTTCCGGTAGGCTGCCGCCTTAAGTAAATAATTCCCCGGTGACTCGGGGACCACCAGATCAAATCTGTAAGTCTGCTGGCCCAACGGGATAATAGAGAAAGGCAATTCGTGACTCAGCGCTTCCTTGCCGTCTTCGCCTTCCAGGGAAAGCGCCAGAGTGCCCTTCGCCTCGGTGTACTCATCGTTGATCATCATTACGAAGAGTCGATGCTTCGCGCCCGCCTCGAGGGTGGGCTGCCAGAAGTTGATGTACACTCCCAGCGGCTTGAAAGCCTCGCGCACGTAGTTTTCGAAATGCGGGTCGAGAATCAGGTTTTGAATATGTTTAAAGTGGTCCGCAGTGTACACCCCAGGATAGTTGGAGGAGAGGTAGACGAAGTGGAGGACGGCGGCGAAATTCCGGTGCGCCCGCCAGAATTCAGTGAGTCCGCCCAGCAAGTAACCGTTGAGTTCAAGTCGTTCTTCACCCGTGGCGTTGGGGCCGAGTATTTGGTCATAAATCTCGATCGAGACGTTGGTGGGCGTACCGTCGCGCCGCAGCCAAAGCCAGCCGTATTCATTGAGGATGCGGGCATGGGCGGTGGTCAAAACCCCGGAATCGGCGGGCGTTTCGGCCCCGCTCATTTTCTCCAGGTCGGTCATTTGGAATTTCGGCGGCCGGCCCGGCCAACTGATGAAGAGGTAGGGATGGCATTCGGCAGGATCGTTCGGACCCGATGGAATATTCCAACTGTTTTCCCAGGGGCGATTCGAAAGGTCAAGCGAGCGCACGGCGGGGATGATCTCGTCGCCGAAGACATCCGCAATGGTCTCGTTGGTGGCGTCCCAGATGGCCACGCTGGGGTGATTCCAGTGGTCGCGCATCCATTCTTTGTATTCTCGAATCAATTCGTCTTTGCTCCAGTGCTTCTCCTGGCCTTGACCCAGCGTCCAGATGAAGTACTCATTCTGGATCAGCAAGCCGGCCTCGTCAGCGATATCAAACCACTGCTCCGGCACCGGGCCGATACAAAACCGGAAGCTGTTCCAATTCATGTGCTTAGGAATGTCGATGAGCAGCTTCCGCAGCCACGCCTCATCCCAGGGCAAGGCCCGGCATTGCGGATCGTCGAAGAAACGGTGCAAAGTGACGTTCGAACCTCGCATGAAGTAAATGTTGCCGTTCAAAAAGGCCCGCTTCGTCGCCGTATCGAATCGAAACTCGCGCACCCCAAAACGCGTAGTGAAGGAGTCGCCGCCTGTGCCTGTAATGAGCTTATAAAGGAAAGGGTTCTCCGGACTCCAGAGCTTGGCGTCCGGCAACGGAATGGTTTGCGTCACGGTCTTCTCTTCCCCCGCACCCAGGCTGAGTGACTGTGGCTTAGACTCGGCCACCAGCCGCCCGCTTTTCCATTCCTCGACACGGTGGCGGAGTTCAAAGGTACGCGAGCCTCCGTGGTTCTTGATTTTGGTTTGCACCACAATTTCGCGGGGGCTAATCCGCGGCGCCACCTGGAGCGTTTCGATTACCGGATTGTCTGAGAGGAACAACGACACGCGATCGTAGATTCCCGGAGTCCATCGGTTCTTCTCGAAATCTATTCCCGTGGGCACCGAGGCCGGAACGGCTTCCGGGTGCGCGCCGATCCGGACCAGCAGCCGATTTTCTGCTTCCCAGTTCATGGCTTTCGTCAGGTCGAAATAACCGGCCGTGAAGCAGCTATAATGCTCGCCGATCTTCTTTCCGTTCAGCCAGACTGCCGTGCCGAATTGGGCCTTATTGATCTTCAGAATGACAACTTCCTTCTTGGCCGGAGTTTTGAATGTCGTTTGGTACCAGAAGTAGTTTCGTTTTTGCTTGGGGCCGGGAACGAGTTTGGCAATTTCAGCTTCCGGCTGCATTTTGAATTCGCGGCGATCCAATATGTTTTCCGCGCTGAGGTAGGCGTCCACGTCCGGGAAAGAAGGCGTAGCGAGGTTCGCCATGCCCGGCACCGGCCCGGAATGGTCGAAGGCTTCAGGAATAGGATCGGCGGCGACGCTATCCGCGATCTGCCAACTGCCATCGAGCGAGACGGTCAATCTGCCCTGCGCGGCAACCGACGGCATGCTCTGCGGGGCGGCATTCAATTCTCCAACCCCAGCCCACGAGACTGCGGTATCTGCGAGCAACGAGCCTGTGCCCAGGATCGCGGCCGATTCCTGAAAAAACTGGCGGCGTGCCAGGGTTTTGCGCTTAGCCATAAATCCTCCCGAAAACGATTCTCACCTTGGTGACTTCTGACTTTCCTCCGCAAAGCGTAGAATGTCGTGCCCGGACTCCTCTTCACTCAGTGACGCGGCGATGGCAAACTCCCGGCGGGCAGTAGCCTGGTCTCCGTTCTTTTGAGCAATCTGCGCGAGCAGAAAATGGGCGGGGCGGTTCTTCGGATTAGCCGCAACTGCCGCTCGTGCATTCTTTGCGGCTTCGTCCGTCAGCCCCTTCTTCCAGTAAGCGCGGGCTAACTCGGAAAGCGCATCGGCGTACCCCCCTCTTGCCTGCTTTGCCCGCTCCAGGAGTTCGATTGCTTCATCGTAGTTACCTTGCTTGCTGAGCAGAGCTCCAAGGGTGAAACTCGCAGCAAAGCTCTGCGGGTGATCGTGAAGTTCGAGGCGCAGATCATTCTCGGCTTCTTCAAAGTGCCCTAACTTCGCCTCGGCCGCCCCTAGCAGAAGGTGAATCTGCGGCCATTGAGGATCAAGCGCATACACCGCCTCGAATTCCTTCCCGCCTTGGGGGAATTGGTTAAGACCGAAATAGACTTCGCCCAGCACGAAGTGGGCGCGGGGAGAGTTGGGTTCAGAGGTTAAGAGGGTTTTGAAGGTCTCTTGTGCTTGATCCAGTTTCCCGAGCTTCTCGTAACACGCCCCCAGCGCAAATAAAACGCCGGGGTCACGCTCACCGGCCAAGGGAGTCAACATGCTAATCGCAGCGTCGTAGCGGTCCAGTTGCGAATAGGTGATGCCCAGCAGTTGGCGCGCCTGGGCGTTCTGGGAGTCGAAAGAGAGAGCCTTTTCCAGTGGTTTCACCGCCTCCGCAAAGCGCCCCGACTTAAAGCAGGCGATCCCGAGGTTAGTGTAGACGGGTTGGAGAGTCGGATCGATGAGCAGCGCTTGCTTATACTCCGCGATGGCCTTGTCGAGTTTCTCCTCGTGAGCGTAAACCACGCCCAGGTTGGTGTGGCCCACCGCCGATGCGGGCGCCAAACGGAGATACTCCCGATAGAGTTCCTCCGCCTTGCGCAGATCGCCTTCCTGCTCGTATTTTCGCGCTTCCTGAAAGAGGCCGGAAGCCTCTTGGCAAGTCTGAGCCGGACTCGCTTCCGAGGCTTCCAGCGGAGGCAAAAGCAAAAGAAGAAGGGCTATCAACAGTCGAACAAGCGCCACCTAGAACTCCAGCTTGAGTGACAACTGGACGACGCGGGGCTGGTAATCGTTGGTGACTTGCCCGAACGCGCCGCTCCCGTACGTCGTATTCACAGAGGTGAAGTTCGTGTGATTCCAGGCGTTGAAGAAGTCAGCCCGGAACGCCAGCTTGAGATTCTCGGTGAACCGAAACGTCTTGAACCCGGACATGTCCCAATTATTCATGCCCGGTCCGCGGATGGTGCCGATTCCGGCATTGCCAAAGTACCCGAAGGGAGGAGCGGCAAAAGCCGACGTGTTGAACCACTCGTCGAGTGTCTTGGGGCCCTTGGTCGAGGTGCCGGCGACCGCATCCGGACGGCTGGCTAGCCCTTGGGTGGCTGAGGTATATCCCGACGAGAGAGCAAAGCCGGACTGGAACGTCACGACACCGCTGGTCTGCCACCCGCCCAGGAGCGCGCGAGTGAAACCTCTCGAGTTACGGAAGGCGGGTATCTCATAGATGTAATTGAATACCAAGACCTGCGGGCGATCGAACGAGGCCAGGCCCCGGTCCGCCGCGATGTCGTAGGCGTTCTGTGGCTGCGAGTAGAGTCCGCCGCCACCCGACAACGCGATTGCCTTGGACCATGTATAGGCCGCGCCAAAACTGAGACCGTGGGATACCCGTTTCTCAACGGTGACTTGCAGCGAATGATAGATCGAATACCCCACCGGAACTGTATCGGTGATACCAGCCCAACCGAGGTACGGGCTGATAGAGGCACCGGAAATCCGGGATGTGCAAGGATACGGCGTCGTTGTGGTACAGGCAATTCGGGGATCGAAGTCGTACCCCAAGGCGGCCGGCACTTGGTTGATATTTCGGTCGTAATCGAGATGGTCTCCGCTGCTTCCCACGTAAGCCACGTTGACCATCAAGTCGTTCGTGACCTGCCGTTGAACGCCCAAGCTCCAGGTTTGCGACTTGGGAACATCATAAATCTGGTCGAGGGTGTAGAGCGACAGCGGGGTAAGTGGCGCCGCTGCGCCGGCGGCGGGATTGTCGAAGGGCGGGTTAAGGAAGTTGGCGATCTTGGAATAGGGAGGGTTACCCACCATCGTGTAGACATCATTTCCGGCGATCCGGTAATAACCGGCGCCGTAGCCGCCCCGGATGGCGGTTTTCCCGTCACCCTTGGGGTCGAAGGCGAACCCAAAGCGCGGCGCGATCGTGTCCTTGTGGTTTTGAGTAAGCCCCCGCGGCACGCCGCCTTTGTTGGGATACACGATTCCATTGAGCAGATTGCCGGTGTTCGGAACGATGATCCCGCCTGGCGTCACGGTCGGAGCCTGGCTTGGGTCGTAGGCGGTTGGAAAGAAGGCCGTGAGCACGTCGGAGTAAATGTGCGGAATGTAAAAATAGCGCACTCCGAGGTTCAGAGTCAGGCGCTTGCTGGCCTTGAAGTCGTCTTGGAAATAGCCTTCGAACTGGTGGTAATCGTACATGGGCTGGCGATATCCTTCCAGTTCGCCGTACGAGGCGGGCAAGCCGAGAATGGCGTCAGCGATGGGATTTCCAGTGTTGTGTCCATCGAAGGAGTAGCTTCCCTGCAAGGAGGGGCTCGTCTGCGATTGAACGGGTGTTTGGGACCACTCGTAGAGGCCGCCCATCGAAAGGCTGTGCTTGCCGGCCTGGACGCTGAGGTCATCTACCCATTCGCTGATGTTGTGGTGCGCCCACCAGGCTCCCCAAAGGCTGGAAATCCCGCCCCAGCCTCCTGAGAAGCTCATGTCCGGGATAATGGTATTGGAAGTGTTATAGACTTGTTGAACGTTATAGCCCGACGGCTTCGTATCGGCGCCCAGGATATCCACGGAAGGCGGATGCGGCGAACCGTAGGAAGATTCGTATTGATAGGAGAATTCATTCAATACCTTCGGGGTAATGACCGCCGTCAGCTTGGTGATCAGGCTCCGCGAGGGATAGATGTAGACGGAGTGGATGGTAGGAAAGGAATCGCCGGACCACAAGACGGTCGGGTCAGCCTCCGACCAGCCGTCGTGAATGTACCGCACGAAGGTCCGGAGCTTTTCGCTGATGTTCTGATCAACCCGAATCAGCTCTTCCGACCAGATCTGGTTCGCCTTGGCGGCGTCGTAGAAATTGTAAAACCCAGTCGTAGTGGGCATGGGAAAATCCTGCGCGAGCAGCAGGCCTACGTTACTGTTCATGCAATTGGGATTGATCTGGCTCCCGGTCACACAAGGGTTCCCTGAAGAATCCGTCAGGGGCGCGCCGCTCGCCGTGGTGGGATTGGTTATCGTGTAGCCGGTGAAATCCCCGTTTCGCATGGCCTGCGTCGGTGTAGCCGCGAGCACGTTGGAGGCGTAGATGTCCCTGCGCCATTCATTCGACCAGAAGAAGAAGGTCTTCGTCTTGTCCTTGTTGTAAACGCCGGGGATATAAAACGGTCCGCCAATATCGTAACCAAAATCGTTGTAGCGCAAGGCTGACTTCGTTCCATTGGCGGCGTTCAGAAAGTAATCGGCGGCATCGAGCTTGTCGTTCCGGCCGTACTCGTAGGCAGCGCCGTGGAAATCCTTGGTGCCAGACCTCGTTACGGAGAGAAGTATAGCTCCGGAACTCTGGCCATACTTGGCGCTGTAGTTACTTGTCAGCACCTTGAACTCAGCCAGTGTATCCGGACCCGGGCTAACCTCGGCGTTCGTGTTACTGCCCATGTCTGAGTTGAAAACCCCGTCCAGCAACTCGGCTGAATAGTCCTGATTGAATCCGTTCACGGCAAAGCCCTTGGCAGCATAAGCGCCTTGGCCGATTTCGGACCCTGCCGTCCGGGACGTTCCGGGTATCACCTGTTGCATCTGGTTGATGTTCCGTCCCAATATAGGCAGATCCTGAATCTGCGCCGTGCTTACCGAGGCGCTCTGCTCGCCGGTTTGAGTTGAAACGAGAGGGGGAGCGCCGGTTACCTCGATGGTCTGTGTCACCGCGCCAACCTTCAGAGAGAAGTTAATGCCCAGACGATCAGCAACATTGAGCGTAATATTGGATTGTACGGATCTCTGAAAGCCCGTCGCTTCCACGGCCACCATGTAGGTTCCGACCGGCAAGCCCTCTGCCGTATAAATGCCGCTGGCGTTGGTCTCCAAAGTTCGAGCCTCGACGCCCGTGCCGGTGTTTGTAATCGTCACCTTGGCGTTGGGGATGACGGCGCCTGAACTATCCGTGACAATTCCTGTGATGGCCCCAACCACCTGTCCGCGGCTCACGACGGGCGTGCAGACCAGCACCAGCAGGCCGGCCGCCAGAGCCAAGGACAACGATCGTAGATTGCGCATAATTGTACCTCCTTGTTAGGTTGACCCAGGATCCCGACGCAGTGTGGAAGCTTCCATCGAGGCGCTCTAAACGGCGCTTCGTTTCGGAGGAATCTTGTTAATTTGCGCTGCGGTGCTCGGCCCGACAAATAGACCGCCGCAGTCGCTAGCGTTAGCGTTAACGCAACGCGCGGTGTTCTACCACCCGCAATCTGGTTTGTCAAGAGGTTTTTTGAAAAAAATTTGCCGTCAGGTTCTCTTGCTGGGGGTTGAACTTAATTTGGTGCGCCGCTTCCCTTTGAAGCGCCTACACGGTCGGCGCCCTCCGGGCAGGGTGGCGAACGCCTCTGTTCCGCCTGCCGATGGAAATGCAGCCGGGCCGCGCGGCAACTGGCCAGATCAGGCTGCGGCTCCTTTCTCTGAACCCAGGGCGGATTGGCCGGAAATGGCTTCCACCTGCGCGGCGCCATGCGGGGAAGGCGCTGGCTTCAAATGCCGGGTTTCGCGGAACAGATAAAGGTTCGACCTCATCACAATGGCCGGATTCAAATAATTAGCTGCCGGAAGGGGGCGGCCGTGCAGAGCTTGCTCGATGATCAGCCGGACGGCAGTCTGTCCTTGAACATAGGGCCGCTGGTAAATCGAGGCGTGAATCGTTTGTTTCTCGAAGAAGGGCACGATTTCCTCGAATAGGTCGGTGGCGATCAAGCGAACCTTGCCTGCCACGCCACGCGCCCGCAGGGCATAGCAAACCGGCAGCCCGATGCCAATATTCACATAAAGACTGGCGAGGTCGGACCATCTCGCCAGCAAGTCGAGGCACTTTTGAAAGGTCTCGTCGTCGTCCTCGTGGCCTTCGATCACTTCAACGACTTCCCCTCCTTCGCAGTATTCCTGAAACGTGCGGCAAAAGCCTTCCGTCGACTTGCCGTGTTGTTCGGTGTGCAGATATCCGGTGACCACCGCGACCTTCGCCCCAGGGGTCACAAAGCGGGCGGTCAATTCCGCCGCCAAGGTTCCCGCCAAAACGGGATCCACGCAGACCATGCTGGACCGCGAACTTCCCGGCGCATCCGTGACCACACAGACCACTCGGATGTTCCGGCTCTCGGCCAGGTCGATCAGCGGACGCAGGCAGTGAGGATCGCCCGGCGTAATGATGAGCGCGTTGACATCCGTTTCCAACATCTCTTGCAGGCGCTCACGCTCTCCCACCCCGAGCCGTTCCACCGGCCGGTACACAATCTCGACTCCCTGCGACTCGAAACGGCGCGCCTCATCGAGAATTCCATCGCTCAACTGCCCGTAGAAGAATCGCGGCTCGCGCGGAATGCAGACGCCAATCTTCACGTTAGCGTACCCGACAGCAAGCATGCGGGCCGCGAGGTTTGGGGTATATCCCACCCGCTTGGCGATATGCAAAACCCGTTGACGAGTCGTCTCGCTGACCCCTCTGCGGGCATGCAGGGCGCGATCAACCGTTCCGATCGACACGCCGGCAAGGTCCGCTACTTGCGAGATTCCGACCTTCCCTTCCCGCACCCTGGCTCGCCTTTTTCGTTGTTTGCTTTTCACGGTTTGTCCGCTCCCCATTCCACTGGCGGCTCGAGCAGAGAATCAGGCTGCTTTCAA
>Ga0187782_10001414_pt1 | contig 17415 bp, 12 predicted proteins | sample 0715_SJ02_MP15_2_FD_132454 | JGI IMG/M metagenome (GOLD analysis project Ga0187782, IMG submission 132454) | Tropical peat soil microbial communities from peatlands in Department of Meta, Colombia - 0715_SJ02_MP15_20_MG | ecosystem: Environmental > Terrestrial > Soil > Wetlands > Peat | place...
ATGTCGACGAAAACTGGCTTAGCACCTGAATAGACAATCGCGTTGGCCGTGGCGATAAACGAAAGGCTGGGACACAGCACTTCATCACCAGACTTAACACCGGCGGCCAACAAAGCCAGGTGCAGCGCTGTGGTACCAGATGAAACGGCTACCGCATGAGCAGCTCCCACATATTCAGCAAACCGGCTCTCAAACTCTGCAACGCGGGGCCCCTGACTGACCCAGCCACTCCTTAGCACTTCTAGAACGGCCATTTCCTCCTGCCGTCCCAACCAGGGGCGAGCTACTGGAAGGGTCTTCGTCGATATGGTTGCACTCACCGCTCCTCCACTGCCACTCTTCCGGTTGAAGGGGTATCAGGCGGAATCGGCTGGGGATCGACAGTATCCACTGTCCGCAGCCTCTTTCCGATGCCGTAATACAAGATCCCGTATGACTCGATGGTGTCGGGATCGAAGAACCCTCTCCCGTCGAGAATGACCCTGAGGCCGTCGCTAGCAAGTGCGGCGAGTTGGAGCTTGCGGTATTCCGGGTGTGCTGTATTCAGGATGAGAATGTCGGGTCTTGCCGAGGCGACGTCGGCACAGGGAGGAAGCCCGAGCGCTGCGATCTCATCAACGCTGTAAAGAGGATCATGGAACTGTGTAGATACGCCCCTGCGCTCGAGTTCCGGTTTCAGCAGAAATGCCGGCGAATAGGTGTGCTCGCGAACGCCGGGCCGGAAAGCAACTCCGAGGACAACGGCGTGCCGTCCGCGAAGATATCCTGAGTGCCGTTCGATACGGTCTAGAGAACGGGCAACTTGCTGGTCGTTGATAGCACGCGCCAGCTCAGCCATCCGTGCTGGCGCGCGACCACCGGCGGCATCCTGAATAAGAAAATACGGGTAGACTGGCGTACAGTGCCCGCCGACACCAATCCCTGGCGCCAAGAGTGCCGCCTCGCCGTCAGTATTTGCCGCCTCGCGAACAGCCGTGAAGTCGACACCTACGGCTTCAGCGTACGCGGCCAGTTCATTTGCAAGTGCGATGTTCACGTCGCGATACACCATCCCCGCCAATTTCGTAAACTCTGCAGCTTCCAGGCTGCCCAGATTGACAACTGGAGCGCCGAGATACTTGCTGTAGAAATCGGAAGCTCTGGCTGCGCTTCGATCATTCACCCCACCCACAATTTTCGGTATCTTGGTAAGATGTGCAAGTACGACAAGACTCTTAACTCTTTCGGGAGAGAACGCCAAGTCAAAATCAACGCCAGCCCGCAGACCAGAGCGTTCAAGCAGCGGCCTCAATCGACTCCGTGTGGTGCCCACAGGAACCGTCGTTTCGAAGGAAACCAGTGTCCCAGGATGCAATCCCGCCGCAATCTCGGTGGCCACGGACTCCAACACCGACAAGTCTGCTTTGCGATGTGCGTCGAGCAGAGCTGGAACAATCGCCACCACCGCATCGGATTCCGACACAGCTTTAGCTGTAGTAGTTGTGGCACTGATACGGTTCAGAGCTACGGCTTCGGCCAGCAACTCCGCCACGCCAGGCTCCTTGATAACGCATTTGCCAGCATTGATCTGGTCAACAACTGACTGGTTGATGTCGCAGACTGTCACCGCATGCGCACGCTCGGCCAACTTGCAGGCCAGGGGCAGCCCCATCTTCCCGCCACCCACCACCGCAATGATCATTGCCCGCCTCCGTTGCTGTTCGTACGGAACCACTCAAGAGTCTTGCCAATTCCTTCGTCCAACTCAACTCGGGGCTCATAACCCACGAGAGAGCGAGCCTCATCAATGCAGGGGAGGCGAACGTCGATCTCGGCGCGCTGTACATCCTTCCAGGTGATCTGACCTCCCCCTGCAATCCGGCAGACTCGTTGCGCCAACCCAACAGACGTCTCAACTGAACGCGGGTTGCCGATGTTGAACATGCGGTGGCGCCCACTTTCAGCTGTGGCGACCGCGACCAGAGCATCAATAAAGTCCGATATGTAACACCAAGCTCGGACGGCCGTCCCGTCGCCATACACGACGAGCGGCTTGCCAGCCGCCGCAGCCGCGCAGAAGTTACTGATGGCGCCCTCGCCAACCTGGCCCGGCCCGTATATGTTGAAAGGTCGGACGATTGTGTACGCCACGCCAGCAGCCTGACAAAGGTGCATTACCGACTGTTCTGCCGCGAGTTTGCTAATTGCGTATACCCATCGGGGATCGCTGACCGGTCCGACGGATGCTGGGGTGTTCTCAGTGACCCGCACCGCTCGGCTTCCGTAGACCTCACTTGACGACAGGTACACGACGCGTGAAACGCCTGCTGCGACTGCAGCTTTGACCACGTTCAGGGTGCCCAGGAGATTGACCTCAAGCGTCCTGGCGGGCTGCGCATAGTAACTGGAGACCCCCGCAATGGCAGCGAGGTGGAATACAGTGTCAACGCCCTCCATGGCGGCAGAAAGACGAGAGGAATCGAGAACGTCACACTCGTTCACGGTCACAGAGAGTGGCTTTGCACCCTCGAGAAACCGCAACGCATCACGATGGAAATTGTCGATGATAGAGACCCGGCAGCTGGGAGCCAGTCGAACCATCAGATGCGTGCCGATGAAGCCCGCACCGCCGGTTATGAGTACAGTGTTCATTCTCTGCCTCCAGAAAGAATTAATTTATGAGCTCGAGCACATGATTTCTGCTTCTCGATCCTTGACACTTCCTGACTGAACGGTGGCGTTCGACTTTTGGTGCGTGCGAGTGCAATCCAAGTTGAAGTTATTGGTGGCGACAACATCAGCATTCGACTCTGCGTAAAATGCGGGTCAGGTTCTGGCCCCCAGTAACCACAACCGGCGACTGCGACTCTGACTCTACTTATGGCTCCGAACGCCGGCTTCCCTCTCTGTGGTGCGTCGTTCCGCATCAATCCCTTGCCGAAGAGCTGCTCTTTTCGCAGGGAACGGAGAACGCGTGCTGGAACTCCTGCCACGATCGAGTACTGGGGAACATTGGGGGCACGACTGCACCCCCACCGAAGATCGCGTGGGCGCCGATTCGCACTCCGGAAAGAATCGATGCGTTCATTCCTATATCCGCCCCGGTCTCCACTGGTTTGATAACAAGGTCGGTCGTGACCACTTCACGAATCAACAAGGCATTGCGGCTTTCGGTGCTGTGACTAGAAAGAAACTCCACCGGAGCATAACTTTGGGCTTGCCAAGAGAACAGGCGAGAGGAAGGCTCTGAGTTAACGTTCTCTTGCCTAGACCAAGACTGCTTCTTTCATCAGCCGCGCTGGGTTTCCCGCCACGACAGCGTTGTCGGGCACATCGTGGGTCACCACGCTACCGGCGCCCACGATTGCGTTCTCGCCGATCGTAACCCCGCATAATATCGTGGTACTGGTTCCGATCGACGCTCCCCGTTTGACCAGGGTTTTGACCACCTGCCAGTCTTTTTGTGACTGTGGGGCTCCCGTTTCGTTCGTCGCACGCGGATATTTATCATTGATGAACGAGACGTTATGACCTACAAAAACATCGTCCTCAATGGTCACCCCCTCACAGATGAATGTGTGGCTCGAAACCTTGACATTTTTCCCGATCCAGGCATTCTTTTGAATCTCGACAAATGCTCCTACGCGGCTATTATCGCCAATGGAACATCCATACAAATTCGCAAAACAATGGATGTTGACGTTCTCTCCCAGCCTCACATCAGGCGCGATTCGACAGAAATCCCTCATCGGAACCTCCTGAGTGATGAGTTTCGAGAACAGCAAAGTCAGGAACTGTGACTCGGGCCGGCACTCTTGGCGTCAATTGCACAACACGGCCGTTTTGCTCAATGGACTGCTGTGCGGCTTCCAGTAACCGTACAATCCGGTATCCTGCATGCCCATCGCTCAGTGGTGGCCGCTTTTCTGCGATCGCGGTTACGAATTCCCGCACCATCAAACGCAACGCCTCGGTAGTCTCCAAGTTGGGAATAAGCACATCACCATTTCGGTATCCGGTCAGCATCCGCTCCCGGCGTTCCGGATCGTGGTTTTGCGTGATTCCCTTATCGTAGACTTTGATCTTCTCGCTGTTCTCCACGTCATCGTAGACAATCATTTTCTTGCTACCCCCAACCAGCGTACGGCGTACCTTGACCGGCGCCAGCCAGTTCAGATGGAAATGAGCAATAAAATTGTCTTCAAAGTGAATGTTCACATAGACGATGTTCTGGTGTGGCGTCGTAAGATGAGTAACACCGGTTGCCGAAATCGAAATGGGATCACGTCCACACAGGTGGTCCATGATCGATAAATCATGCGGACCTAGGTCCCACAACACATTGACGTCGCTCTGCACAAGGCCCAGGTTGATACGCACCGAGTCGAAGTACAGCAACTGCCCAATCTCTCCGGAATCAACCAGCTTTTTCATGTGTCGCACCGCGCTGGTGTAAAGGAACGTGTGATCCACCATCAGCGTCTTGCCTACTCGCTTCGCGAGATCAATCAGTTCCTGCACCTGACGCGTGCTCTGCGCCAAAGGCTTCTCGACCAGTACGTGCTTCCCGGCCTGTAGTGCCTGGCATGCAAATGGGTAATGCGTGGACACGGGCGTCGCGAGCACTACCGCTTCAACTCTGGCGTCTGTCAGTACATCCTTGTAGCTCTCTGTCACCTCCAAGGTTGGATAGCGCCGCTTGGCCCGCACTAAAGCAGAGGAGTCGAAGTCACAGGCTAGAACAACCTCGGCTCCTTCCAATTCACAGAAGTTGCGGAGCAGGTTCTGTCCCCAATAACCACAACCCACGACAGCAACCTTCAGATTCGACATGGTTTCCTCTCATTTTTTTAGTTCGTAGATCGCGTACTGAGTTAAACAATCAAAATGAACTGCGTAGGAGAGAGTGCTATGAACTTAGTTCACCTTAACGCTGGCGTTTTTGTATGCTTCTGAGCAAGTAGCTGAAACTAGCGATGTGGTCGTTATAATCGGTGGCGCGCCCGAGGGATCTGCTACCTGGTGGAATGTTCACTTACAGTCGACTTAGTACTGGCTTATGGACCCGATACATAGCTGTAATAATTTTGCACCCACTGCCCTCCCAGAAACGAGTACAGGGTTACATAGATCGTGCTGCCATTTGCAGGCAAGTTGGTGGCCGTCGTCGACAGCACAGTCAGATTGTTCGCGGACGAATAGATGTCGGACCCCCCATAAGTCGATCCTACGGTCAGCCAGTAGGCAGTGGCGCCGGTACCTGCGCTCCACGTAAACGTCACGCTGCTCCCCGACAGGGTCGAACCTGGAGTTGGCGACCCCATTACCCCACCTGGTGCTGCCGTGTAGGTATAGGAGTTGCTCACCCAACTCCCGCCGATCAGCGAGTAGAGAGTCGCGTAGAAGGTTTGGCCTGTGGCTTGTACATTGGGCGCCGTTGTCGTCAGAGCCGCGATACTGCCTGACTGGTAGATGTTGTTGCCGCCTGCGGACGTCCCAAGGTCCAACCAGTACGCGGTGGCACCTGAGCCTGCACTCCACGTGAACGTCGTAGCATTCGCAGTCAGAGTGGATCCCGGTGTCGGCGTTTGCATCACAGCCGGGGAAGGGGGGTTAAAATCCGTGTAGGTGTAAGAGTTGCTCACCCAACTCCCATCAATCAGCGAATAGAGCGTCGCATATACTAGGCTGCCATTGGTCGGCAAACTGTTCACCGTGGCCATCTGAGCCGTTAGCGGCCCTGATTGGTAGTACTGGTTGCCGCCGGGTGACGTCCCCATATCCAGCCAGTACGCCGTGGGCCCGGAGCCTGCGCTCCACGTAAATGTCACACTGCTGCCAGTCAGAGTGGATCCAGGTGTCGGCGTTTGCATCACCGCCGCACCAGATAGTGGATTGAATGCTGTGTAGGTGTAGGGGTTGTTCACCCAAGCCCCGTTGATCTGCGAGTAGAGTGTCACATACACCGTACTGCCGTCGGTCGGCAGACTGTTCACCGTGACCATCTGAGCCGTTATCGCCCCTGACTGGTAGTACTGGTTGCCGCCGGCGACGTTGCCGATGTCTAACCAGTACGCACTGACGCCCGAGCCTGCGCTCCAGGTAAACGTAACGCTGCTTCCGGTGAGAGTTGATTCCGGTGTCGGTGTTTGCATCACAGCCGCACCAGATAGTGGATTGAATGCTGTGTAGGTGTAGGGGTTGCTCACCCAAGCCCCGTTGATCTGCGAGTAGAGGGTCACGTAGATCGTGCTACCATTGGTAGGCAGGCCGCTCACCTTCGTGGTCAGCGCACTGCCTAGATTCCCCGATTGATAGTACTGGTTACCACCCGGAACGCTCCCGACGTCCAGCCAGTAAGCCGTGGCACTCGAACCCGCTGTCCAGTTGAAGGTCACAGTACTGCCGTTCAAAGTCGATCCTGGCGTCGGTGTTGTCAAGACCCCACTCGCCGCAGCGGAGTTGAACGCCAAGTAGACATATTCGTTGTTGACCCACTGACCGTTAATCAATGAGTACAGGGTCGCGTACACGGTGCTGCCATTGGTGGGCAGGCCACTGACCGTCGTGGTCAGCACGTTGCCTAGATTGCCCGATTGATGGTACTGGTTGCCACCCGGAACGTTCCCGACGTCCAGCCAGTACGCGGTTGCGCCGGAACCCGCTGCCCAGTCGAAGGTCACAGTGCTGCCGCTCAGAACCGTACCCGGAGCCGGCGTCGTTAACACCCCATTCGCTGCCGCGGATGAAAATACCACGTCGATCCAGTAGTTGCTCGCCTCATAACCCAACGTGGGGAATCCGGTGCCGTATACATAATTCCCATTCGGTCCAGCGGCCCCGTCTTGCAGGGCCTGCAGCGGCGGATTGTTATAACTGTTCTCAAAATATTCCGCGTCAAACGAATAGTGCCCATTGGGATCGACATACGAGGCAACGTAAGGTGTATTGGCTGCAATCGCTACCGGAGAGCTGAAGTTTACTTGCTGCCATCCCGACGCGGATTCTCCGGTAAAGGTAGCACTGGCCAGTAAAGTGCCGCTGATCGTCCACAGGTGTGCAATGTGAGTTCCCGTATTCGCCGCACTCTTATAGAAGAGAACGCTGTTGATGAAACCCGCCAAACTAGATTCGAAAGTGACACCGACTTCCACTGCTGACGGATCGCCACTGTCTACAGTCCCTGGAGTTGTCGAGGTATTCCAAATGCTGCACGGACAGTTTGCTGAGCTGACTCCAGTTATGCCGGTGCCACTAAGTGCCGCGGTCGTCTGCGGGTTTGCGCTCACGTTATCGTTCACCACCAGCGTCGCGCTCAGGGACCCAGTAGTAAGCGGCGCAAAATCCACATTGATCGTACAATTAGCACCTGCAGCCAGGCTCGATCCGCAATTGTTTGTCTCGACGAAGTCACCTGGGTTCGTCCCTCCGAGTGAAATGCTGTTGATCGTCATGGGTGCGGTGCCGATGTTGGAAAGCTGCACGGTCTGGCCCGATATCGTGCCTAACTGCTGGTTGCCGAATAGAACCGAGCTTGGAGTCAAGCTTGCAGCTGCTTCCGGAGAGTAGCTTGCCTGGTATGAACCGGCATTCGCAGCAAAGAATGCATAATTAACACCTTTGATGGTTTGAATTGTGTAATTGATGGCGTTCCCATTCCAGGCAATGCCGGTCAGAGTTCCTCCAACCGACTGTGCCGGTATCATCGCTTGAAGATTTCGGGCGCCAGTTCCCACCGTAATTCCAAAGCTCAAGCTGCTACCGCTCCAGGAAAGCGAATTGAAACTAGAGCTGTTACGACCATCGAGCCAGGTCAGCAGCTGTACGGCCGACACGACAGGAACACCTAGGGCTTGTGCAGCCGCCACAATCTGGTTGGCCCCGGGCCCCGGGTAATCGATTTCGTCGTTATGCATGTTGGCCACGAATGCACCGTAGTAACCTGTCCCTTCGACTGCGTTATCGAGCAACGTGTCAACCGTGAAAGGATAGGTCTGGCTGGATTCGTCGGTCATTTGGGTTACAGCTTGATAAACATTGATAATGTTGCCGTATAGGTCAGTGAAGCGCATCGGCATTCCGGAGCCAGTGAACATCCCCGGTACATTGTTTATCCAACTTGCTGGCCAATAATAGTATGTCGTGTCCAGACGCATACCATTGTTGAGCTCAACCTGTGGCTGATCGTCATAGGTGCTCCAACTGACACAGTGCATTCGGTGCGTCATAGGCGCTGGTAGACTTGGATACTCCGAAGCGAAAGACGCTAGATAATTGGAATAGAAGACGCTCAGCGATTGCGCCGTAAAATTTGAGCAAGTGGGGGAAAATGCATTGTTTGGCTCGAGATAGGAATCGACATGGGCTGAGATTTCGAATCCCTGCGCTACATACGCGGCTGCCTGGGCATTGGTCAACGTATTACTTGCTATCAAGGACGGGAACAAATTGGAGGTTGCCCTTACGCATTGCCAATCGGGAACCGAGCATCCCGTGGGACTAGCCGCGATGAAATCATTAAACCTCTGAGTGGTGACACCTCCACCGTAGTAAGATCCATGGTCGTCACCAGTCATGACCACAACAGCTTTGAAACCGCTGGGGAAATACCAGAATCTCGGGAGCGGCTTTCTCGCCGCTTCCATCTGGAGGATTAGGTTCGCCAGCAGGCGTTGCTGCTCGTCAGCTTGCGGGATGGCGACGTTGTTGAGGTTGACCCAATCGGGCTCTGGATCGAAGCTGGCGTCACCAAAGAATAGATCATCGGATCGAATCGGCCCACTCTGGCCGTCACGCGCTTCGCCAGCCCATGCTGGGTTGCCCTGGCGAGTGTAGACGACCGAGCGCGCCAGATCATACGTAAACGCCGCCGCTTGCCCGCCTCCAGTCTGGTTGACGGTCACGGCGGGAGATCCCGTTGGTGTCGTGGAATCAGAATAGAGAGTGGCGATCGCAGATGCCCCATTCAGACTGTACAAGTCAGCGCGGCCGTGGAATTGCATCGTTTCTCCCACAATCCCGACACCCGGTCCCGTCGAGGTCTGGACGAGAATGTAGCCGTCCGGCAGGGTAGAGGAGAGGGAAACCAACCCTAGCAGGCCAGCGAGCTGTGGGTCGGGGTGCATAGCAATCAAATTTCCGCCGTCCTGCGCCCAAGTACTAAGCATCGCGGCCTGCGACTCCGACAATTGCATGTCGCCCAGAATCACAACGTCATAATTGGCTAAAGTAGTCGCTGTGACCAGGGAAATATCAGTGACCGTGTATTCGTTAAACCCCTCTGTAGAGAGAATCTCGGAGAAGTACTGAGTGAACGGATTCGATACATTTGAGATTACAAGAATGGGCCCGCCTGGCCCGCTACTCGCTGGCGGAACTTGAGTGGTGAATGTCCACGTGAAGTTTCGCGCCAGAGCGTTGCCATTGGAGTCTAGTACCCCGCTGGCCCCTCCCTGCACGATCGCTGTGTATGCGGTATTGACGCTGAGCGGCACCGCAGGTGTGAACGTTGCGACTTGCGTTGCCGGGTTGTACGCGACGCTGCCAGACACAGGTTGATTGGACGAATTGAGGAGCTCGAAAGTTGTTCCGTTCACTGTAGCCGCCGTCATAGCTTGGTCGAAGACTACCTCAACCGGAGACAATACACCTACCCCACTTGAGCTGTTCGCAGGCAGCACGGAGAGTATGCCAGGCGTGGAAGTCGTGTTTTCGGGAACAAACACTGCATCGACCCAATAGTTGCTCGACTCATATCCGTTCACCGGAAAAGCGTGGAAAACACTATAGTTTCCATCCGGGCCGTCCAAGCCATCTTGTAACGCCTGCAGTGGTGGGTTGCTGTATGTTTGTGCGAAGTATCCAGCGTCGGCTGAATAATGCCCATTTGGTGCGTAATAGGAGACGATATATGGAGTGTTTGCGGAGATCAGAACGGGGACAGAAAAATTCACCTGTTGCCAGCCAGACGCTGACTCCCCCGTAAAGGTAGCGCTGCCCAGTAAGGTCCCGGTACTGGTCCACACATCTCCTATATGCGTTCCAGTGTTCGCCGCACTCTTGTAGAATCGCACCCCGGTGATGAACCCATTCACGCTAGCGCTAATCACCACCCCCACCTCCACTGAGGTTGGGTCACCTCCATCGACTGTGACTGGCATTGTCGACGCACTCCAGAGAGTACATGGGCATTGGGCGTAGGCACGCGAGCCCAAAGAGATCGCACACAGCAGCGCGAAGGCATGTAAATAGTGGCGCAATTTCATCATATGTTTCCCTCAACACCGCTTAAGGTGCGTTCATTGTGTCCTGTGTGTGATGTTCCTGATTAGGGATGGGGAGACACGACAATCCCTCGGAAACGCCCGTACTACCGAGATCTGCTGAGGATATCCCGTGTGGCATCCGGCCACCCGAGGTCCAAAAGGTAACGTTGATAAGCTGCCACATCGTAGGGAGCCCGGCGGTGTTCGACTATCCCGTCCTCTACACCGAAGATGGCATAGCTGGCCCCGGGATTGTAGTCGCGAGGTTGTCCCACTGATCCGGGATTCACGATGTAACCCTGGCCAGCAGCGGTCACTAATGGGTGATGCGTGTGACCACATAGGAAGTAGGAGTCACGCTTCAGCTGGATTTTGGACAGAAGCGGCGAATCTGGGTAAAGATAAGTCTCCTCGTCCCACGGGCTCGCATGTCGAACTCTTAGCTTTTTCGATCCCAGGCACAAATTGACCTCAACCGGCAGTGCACTAAGCCATCGACAATATTCCCGCCTCAGGTGCTCGCGAGTCCAAGCAGTTCGGTATAGTTCCATCTTTCCACTGTCTGCTGGTAGTTGGCCCATGACATACGCATCATGATTCCCTCGTACGACAGTAGCATTCAGGCCGATCAGAATGTTGCACACCTCGTTGACGTCGGGGTAATAGCCAACAACATCGCCCATACATATCCAGTGATCAACGGAAGGAGCGCTTTCCAAAACCCCTTCCAAGGCTGGTTTGTTTCCGTGGATATCCGCAATGAGACCAAGTTTCACTGCGACCTGCACAATTCTGCCGTAGGAGTTACGGCGTGTGGCGTCGCCACCATTTCCGCCATGGGCACTAGCAGGTTCGAAAACGCTCGGATGGCCGCCATATTCGCCTGGTACGGCAATCGTGCAAATCGCTCATCGAGGCAGAAGTTTCTGATCAATACATCAGGCTCATTGAATCCGACGTCGGCTCGAATTGACGAGCTTCCGGAAAAGCGCGGGTGCACCTCAAATACTATGAGCTTACCGTCACTTACTCGACATTGGATGTTCATCGGTCCGCGTCCACCGATGCGCAGCGCAAGCTTTTCGCATTCAGATTGAATAAATGAGTCCCGAATGATATAGCCTTGTGAATAGCCTGTGGACAATGCATAGTGCTTGTTGGCGATAACTCGTTCTACTCCGAGAGACATTCCTGCTAATTTTCTATGCATTACAATGGAGTCGATCAGTTCCCCAGACTTGGAGATCATTACGCCAACCGTATACTCGCTCTCCGGTCCCTCAATATATTCCTGCAAAATGATTTCGACGTTCGGAGACATGGCTTGCACGTATCTTGTTATTTCTTCCTCGCTATTCAGCAAAGCTACTCCCTTTGATCCACCCGTCATTGTGGTTGGCTTAGCAACCAACGGGAAACCACAGGTGGCCGCAAGCGATCTCCATGCCGATAGTCGAGAGTATTTTGGTACTCCGAACCCATTGGCGGACAGCCAGTCGTAAAGCGTTGCCTTATTACTGCACAACTGCACGACCGAACGGGGGTTGACAACAACAACACAACCCATCATTTCGAACTGGGATCTGGCATGTGCAAGAATAAACACCTCGGGTTCAGTTCCTGGGAGGATAACATCTACCTTCTCGCGCTCCACAATCGAGAGCAGGGCTTCTAGGTAACTTGCCGAATCTGCGCGTGGCACTCGATACCTATGGCAGACCTGATAGAGTCCGTAGGCGAAGGAGTCAGCATCACATGCAACGACGCGATACTTCGACCCCAACAACAGCAGTCCGTGAAGAACTTGATGACCGACAGATCGGCCACCGACACCGGTCACCAAGACAGATAATTGACTTTGCATAATGCGAATCCTAGTGCTCGACGCTCCTAGCGCTGTCAGTTACTTTTGTTGCCGTCCAATAACTTGGCAGACCTGCGCGACCAGATTATCCACAGTGGGTAGCCACAACTGTCCTGAATAACTTCGAGGAAACGACGACATCACCCAAGTCCGACAAATCAGTCTTGATCTCTGTAGAGACTCTCAGATCGTTTTTACGAAGAACGTCGCGGATTGTTACTTCTTCGCTTGGTCAGCCCCTCCCGAAATAGGAGACAATCCATAGTAGTAATAGTTGGTGTGGTCCGTATTTGTAGTGCAGTTCACCAACGCGCCGATTAGCTTCGTGGGCTCCACCACCTCAAGTCCGCGTTTTAATTGTTGCTTCTCAGTCCTTCCTTCCCGTACCACGAGTAATACCCCGTCCGCGAACCGAAGCCAAACGCTCGTGTCCCCTAGGGGCAATACCGGCGGCGAGTCGATTACGATCCAGTCGAACCAGCTGGTCACCTGATTCATAAGCGCCGGGAGTTTCCCCGACTGCATCAGCTCCAATGGATTCCTAGGTGTGTTACCTGCGGGCAGCATCCAAAGCTCCGTGCCTTCGAGACTATATATATTCCCCATCGCATCGCTCTTACCTTGCAGCCAATCACACAATCCTGAAATCCTGTCAAGCCCAAACAGTTGGGTTTGCGATGGTCGACGTAGGTCCCCATCTATGAGCAATGTTTTTTGATGTGCTTTGCGGGCCAGGGTGCATGCCAGATTGGCGGCAACCATGCTCTTGCCTTCCCCAGGAATCGTGCTAGTGACCAGCAGTTTCTTCAGTGGCCGATTTTGCCGAAGATGTCGCAGACGGACAGCGAGGAATCGGAATTTCTCCGCTACTAGGCTATCTTTCTCTGTGATGCACGGGAGCTGACTTTGCGGAGGCACCAGGATCTTCAACGACTGAAATTGCCTAAACTCGTCGACCCGTATCCCGTCTGTGGCTAATGTTGCTTCTGTCGCAGGTTTTACTTCTGCTTGAACGACCTTAACAGTTGGAACACCTGCCTCGCTCTCACGATCAATGGTTACCTCACGCTCCGGCGGTTTGGGGACGGCGACAGCCGCGGCTGCGGCGGCCGCCTTCCTTTCAGCGGCCTGGAGTAACTCCGTTGCCGTCGACGTCGGCAACTCGACGCCAGATTCTTCTGCTGCCGATCTTTGTAACGCGTCGAAGATATGGCTCATTGTCGGAATTGTGAAGCTACAGGTGTAAGCAACTCCACGTTCTCGGACCGTTTGCGTAGAGAGGCGTACAAATCAAGCAAGATCCTCGCCGCTCGCTGGACATCCATTTCATCAAGCGCACTTAGTCTTTCTACCTCACCTGGATGAACCACATTGAGGCGAAAACCCTCGGCAACATCATCGACGATAGTTGGGGTTATGCTTTGGATTTGTTTAGCGTAAGCGGATATGAGCGCATTTTCGCAGATGGTATTGATCAGGCGGGGAATGCCTTGTGAGTGACGATACACCGCTTCAATCGTGTTCGGAGGAAACAGGGTTTCTGCACGAGAGTCTGCTCCGGCTAGCTGAAGGCGCCGCTCGATATACCCTCTAGTTTCCTCAAAGTCCAGCGGTTCCAGATGCGAACGAACGGCGATCCTCTGTTTTAGCTGGGTAAGCTTGAGAGAATCCAGCTTGTCGTCCAGCTCCGGTTGGCCTACGAGTACGATTTGCAACAATTTGCGTTGCGCAGTTTCCAAATTTGTCAGCAGCCGAACCTCTTCCAAAGCCTCCGTGGAGAGGTGATGCGCTTCGTCCACAATCAGGACGGTAGTCAGGTGGTTGAGACCACGCGTGACCACGTATTGGCAGAGGTCGAACAACAGCTCACACTTGTTCTTCCCCGATACAGGAAGTCCGAAATCGGCGACGATGTACTGTAGAAACTCAGTCGGGGACAGCCGGCTGTTGAAAAGATAGGCGTAAGCTATGTCTTTGCTCTGTTTTAAGAATTGAAGCAGACAACGCAGCAACAAAGTCTTCCCCGTGCCCACCGGTCCTGTGAGCACCACGAAGCCTTTGCACCACCGCACACCGTAGTAAACAGCAGCCAGAGCCTCGTTGTGCCTCTTGGTAGGGAAAAGGAACGACGGATCCGGCGTGATCTCGAATGGGTTCCGTTTCAGATTGTAAAAGGCCTTGTACATTGAGACGTTCAGCCGCGGAAATAACTGAATGCGGATCCGGCCAGGATTGTGGCAAGCACCACGGCAGCGGTGGCCCACCCGAACCAGCGTATCTTCTTTTCACTTAGTTCCATAGCCGGGTTCATGATCACAGGAATTTCGGAGATGACCGCAACGGGTAATAATTCTTTGAGTTCCTTTTCGCTGTACACCCGATCGTCCATCATCTCGAATATGCCTGCGACAACGACACCCAGCGCCATTCCAGCACCAAGACCGATGCCACAGAATTTCAGTCTATTCGGGAAGGCCGGCTTTAGCGGAAAACTCGGTGGGTCGAGAATACGGAAGCGCTCACCCTGTTGCAGCAATTCCATGCTCGTTGCCATAGCGGACTCGTTTTTCTTTTTAAGCAGTTCATCGTAGTTCGCCTTGGATTGGTCATACCCACGTGTCAGATCAGCCAACTGTTGTTCACGTACTGGCTCCTGATTCAGACGCGTTTGATAGTCGTCTATTTTTGCCTTGAGGGCAGCTATGGAATGCTCGCGATTGCTAATCTCTGCCTGGTTGGATTTCAGTTGACCTTCCAACTGGAGCAGCAGGCCTGCTTGTGCCGGATCCACATCCCCCAGGTCAGTTTTCGTCTCGCTGCCATCTGTCTGGGTCATCGCCGCGTTCCGTTTCAGACTTTCCAGGACTTGGTCCCGCATCTTCTCGGTCTCCGCAATCTGTTCCTTCAACTTGCGCACATCGGGGTGGCGCTCTGTATAGCGAGAGCTGAGGTCGGCCAACTGGGCTTTGAGTTTATCGAGTTCCGCATCAAGAGTGGGCAATCCGACCGGTGTTCCATCGGACATCTTGGAGGACCCGCGGACCGCCCGATTTTGATCCAATAGGGTTTGCAGATAAACATGCTGCTGCTTGGCGGTGTTTAGAGCATCTTCCTCATTCTGGAGTTGGGCTTGGAGTCCGTTCAGAATCTGAAGGTTAGTCGCCAACTGGGCTGGCATTTCGCCCACGTGTTGCGCCTTGAATTGCCGGATCCTTTCTTCTTGCTCGCCCAAGCTATTTCGCGCACTTTCTAATTGGCTTTCCAGAAACTTTGTGGTGTTCTCCGACTGCTGCTGACGTACCTCCAGGTTCTCGTTTATGAACAGATTCGTCAGCTCACCCGTAATCTGTTGGGCCGAGCGAGGATCGCGTGCTGAATAAGAGACGTTGAATGCGGTGATCTGATCACTGCGCGTGTCACGCACAAGGTCGATATCAATATCTTTGCGCATGAGGTCGACCTTCTCATCGGGTGACCGCTGGGAGTGCACGCTAGCATAAAGATTGAATTGCTCAATGATGTGCAATAGGCGTGTCCGGCTGAGAATCTGTTGGGTGATGCTCTGCAGTCGTTGTTGCAGATCATCGCTCACATTCGGTGTGACGTAATCCTTTGGCATGGTGGGCTGTTCCACCAGAATCAGTGTGCTCGATTGGTAGCGCGGTGCCAGTACCCAACTCGCTCCCCACACCAGCGCCCAACCAAGCAGCAGGGGAATCAGGAAATGCAGGTGCCGCCGTCGCACGATCCCTAGATAGTGCTCAAGGTTGAGCTGGTTAGAAGGTTTGTCGTCGAGGTCGTCCGTCATCTTATCTTCCCAACGGTCTCGCAAACTGATAGGAGATTGAAATCGCCTCACGATTGACGTTCGGAAAGGTCGAGACCGCAGCAATTCCGCCGTAGCTTTGGTACAGACGCGTGTAGCCGAGCTCTGCATTCAGATGTGTGCCGAACGTGCGCTGAATCGAAGCGCTGCCCGAAATTGTATGTCCACCTGAGTTGGAGGACAATAACGGGGAATTCAGAGGTTTATAAATTGAATAGCCACCTGATAGACCCGCGCTCCACTGTCGTGTCAGCTGCTGCCGCGCAGAGAGGGCCGCGTTATTCGAGTTGAAGCCTCCGATTAAGCCTCCACCTGCAGCTACTGCTCGCGAGTAGCTGGCCGCGAATGCGGTATGGCGTCCTTGCCAGCCCAGGCTCACTGCTCCTGAAGGAGACCAGGCTTGGAACACTGGCAATAAAGGCTGGCCAACGTCAACGTGCTGTGGACCGCCTGAGAACGATAACGACAGTGTAGGTTTGAAGTAGAATGTGTAGAAAAGAAGAACACTGTGACTCTGAGTCTCACTTAGTTCCTCCGTGCGGGTAGCCACAAATTTCGTGTATTGGTAAGTCGCACCAACATAGTGCTTTCTTGAGAGACGGTGGGTATAGAAAGCCGACCCTCCTTTTGAGTTCGAATTGTAAAGACCGGATACTTGGGTGAGATCGGAGTAATGTAAATTTGTCAATGTTCCGCTTGCACCGACCATAGCATTCCGGCTGAACTGGTCGGTCACTTCGACGTAGCCTGTGTTATAGAGCTGGTCGGCTGTTGGCGCGATGACGGCAATCGGAGCAGGCTGCGTTGATCCAGATACCGGCGCGACAGCGAGCAGGTCCGGCTGATTGAACACGCTCGACAATTTGTGCAGCGAGTCTCCCACGCTCAATGTTACATGAGGACTCAAGCGATACTGCAAAGCCACGCCAACATTTTGGTTAGCTTGGTCGTATGCACTAGTCCGCTGATAAAAGGTGAAGCCTGGGCTATAGGTCAGGGTGGTATGCAAGCGAGGAGTAGTTTCATCCAGGGCAATCGTCGGCCACACCGAGTAGCTGACGTCGCTGACTGGCTTTTGCACGAGCCCGCCCAAAAGGTTGTCGGTATACGCCGAATTGAAAGTTAGGCCGCCGCTGACATAATTAGAACGTGCCAGTGAAGCACCTTCGGTCGCGTAGGCTTCCCCGCTGACTGGCGGGGGGGTGGTCATCGCAGGTGTCTCCGCTACAGTCCCCTCCTCTTGCCCCCAGAGCGGCACGGTCGCTAAGAAGATGATCACGAAATAGATTCGCGTAGTCATGAACGCCTACGGAATAATAATTGTGTCGTTCGGCTGGAGTTTGATGTTCTGCGAGGGATTCTTCCCTTTGATAACTTGTTTGTAGTTGAAAGGCATCCTCGATTGCTTGCCATCCGAATCCTGACGAAGAACGTAGATCGACTTCTGTTTGGCAAAGTCTCGGAAGCCGCCGGCGAGAGCG
>Ga0187782_10001416_pt1 | contig 17406 bp, 17 predicted proteins | sample 0715_SJ02_MP15_2_FD_132454 | JGI IMG/M metagenome (GOLD analysis project Ga0187782, IMG submission 132454) | Tropical peat soil microbial communities from peatlands in Department of Meta, Colombia - 0715_SJ02_MP15_20_MG | ecosystem: Environmental > Terrestrial > Soil > Wetlands > Peat | place...
AGCGCGTCCCACCACCAGGACCTGCGCTCTTCGGCTCCTGTGACCCAATCTTCGTGTGTAGGCGAGAGCGACAGGCGAGCGAGGTAGGCAGCCCCGGCCAGTCCACCTCCAGCCATCTTGAGGCGGAACATGGCGCGTTGAGCTAAAGGCGGCGCGGCGCCTGCAGATGGAAGCCAAGCCAAGATGCTGCGACAGAGTGATGCAACGGCCTTATCCCTAGCAATCTGCGCAGCGATTCGCGGCGGAACATCCAAGCCGAGCAAGAGCACACCGAGTTGGAAGGCCACGAGGAGCATCCGGGTGGCACGCACATCGGCGGCGGCGCGGAGAAGCTTTTCGCAGTCGAGTTCGGGGTGATGCGCGACGGTTGCGGCCACATCGGACACCCAAATGAGCCGCTCCCAGAGATGCTTGGCGGCGTGAATACAGTTGACAAGGAGTTCGTCTTCAAGACTCAAGGCAGGTACTTCCCTGGCGTCCAGGGAAAGAGTTCGTTTCCTGGCGAATAGATCATCAATGGGAATCGGTTTGGGATGATAACGAAGTGTGCTTTCGGTGTGTAATTCAATGGTGCAGCGCGTTCCCGGGCGACGGAACACATACTCGCCAGCAATTTTGCCGGCACGCACAACCGATTCCGGCACCTCCGACTCAAATCCCAATTCCAACATGCGGAGCATAGCGTTGCGAAGATCACGTTGACGAAGCAGAAGGTCCAGATCCACATAGCTGCGAATCGCCGGGTCATCGTAAGCCAGTAGCGAGATGACCGGCCCCTTAACCAATACGGCCTCGATCTGCGCGTTTGAGAAGTGTTGAACGACGCGAAAAAGTTCAGCCATCAAAGCCAGGCTGGAGATTTGCTGGGCCCTGATTCGGTTTTGCAAAGACTGATGGATAGCCGAAGGAACGGCGGTAAATCCTACTTGTTGGAGGCGACGAGCAAGCAACCCCTCGACACCGTGCTGAACGGCGAGGTCCAGAAGAGCTGGCCACAGCAGGTTTTGAGTCAGAGATTCGAAGATTTTTTGCGGTTGGGAATGAGGTGAAGCGCAGAGGCAGAGAAAGTTCCATTCCTTCTGCAGGGTGGGCACATTTGGTGAAGAAATGGCGTACAGAGGAATGCTCCGGTTTCGCTTTGCAGTTTACACCTGGTGAGGGGGTCTGGTTGAGGAAGGTTCGCGAGTGGAAATAGCAGATTCAGCACCGCGGCAGAAGGCGTTCAGCGTCCTGGAAGATGCGGTCACACAGCAGCCCGAGTTTTGCGCCGTCGGTGTGGGCGACGATGCGCCGAACCGGAACCTGCTGCACAATCTTACAAAGTTCGTCGAACTCCTGAGCGCGTTGCTCGCGGTCGATGAGCCAGTTCATGTAAGTGTTCTGAACAAGTTCCAACAAGGCTTGGCGCGGGCTTAGCTCCTCGATGCGCGGAGCGCCGGAAGCATCCGAGCGCTCCCCGAATAAGTAGATGATGCCAAGGGGTTTTCTTTCAGCCGCGAAGGTGGCTCGCACTCCATCTAGCGGCAGATAACATTTTTCCATTGCTGGGCAAATGCGCGGGAGAGTTTCCTGGGGAATAGAAAGTGTGGCGACAGCGTCGGGCCACAGACAAAGCCGAGGATAACCGGGATTGGCCCAGTAACAGCCGCTGGTTTTTGTCAGCGGTACAATGTCATCGGACAACACCGGAGCGCCGCGAAGCGCCAAAGCAGCCGCAGTGGTGGATTTGCCGAAACCGGCGTCGCCGGAGAAGAGTACGGCGGAGTCGTGAAGCTCGACGGCGCTGGCATGTACACAGGTGATGCGCCGGTGGCGCAACAAGAAGCCCATAGCCGGTCCGAGAAAGTACAGGTCCAAATCATCGGGAGAGAGCGGAGGATAGACGGTGCCCCACAGGCGAAGGTTGGCTTCATCGAAAACGAATCGCGCGGTGCCAGAATAGAGTAGGCCATAGCACTGGCCGCGGCCATGCTCGGTTAAGATGACAGCGGAATCGCCGGATTCATTTTCGCGACTCGAGCGCCAACGAACCTGGCCGGGACCAGAGCAAGCAATTTTGGCCCACTGAGGTTCCGGACCAGCTTCAAACTGAATAGAGAAGAGTGTCGAGGCAGGCTTGGTTGATTGCAGCGCGGTGATGGGGTGTGTGGAACGGATACTGACGCCGTACGCGTGATAGGAATGAATCACGGAATGCCACGTTATCCCTTACCAGTTGCGTAATGGCCGGGGCGGGGGTGGGCATCGGACTTCCCACGTGCGCCTGCACTCTGCGTCATTTCGGCTAAGCTCCCGTAAACAATCAGCTTGGGTGCTTCATAGGGCTTTTTCGGTTTGGGTAGCGCACACGAACGATTCATCAATGCCCCTCAGCTGGCAGTAGAAACTGTACTGAATCCAATACTAAGTTTCAACCGATTTCAACCAATAGAACAGGCTAGCTGGGCGGAGAGCCGACGTTGTAAGAAAACCCTGAGAATGGTGCAAAGTTTCGCACCATTTGGGCCAATCCACAAACGATAATGTTACGCCCGGGGACTGGGCAGATAAACATGCAGCCAAATCTGCGGTGCGGGTGGATTTTTCCCGTACATCGAACAGCAAGGGTGTTTTGGGCCTGTGCAAAATTTGATGGGGCAGGACCTTGTCCATGGCCTGGCGGCACAGTTCTTTCTCCATACACCAGGGGATTGGCGGGAGCCGAAGGAGAAATTTCAGTAGGCGCAAATCGAGAAGAGGAGTGCGGAATTCCAAGGGGATGCGGTGCCAACCAGCATCTTCGTATTCCAATGTGGCGCCCCAGATGCCATTGTGTAACTGGCGATAAGCGGCAGGGTGAAAGGGATGTTCCGCCGAGCCCCGGAAATTCTGCAGGGCGAGCCATCTTTGCCTCAGGTTGGTTCTTTTCTCGAAATCATTACTCAGCCAGAGGGGATAACCGTGATATGGATCGCGGTGCTGGAACAGAGTGCGAAACTTAGTGCGAAAGCCGGCGCGCAGGGGCGGTATGGTTTTATGGCGCCACAGAAACCCGCCAAAAACCTGGATGATTCGGGTCCAATGGCCGTTATGCCACAGGTGAGTGAGGCATGGCCAGGCTTGGCCAGTCAGCACCTCGTCGCCGCCGTCACCGGTGAGAGCAACATTGGCGTGTTTCGCCGCCGTTCGGTAAACGTTGCAGGCCTGGGGAAAGAACATGTCGTCCAAGGGCTCCGGCAAGGCATGCGCCTGCGCAGCAACTTCAAATGGCTTCGATCGCGCGTACTGAACCAACTCATGAGCGATGCCCAGATGGCGTGCAACCATGGTGGCGAGCGGGGGTTCTGGGTCGTCGAAGAAAGTCTGGCAGCCGATGGTGAATGCTTTCAATTGATCTTTTGCTTTTTCCCGGCGAGCACTGGCGAGTTGACAGGCAACGGCACAAACGGCAGTGGAATCCAATCCGCCGCTCAAGAAAATGGCAATATTCCCTTCGGGGAGCCGTTCGTTCACGGCGATCTTTAACAAATCCGAATAAGCCTCGACATACTCTTCGGGGCGCGACAGTTGAAGGGGTTCTTCCACCGGAAGCTTGCAGAAGCGGCGGAGGCTCAAATTGCCATTGGATAATTCCAGACAATGGCCGGCAAGCAAGCGTTTAACATCGCGGTAGACGGTCCGGCAGTAATCAGCGGACTTGCCCTGGAGCAAGAAGTCGCCCATGAAAACTTCGTCGAGTTCGCCGGAAATCTCTGGCACAAGGCGCAGAAGCGAGAGGGTGTTGGTGAAACAGAAAAGACCGCTGGCTTGCGCGTAGTAAAAGGGCCGCGACCCGATAAAATCGCGCGCGCACCAAAGGGTTTGCTCATGGGAATCCCACAAGGCAAAGGAGAAGTCTCCGATGACGTGATCGAGTGAGGCGGGTCCCCACTTGTCCCAGGCCCGCAGAAGAAGCTCTTCGTTGGTGGGCTTGGGGTTTGTGGGGTAATCCTCATCTCCTAATTGGCGCTGAAGTTCCTGTTGGGCGTCGATGCGCAGATCACCCCAGAGGAAAAGCCGGTTATCCCAAATGACCGGCTGGCAAGGCGATTGGCGGTTTGGGCCAGTGCGCATCCATGCGAAACAGCTACCCAGGTTTCCGGCATGCCAGACAAAGCGGCCGTCGGGGCCGCGAAAAGCCAAGTGGTCTGCAATTTTTTCGAGGAGGCTGGAGTCAACTGGTCTTCCATCCTGGCGGAGCATGCCGAGAAAGCCGCTCATCAGCGAACTCCAGACAGGTCGGACAAAGCGCGGTCAAATTGGGAGAAATGACGGTGCTGCTGCTCCGGCTCGTTCAAGGCATTGCCTTGATATTCCACCCAGGCGTGGGCCTCGAAGGTCTGCGACGATTTGCGAACACCGACGCGCAAATCCGCGGAGAGACCTTTGTTTTCAAGCAGGTACCATAAGGCCAGGGACTGAGCGAGGCACGTGTGACGGAGCAAGCTGTAATGGGCGGCCGCTGTGAGCATTCGGCAGGTTTGTTGCAGAATTGCGTAGTGATCGCGGTGGAGTGAGTGTTGAACCGAAGAAGATGCCAAACGCGCCTGCAGCGCTTCCTTTGTTTTCTTGAACCCGCGCAGGCGCAGAGACAGCGAAATCAATAGCAGAAGGACGGCGGCCCGCTTAAAGAGCGAGCGAGCGTCAGGGTCCAGCGCCCTATATCGCTGGAAGGCTTTCCACATCGCGGGAGGTCACTTCGTTGCGGGGCAAAAGGGTGAGCAGGCCATGTTCGACCAATTGCCGCAACAAGCCGGTGAAATGACTGCGCAAAATTTCCGGTTGAACATCGAACTGGTCGGAAAGATGGGCATAGGCGGCTTCAAGAGTAGGTGATTGGGTTGCGAGCTGCCACATGAGCGTGCCAGTGGCATCGAGGCCGAAATACTTTTCGGTCTCCAAGTTCAACAGCACGGTTTCGTCGGCGAGGTGGCGAACCAAAACATGACTAGGAACAAAGGCGTGACCTGAATAAGCTACGAACTCCGACATTCTGGCCTTTCTGGCTGGGCGCGCATGGTGTTTGCCGGGCTCCGGGCCACTATCTTACCGGGAAACGGCTCGTTCGTCATGTATCAGCGGCCGGTGCGCCGATTGTTTTTTATGGGCAGACAAGTTATAAAGTCGAAAATGCCCGAATCGGCCATCAGCCTCGACAGTGTGGGGAAATCTTTTCCGGAAGCCTACAGTGGCTGGCGCGCATTGCTGCAGCCGTTTGCGACACCCAGCGTAAAGGCGCTGCAGGGAATTTCGCTGGAAGTGAAACCAGGCGAAGCAGTGGCGTTGCTCGGGACCAACGGCGCGGGTAAATCCACACTGCTGCGAATCATTGCGACGTTGCTGCTGCCCAGCGCGGGGAAAGCGTCGGTGGCGGGTTACGATGCGGTCCGAGAACCAGCGGCGGTGCGAAGGCAACTGGGCTATCACGCGGGCTCCGACTTGGGTTTTTACGCGCGTCTCACGGGCGAAGAGAATCTGCGTTTTTTCGGGCGGCTCAATCATTTGTCTGAGGCGCTGCTGCGGTCACGGATTCATTCTCTCTGCGAACGCTTTGCGTTGGAGGACGCGCTCAAGCGCCAAGTAAGAACGCTGTCCGCGGGAACGATCCAAAGGTTGAGCCTAGTGCGCGCGGTGTTGCACGAGCCCAAGGTGCTGCTACTGGACGAACCAACGCGGAGCCTTGACGCCTTGGGCGCGGCAGATTTCCGGCGTTATCTGAAACGCGAAGTGCTCCGGCAGTTGGGAACTGCGCTACTGTTTGCGTCGCACACGCTGCCGGAAATTGAGTTTTTGGCCGACCGCGTAGCGGTGCTCAAGGAAGGAACTCTGGTGGCAATCGATACGCCAGCGGGCCTGAAGAGCAAAGCTGGGGCGGCGACTTTGGAGGAGGCTTTCTCGCTGTTGACGGGACACAGCGCTCGGGCGCTCGAGGAGCCCGCGTCTTTATGAGTCGCGTGATCAAGGACATTCTGCTGTTCTTTCAACGTGACCTGCGGATTGCCAGCACGTATCGCAGTCCATTTGTTTTGGAACTGATTGAGTCGCTATTTGGCGCGGCCATGTTTTACTACGTCGCCCGGTTTGTGGATTCGCCGCAACTGCGTGATGCGTTGCCACAGGGGGTATCGTACTTCGCGTATTCGCTGATTGGATTTGCATTCTTTGATTATCTGCACGCGGCCATCGATACGTTCGACCGGAGCCTGGAAGAGGCGCGAGACACCGGGACGCTGGAGCCATTGTTGGTCACACAAGTGTCGCTGCCGGTAGTGTTGGTTGGATCCGCGATATACCCGTTCGCGCTGACCACGCTGCGGGTAGCGGTGTACCTGGGATGGGGCAGCCTGCTGTTTGGGTTTCCGTTGGGATCGGCGAACTGGCTTGCGGCGATCGCCGTGCTCATGGCGACGCTGCTCTCGTTTTCAGGGCTGGGCATTTCGTCTTCGGCCTTCCTGCTGGTGTTCAAGCGCGGCAATCCCTCCAAATGGTTGTTTGTCGGTATATCCAGCATTGTGGGCGGGATGTTGTTCCCCATTAGCGTGTTGCCGCGATGGCTGCAAGTGGTAGCGCAACTGAATCCGGTTACTTACGCGTTGGACGGGATGCGGGCAGCGCTATTACAAGGAGCTGGGATACTCCAGTTGGCCCGGCCGCTGCTGATTCTGCTGCTGTTCGCGGCGATTCTGCTTCCCGCGTCGATGCTGGCGTTTTCTTGGGCGCTGCGGCGAACAAAGATAACGGGGACACTAGCGCATCGATGACAGGCGCTGCCGGTCGTAGATGGAACGAGAGAACACGCACCCTTACCCCCGGGTGTGGCACCCCGACACAGTCGTCGAAATCACCCAAGACCCACCTGCACGAATCGAGGTGGGGCAGCCGGAAAGACGCGACGATTGAGATCCTTCGGGCGCCTGCCTGCGCAGGCAGGCACAAGACGCGCCCTCAGGATGACAAGTGCGCAGTGGTCGCGGAAACTGGAAAATAATATGGAAGCGAAACGCACGCTGTGAAGGTGCCGGCGACTACACAAGCGAAAAAAATGGAGGGCGGGCATCGGTAAACCAAAAAGAAAACCGGCCCAGAGAGAGGGCCGGTTCAGAAATATAGGATTGTGATGGCGGGTTAGGACTTTTTCTTTCCGCCGATCTTCGTGGAAATGCCACCGGTGAGAGCGTTCAATTGCTCGAGCCCGGCCTTGGCTTGGGCGCCGATGGGCCCGTTGGGGTCAAGTGCGATGGCTTTCTGAAAGGCTTCGGCAGTGCCGGGTTTTGGAGTTACCTGGATCTTATCGCCTACCTGCTTGTAGATACTTGGATCAGCGACCATGCAAGTGCCTAGAAGATACCAGCCCTGGGCGTTCTTGGGGTCGAGTTGGGTAGCTTTCTGGAGAGGCTCGATAGCATCCTGCATGCGATTCACAGAATACAAGCTGATGCCGAAGTTGCGCCATGCCATGGCGGCATTGGCGGGATCCAATTCGGCGCTCTTGGTGTAAGCGGCTTTGGCATCGTCAATCTTGCCGGCGCGAGCGAGGACGTTGCCGAGGTTGTTGTAGTAACCGGCGTTGTCGGGTTTGTTGGCGATGGCCTGCTGGTAAGCATTGATGGCTTCATCATTGCGACCAGCAACGTCGTAGGCTTCACCCATGCGGGCCCAGAACAAATTGATATTGGGGTCCTTTTCCGGTGCAGCCTTTTGGGCTTCCTGGAATTCGGCCGCGGCTTGATTGGAAAGATCGGTAACTTTGGCCTTGGCGGCATCCCGCTGATCCGGAGTGACCTTGGACAGGTCCGCCTTGGCGGCCTTCTCCTGATCCAAGAGAGCCATGCCCTGATCAAAATGCTGTTTCATGGCGGTGAACTTGGTCTTTTGTTCCTCCTGCTTCTTCATCTTGGCAGCTTCTTCAGGGCTTTGTTTTTCGAGGATCTCTTTGAAGTTCCAGTTGACCGGGGGAGTTTCGGTGGTGCCATGAACTTCAGTCACGGTAGTGAATGGGTCCTTCACTTGAGGGGGATGAACGCTAACGGTGTATTTGCCGGGACGAAGGTTGGCGAATAGGTATTTGCCGTTAGCGTCGGTCTTGGTGTCTTGGGCAGCACCCTGATCACTCTTGACGTTGACGGGCAGATCAGCCCAGGGCTTGCCATCGAAATCGATGATGGTGCCGCTGATCTTCCCTTGGGCAGCAGCCTTGGGGACGAGCAAACAAGAAAAACTGAAGACGAATAAGGCGGCGAGCGCAAATGCCTTGCATCGGTTGGACATGCTCCGTTCTCCTTTGCATCTGAGGAGCGCCGAACCACAGTCGTGGCCGGTATGCCCCCATTATCGCTCATCTGGAATAGATTCCAATGAGCACGGAACCCGCGTCAGACCATGCCGACGGAGCGCTGGTGATACGGGATGGGATCAGCCATTCCCGCTTGCGCAAACGCCCGCAAACGCAGCAGGCAACTGTCGCACTTGCCACAGGCGACGTCTTCGGCCTGGTAACAAGACCATGTCAAATGTAGCGGCGCTGCCAATTCGCTGCCCCGGCGAATGATTTCACTCTTCGTCATACCGATGACCGGAGTAACCATTTCAATCCGTGTCTCTGGCTTAGTACCGACACGGATTAGTTCCTGAAAGACCCGATAGTATTCCGGGCGGCAATCGGGATAACCGGAGCTGTCTTCGGCAACGGCGCCGATATAGATGGCGCCAGCACCAATGGCTTCGGCCCAACTGACGGCAATGCTCAAGAAATGAGCATTCCGGAAAGGCACATAGGTCACCGAAATGGGGTCGTGACCGGCCCCTGAGACCTCCAGGGTATTCTCGGGGATGGGGATGCGCTTGTCTGTGAGCGCTGACCCTCCGATGGCGCGGAAATGGTCGAGCCTGACAATGAGCCGTTGGGAGACGTGGTAATGGGCGGCAATTTCATCAAAGGCCTGTTTTTCGCGGTTTTCGGTGCGCTGGCCATACATCACGTGGAGGAGTGCCAGATTGGCAGGGCCGTGGCGTTGGCGAGCCATGGCCGCGGTAACACACGAATCCATGCCGCCACTAAGGAGCACCACGGCTTTAGTGTTGTCGGTCATCCCCTGGTTGACTCCGCCAGCATTGCTTAGCCTGGTGGTGAAAAAGCTAAACTCCGCGCATAGCCGGGTCCCAGACCATCTTATGCAACTGCAGGCCAAGGCGGGCGGCTAAGCCATCCTCGAGCATCCATTCGACCAGCTTGCGAGGTTCCAGGCCAGGCCATTGGCCCTTGGGGTCTTCGTGAACCGGAGAAAACAGAACGGCGTGAACGGAATCCTGCAAATGATGGAGACGAGTAAAGTCGCGGGCAAACTCGTAGTCGCGGCGGCTGGAAATGACGAATTTGACTTCATCTTTGTCATTGAATTGGGCGAGATTGCGCATGTCGAAAGTGTCCGGTTCGCCGGAATCGGGGCATTTGACGTCGACGATGCGGATAACCTCGGGAGGCAGATCACCAATGAAGCGTTCACCACTGGTTTCGACCATAACGGTGTAACCGGCGGCGAGCAAGTGTTGGGCAAGAGCAGGAGTGTCTTGCTGGAGGAGGGGTTCTCCGCCAGTCAGCTCGACCAGTGGAACGCCGGTCGGGGAGCCGTCGGGGCGGCGATTTAGTGCTTCGACGCGCTCGAGAACGTCCTCAATGGTCATCTTGTGGCCGCCATGAAAGGCATATTGGGTATCGCACCAGGTGCAGCGAAGATTGCAGCCGGTGAGACGAACAAAGATGCACGGGAGTCCGGCGCGCGTTCCTTCTCCTTGGATCGATTTGAATATCTCAGTGACGTACATAGGACCTGCCAAAGAATCAGCGGGCAGTGTTGCCCGTGGAGTTCGCTTTCTTTCCGGAGCGTTTTGCGAGCCAATAGATACCGCCGAAAAATAACAGCATAGCGATAATCAGGCGAGGATAACCGGGAGCCAGGCCCATCATGCGTAAAACGACGATATAGCCGGCGGCCACGAGTAACGCGGGAACGAGAATAATCAGAATGGAACGGTTCAATGCCGGTCTCCTCTAGTCACCGGGACGATATTGGGCCATAGCAGTATCGGTTTCCCAGACCACCACATTGCTGACCCGCGCACCGGGTGGTAGATTTTGCAGTTTTCCGCTCACTTGGTCATAGAAATACTTGGCCATGTTTTCGGCGGAGGGATTGACGGAGGTGAAAGGCTCGAGATCATTGATGAATTGATGATCGAGGCGCTTGATGATGGAGCGCATGACTTCTTTCAAGTGAGTGAAGTCGACCAGCAAGCCGATATGGTCTAATTGCGGGCCTTCGAGGGTAACCTGGACGCGATAGTTATGGCCGTGCGGGTTTTCGCATTTGCCTTTATAGCCGCGCAAGGCGTGACCGGAAGAAAATGTGTCTTCAACACTGACCTGAAACATAGCCAACCTTTAGTCCTCTTCCCCGGGGCACTCAGGCAGGCCTACTGTCGCTGAGGAAACGCGCAACCTCCCCTAGGTCGTGCGTCCTTTGGTAGCGCGGCAAGGAGTCCAAGAAAATTTTACCATACGGCATCCGCGAGATTCTGGTATCGAGGAGTGCCAAAACGCCGCGGTCGGTCTTGGTGCGAATGAGGCGGCCAAAACCCTGTTTGAGGGCGAGGACTGCTTCGGGGACCTGAAATTCGGAGAAGGGGTTGCGTCCTTCTTCCTGCAGAGCGCGGACGCGGGCGGCAACAATGGGGTCGTTGGGAACCGCAAAAGGCAAGCGGTCCACAATAACGCAGGAGAGTTGATCGCCGGGAACGTCGACGCCCTGCCAAAAGCTGGCGGTAGCAAATAGAACGGAATGGGGAGTGGTCTTGAAGCGTTCGAGAAGGATGATGCGCGGGGCGGTGCCTTGCAGCAGCAGAGGAAAATCGAGGCGATCGCGGACGCGTTCGAAGAGGTCGTTCATCTGGGCATAGCTGGTGAACAGACAGAAGGCGCGACCCTGACTGAGCTCGAGTAACGCGACGATTTCGTCGGCGGCTTTCGCCGGGAAGCCGGAGTCGCGGACATCGGGCATGCGTTGCGGGAGATACAGCAGGGCCTGATGCCCATAGTCGAATTCCGGGGGCAGGAGGGATTCCCTGGCATGATCCAAACCCATGCGTTGACGAATGAAATCGAAGCGCGCGGCGACGGTAAGAGTAGCGGAGGTGAGAATGACTGTATCGAAAGGCTCGAAGAGCTGCTGGCGCAGGATTTGACTGACGTCGATGGGAGTGGCGGCCAAGAACACGCCTTTGTTTCTGCGTTCAAACCAATAGACGTAGTTTTTCTCGTTGGACTCGAAGAGGAAAGACAAGTCCTGACGGATTTCGAAGGAACGGCGAGCGATGTGGAGCAACTCCTCGGGTTTTTCGGTCAGGGCGGCAAATTCAGTTTCCAAAGATTTCAGAGCATTCATCAAGGCGTCGTACGACTCTCTGTTTTGCTCCAGAAAGGCTTCGCGGTCCGGCCGGGAAAATGGGAAGCGGCCCTCCTTGGGAGGAAAAGCGTCGAAAAAGGTGCGGTTCTTCTCGCGAATGCGTTGGGTTTTGCGCAAGAGACCGGGCGTGGCGTGATGCGTCAAACGCATCATCTGATCGGCATCACGAGCCAGCTCTTCGAAGCGGAAATTGGAGATTTCCTGGCCAAAGTAATCGCTGGCGACGTCCTCCATTTCGTGGGCCTCGTCAAAAACGACAGCGGAGTATTGCGGAAGGATGCTGCCGAAATCATCACGCTTGAGAGCCAAATCGGCAAAGAACAGATGATGATTGGCGATGATCAGATCGGCTTGTTTGGCGCGAGCCTGCATCCTGGTGAGAAAGCAATCGTCAAAATGAGGGCACTTCTTTCCGGTGCAAGTGTCGCGGCGAGCATCGATACGCAACCATAAGTCGGAATCGTCGGGCAAGAAGGTGAGTTCGGCACGGTCACCAGTCTCGGTCAGCCTGGCCCAATCGCGAATCTGACGGAAGGCGTCCACCTCTTCCATGCCCTTGAGCAAAGGTTGCTGACCCATGGCGTCCATCTTGGCGAGGCAGAGAAAATTAGAGCGACCTTTCATGATCGCGACTTTCCAGTCGGGTGCGAAATGCTTTTGCAGGAAAGGCACGTCCTTTTGGTAGAGCTGTTCCTGCAGGGACTTGGTTGCGGTGGAAACCACCACGCGGCGGCCACTGCAGATGGCCGGGAGCAAATAGGCCAGGGTTTTCCCGGTTCCGGTGCCAGCTTCCAGGATGGCGTGATGATGATTTTTGAAGGCGTCATCGACGGCTTCAGCCATCTGCAACTGCGCGGGACGATGCTCGTATCCGCCGATCATGCATTTTTCGAGGAGGCCACCGGGGCCGAAGATGTCGCGCATGGAGGAGGCGGGTTGGGGGGCAGGGACTACCGAGTTGTCGTCCAGATCGTCGTGGCAAGGGGAGAAGACGGCTTTCGAAGGGCGCGAAGGCTTGGGTGAGTGGACGTCCTCTAAGGGCGAGTAGACGCGCTCGGGAGCGGGACCGGGGGCGCGAGCTGCTGGAGGAGTAGACGGTTTGGTATTGCGTTTTGCCAGAAAGCCTGCCTGAATCGCACCAGATATGCGTGAGTCTTTAACATACCATAGAGGCCAAAGTCGCTGCGTGAGGCGTAAGTTCCACAGAATCAGCGGGTCGAAACGGTGCCGTGTGATGTTCGGCTGGCGCTACAGACGGTGCGTCGAGGAAGCACGCAGGAACGGGCCGACCAGAATCCCCGTTAGTAGTTGGGCACCTCTTCCCTTTCTGTGTTCACGGGCTTAACGGGTAGCGCTACAGTCGTGTTTGGGTGTTCCAGACACATTGATGAAGTGGTCTGCGCGGTTTCCTTCGGCGCGGGGTAGGTAAGTAAATGGACTCGAAACGATTTCTTGTGTTGCTAGCGGTGAGCGTGGCAATGGGGCTGAGTTCGTGCAGCGGACTGCACAGCAAGTGCACAACCAATTGCAACGTAACCGGGGACGCATTGCTCAGCCTTACGATCTCGGATACACCGCCCGCAAATACGAGCATAGTGAGTTTCTCGCTGCCGATTATCGGGATCACGCTGACGCCTTCGAGCGGCACCGCCGTGTCGGTGTACGCGCCGAGCAGTTCGACCAGTTTTGAACTCACGCGGCTGCAGACTGATACGAACCTGATTGCCGCGAACGTCAAAGTGGCCGCGGGAAGCTATACGGCGGTCAACGTAACCGTGGCGGCGCCTTCCGGGGTGTTCGCCAATGCTTCGAGCTCGACGATTGGTAGTTGCCCCAGCAACGCGGTGTGCAGCCTGACGGGAAGCGCGGCGACAATTACCTACACATTTCCAACTGGAACACCTTTGGTGCTGGCGAGCGACGCGCACCAATGGCTGGACCTGGATTTCAACTACAGCAATGCCATCGTAACGACGAATGGGATTGGAATCGACGTGACGCAGTCGGGCGTGTTGACGGCGACGAGCACGGTACCGTCGGGCGTGCCCAGCGGAGATTTTGCGTATATCGATGACTTCACGGGAGCAGTGACGGCGATCACTTCCAGCAGCATCACGCTGAAATCGACAATGCGTGGAACGCTGACGGCAACGATCAGTTCGTCGATTCCGGTCTACGATCCACAGGCGCAATGCAGCAATACGTCAGCCCCGCTGAATTGCATACAGACGGGCTCGATCGTCAGTTTGCAAGGAGTTCTGACGACGTCCGGAGTGGTGACCGGCACATCGCTCGACATCATCGATATTTCCAAGACCCCGACCGATGAGGTGGAAGGCATCATCTACCTAAGCAGCTGTACCGGGGGATACGGATTGATCTTGAGCGACAGCTCGATCACAACCAGCGGGTCGCCGCTGGCCAGCGCCAGCTTTGGAAGCGGGGTTTGCCTGACGGTTGGCTCGACGGCTGGATTTGCTATCGATACGGGTATACTGACCGGCCAGTCGGGTCTGCCCACAACGGTTGGGTTCACAAATACCGCCGACATCCTGTCGGGTCAACAGGTGCGCGTGAAGGTGACCGGGGCGGCGAGTGGAACAAATGGCATCACCGCGAACGCTACAGCGCTGATCCTGAGGTTCTCGCGGTTCGTGGCCACGGTCGGGACGGTGTCTGGGAATGCTTTCAGCGTCACGACATTGCCCGTGTATTTTCCGACATTCACCGGTGTACCGCAGGTGCTGACATATCCGAGCGCCACGATTGTGGAGGGGACATCGAGCTTGCAAAATTTGTCGAACGGCAACATCGTGGGGGTTAGCGCGCTATTCTTGAACCCGGCCGACGGGATTCAGTATCCGTTCCAGGCAGCGAAAGTTCGCGCACAATAGATTTTTCCCGCCTCCGCAGAAGGCACGGGCTCCGGGTTTCCTTCCCGGGGCCCGTTCTTTTTTTGGGCGAGGCTAGCTTGAAGCTCAAGCAAAGTAAAGAAACTGTTTCTGCCAACAAACGAAGAAAAAAGCAGGTTGCTCAGGCATACACCGCGTTCGGATGATTTGGCAGACCCTTAAGTGATTGCCCAGCACTAATCTCGCGGCGAAAAGCTGCGACCCACAACGATTTTCAGCACGGGCAAGAATGCCTATGCCACAAACTTAGGCCGGGCTGATGGTGGTGTTGGGCGGCAAGGGCGTGCCGATGGGTCCGCCGGGCATGGACGGAATGTTGGGGGCAATCACCGGCTGGAGTCGACGATAGATGGCAAGGGAGATGGCGCCCAGGCCCCAAATCCAAACACCAAAGCGGATCCAACCGCCGATATGCGGCAGGGCGACAACCAGAACCACGATGAGCACGCCCAGAGCCATGCGGCCGATCAAGGGCCAGAACTCGCTGGTTCTACCAAGAATCCAGCGGCCGACCACACCGCCGACAACGACATAAGAACTAAACACAGCAATCAGCCAAAGGAAGAATGTGGAAACACCAACAAGCAGACCCACAACGGTGATGCAGGCGATCAAGGAAGCGATGGCCACGCCGAAAAAGACCAAAACCCCCAGGCCGAGGGAGGCACCGTAGCGCTCCGCCGATTCCATGGTTTCGCGGGCAAAGATGGGCATGAGGGAAATCAGGACAAGCCCGAGCAGGATGCGAGCGGCGGCCCACACGATTCGCCAAATGTAGAAGCCGGCGCCGCGCTCGGCATGGGAGCGGTGTTCCAGCTTGGAGTATTGCAAAGGGGAGGCGAGCTTGGCACCAGAGGCCACATCCGCGGGCTTGTCGCCCTCGAACTTGGCCGTGCCGTTGATTTGCGCGCTGGAGGCGATGCTGAGAGAGGCGCCCTTGGCGCGCAAATTACCGCCAATGGTTCCGGCGATGGTGGCTTCGTTGAACATGGCGAGAACATCGCGGCCGACGGTGCCGTCGATGGTTAAGATCTGGTTGAAAGCAGTGAGGCTGTGGCCAATTTTCCCGGAGGAGTCAATGCGAGCGTCCTCATTGAAGATGGTGACGTTTTTGTCGACAACACCTGTGATGGAGATGTTGTTGCTGAAACCACGAACATTGCCTTCAACGTGGCCACTGATGCGCGTAGAGCGGCCTAAGAAAATAAGGTCCCCGGTCACGGTGCCGGTGACATCAACCTCTTGGGCGATGGCGTAAACGTCGCCATCGACGGTGCCGTCAATGCGGAGCAGCGAACCGGCAAAATAAAGGTCTTTGTGCAGGACTTCATCTTTTTTCACTTCGAGGGATTTGTGCTTGTCATCCTTCATATCGACATGGAAGTCCTGAGCGTGGAGAGGGCGAGGGATTACCAGCAACATGGACATGCTGGCGAACAAAACGGCGAGGGCGGTGCCGCGCTTCAGGTACTTTCGAAGAAGAAATACACAAAAACCGGCGACGGAAGTCATGGCCACGAGTTCAACCAGTGTGAACATGGATTGCCATCCTTTCCAGAAGGCCCCCTGAAAAAGCAAAAGGCTCAACAGGTTGGTGCCACCAAAGCCGGCCTGCTCGAATTGCTCAACCCAGGGATCGATATAACCGGTGTAGAGCGCATAAACGCCGAGGAGAGCCAAGCCAAAGACCACGCCCCAAATCCAGTGCATGGAACGCTTCACTTTTTGGTGAAATTCGGCGATGCGAGAGGGCAATGGTTCGTCAGCTTCCAGCATGGAACGAGTGAGCAAGCGGGATTCGCGGTCGAGAGCGCGGAGAAGGGTAAGGCAGCGGTCGCAGGTTTGGGTGTGCAGAGACACCTGTTGCGCGATCTGGCGGTCCAATTGTCGTTCGACGTAAAGCAGCAAAGTGATTTCGTCCAAGTGCTGGTTCGTCGTATTTGAGTCGTTCACCGCGATCCTCCCACCGCGAGAGCAGGATCTTCCCCGAGAGCCTGTCGCAGGTCATGCCGGGCGCGCAGCAAGACTACACCGACAAAGGGCCGGCGCACACCCAAAGCATCGGCAATTTCGTCGTAGCTCATATCGGAGTAATAGCGCATGACCAGAGCCATGCGGGCTCTGGCGCCGAGTTTGTCGAGTGCTTTGCGCACCTGTTCGCCAGTGCGCTCTTCGATGAGGCGTTCCAGTTGGTTAGGCTCGGGAGCTTCGAGAGGAAGATCGTTGACATCTTCCATGTTCTTATCGTGACGGGCCTTGTGGCGCCGAAGAATGTCCCAACAATGATTGGCAGCAACTTTGTAGAGCCAGGCGGTGAAGGAGCGACTGGTGTCGTATTGAACGAGTTTGTCGCGCAACTTCATGAAAATCTCCATGGTGGCGTCTTCAGCGTCTTCCTTGCTCGGGAGAGCGCGGCGACAAAAGCGAAAAATGGCCGGCGCATATTCCCGGTAAAGGTCGCCCCAAGCTTGGGTGTCCCCTGCCCGAGCCTGGGCGATTAAATCCAAGGGCTCCGTTTGTCCCGGCACGCGTAAGTGGCCTGGTCTGAGCGGTTCCATAACTTAGTACGTAAAAGGGGAGATAAAACTATCACAAGTTGCAATGGGAATGCGGTGTCGTGGCACGTGTTGGGGAGCGGAGGTTAGAGGCAATTGCCGGTCAGCCTCCTTGCTAAGCCGTTTAGTTCAAACAACATAGCAAGAATGAAAGGCTCTGCGGCCGCAGAAACATGGTCACAAGAGCGTCGATGAGAACCGCGTCCCGGAGATCTCGCTAAGCGCCTAGATGCCAGGGGACCGAGGGCAGCTCAGAAGTTGAATTTGGCGGCGATTTGAATACTTCGGGGACCTCCGCCGCCGAGAAATGGATAGCCGGGGCCCACGTCGGCTGTGGTGGTGAGAGGCAGATAGCCGGATAGATGGCCATTAGCCGAATAGTAGTTTGGATTGCCATTGATGGGTGTGACTCCAGTGATATAAGGGTCGGAAAGGAAATTGGGCCAGAGCGGATTGGCAAAA
>Ga0187782_10001418_pt1 | contig 17396 bp, 16 predicted proteins | sample 0715_SJ02_MP15_2_FD_132454 | JGI IMG/M metagenome (GOLD analysis project Ga0187782, IMG submission 132454) | Tropical peat soil microbial communities from peatlands in Department of Meta, Colombia - 0715_SJ02_MP15_20_MG | ecosystem: Environmental > Terrestrial > Soil > Wetlands > Peat | place...
CTAGCCCCGGATGAGCCACCGCAACGGGCGGCGATAGTTGGATATCATCCGGTCGGTGGGCACTTCGTGGCCGAGACCGGGAGCGATGCGCACACGCACGGGTATTCGCGCCGACTTCAGCATTTGCCCGGCACGTTTCGTATTCTCGGCAACCTCGTCGTTTTCGCCCGTCAGCAGGTAGACCCGCCGGATCTTCGAGCGGTTCTGCTCGAGCAGCTGGGGGGCGTCGCCGAACCAATACCGATCGTTGCCCGCGAGGATCAGCCAGCGACTCCAGTGCCCGGGATCGCGTAGCCCGATCTGCTGCACGAGAAAGGCACCTTCGCTGAATCCGATGAGAACGTTGCCGTGAACACGCAGGCGCCCCTTGTATTGCTCATGCAGCGCCGCGACGGTCGCGTCGACGATCCTCTTCGCGGTGACCGCGTCGTTGTTCCACGTGTGGCCGCCGTTGTCGCCGGGCGCCGGCGCTTCCGGACACACGACCCAGCCGAACTGCCGGGCAACGCGGGCCCACTTTCGGCAGTCCTCGAAGGCATTGCCGCCGCGACCGTGCAAATAAAGGAGAATGGGGCGCCGCGCCTTCGTGCGCGGCATGTAATAGAACGCCTCGCCGAACCCGGGGATGTCGAGCGTCATCGGATCGGGTGTGCTGGACGCTTCTCGAGCACGTGCGCCGCGGGCAAGCGACAGAGTGAGCGACGCGATGGCGAGCACGCACAGGATCAGCGGGGCGCGAACGCGAGTAACCACGGCAGTTTCAGGAAGTATGCGATCGGACGAAAGCCCGCAAGTCGGCCGCGAGCGCGGATTGCACGGGGCGGCGGGGAGGAGCGCAAACGCTTATGCGTTTGCTCGGGGGAGCAGGGCGCACTGCGCACTGGGCCTCCGCGCAAAGCGCATTAGGCTGGGAGACGCGTCGTGAGCCCGTCCACTCCGCTGATCTACGCGACCCGTCGATCGCCGCTGGCCCTCATCCAGTGCAGGACGTTCGTGGAACGCCTTCGCGGGCTCGCGGCCTCGTCGTCCGACACGACGGGGGCGCTCGAACTCGAGGAACTCCAAGTCATCACCAGTGGAGATCGAATCCAGGATCGGTCACTTTCCGATGTGGGTGGAAAGGGGTTGTTCGTTAAGGAAATCGAGGAAGCGCTTCTGGCCCATCGTGCCGACTTCGCCGTGCATTCAATGAAGGATTTACCTGCCGAGCTGCCGCCCGGGCTCGTCGTCGCGTGCATTCCAGAGCGACACGACGCTCGCGACGTTCTGATCGCCCCGTCGTACGGTTCGCTCGAGGCGCTTCCCCAAGGCGCTCGTGTGGGTACGGGAAGCCTCCGACGGCTCATTGCTCTCAAGCGACACCGGCCGGACCTTCGCGTCGAATCCGTTCGCGGCAACGTGGATACTCGCTTACGGAAGGTCGATGTGGGCGATTACGATGCCGTCGTGTTGGCGCGCGCGGGACTCGTTCGTCTCGGGCTCGAGCACCGCATCTCGCAAGTGCTTTCGCCGGACCTCTGCCTGCCCGCCGTCGGCCAGGGAGCACTGGCCATCGAATGCCGACAGGACGACACGCGGACGCGGACGCTGCTTGCGCTCGCCCATCACGTCGTGACGGCAACCTGCGTCGCAGCGGAGCGCGGCGTCCTGGCAGCAATCGGCGGGGACTGCAAAACTCCACTGGCTGCATACGCCGAGCTTGTTGCAGGCTTTCTGCGGCTCCGCGGTTTCCTGGCGCGCCCTGATGGCAGCTCGCCCGGCAGTATCGAACGAACTGTTCCGTGGCCTGCGTCCGAGGATGAGGCCCACCGCCTCGGACGTGCCGCCGGTCTGGATCTTCGGGGAGCCTGACCCTCGGCCCGCCAGCTGAGCCGAGCCCCGGCACGGCCCCCGCAAAGCCGGGGATCGCAGCGTCAAAACCCACACAAAATGCCGCATTGGCCGGGGTGAGCCACTACCATTGTCGAGCGATGGGTTACGAAGCAGCGTGCACCGTACGTGTTGGCCGCAAAAGCTCGGTGGGCAAGGCGACGCTGGAGGGCGAAACACTCGCTTTTCACGGCGATTTCAAGCTCCAGATCCCTTTCGCTCGGATGAGCGACGTCACGCTCGAGGGCGGATCGCTCGCAATTCGAACGAGCGATCGCGAGGTGCGTCTCGAGCTGGGCGCCGAGGTGGCGCAGAAATGGGTGCGGCTCATCAAGGAGCCAAAGGGGCTCTTCGAAAAGCTCGAAGTGACCTCGGAAGCGCGCGTCGCGGTGGTGGGTGTCAGCGACCCTCTGTTTCTGCCCGCGCTGCGCGAGCGCACGGCGAGCGTCGCCGAGGAACGTGTCCCCGAGGGAGCTGGAACGATCTTCTTTGGCGCGGATACTCGCGCGGCCCTTCAAAAGGTACCGCTCTTGCGGGCGCGAATGGTTGAAAACGGCACTCTGTGGATCGTCCGGCCGAAGGCCAGCAAGGCCATTTCTGAGGCCGACGTGTTTCGGGCGCTGCGGAGCGCAGGGCTGGTCGACACGAAGATCGTCGCCTTCTCGCGCACGCACAGTGCGCACAAGTGCGTCATCCCCCTGGAGCTCCGGGGTGGCGCGGGCCGGCCGAGGCAGGCGTTCGTGTCGCTTCCCCCGCCGCCCTCGCCGACGGCCGGAGACGATGCGCCGCCGACGAGCGCGCCCTCTGCGAGAGCCACGTCTGCTCGAGCAACGTCCGCGAGAGAGATCTCGAGATCCGGAAGGATCGCGAAGACACGAAAGAAGAGCGCGCGCCACTGACGACGACGCTCTCGTCAACCCGGCGGACGGCCCGAGCGGAGGAGCGGTCAATTCGGCAGGCGCTCGTTTTCGTCGGAGGCCTCGGCGCTTTCGTCGTCCCTGGGTGACGGTAGCTCCTGGAGATCGAAGAGAAAGCGCATCGCCGCGGCCAGCTCGGCCGCATCGTCCCCCTCCGCCGCCCGGGCTTTGAGCCGTGCCGTGGGAGCGTGGAAGAGCTTGCCGATGGCGCTTTCGAGCATCTGAGACAGGGCGGCGCGATCGGTCTCGCCCAGGTGCTTGAGGCGCCCGCCCAGCGACCGTTCGAGCTCCGAAAAAAGGACCGCCCTCGCCTTCGCTCGCATGGCCACGACGGTCGGTTGAACCTCCAGCCCACGGCGCCACGTAAGAAAGCCGGAGACCTCATCGGCGACGATGCGTTCCGCGGCCTCGACCTCGGCGTGACGGGCCTTGAGACCCCGAGCAACCTCTCCCTGGAGGTCGTCGACGTTGAACGCGTAGACGTTGTCGATGGCGTGGACCGCGGGATCCACGTTGCGTGGAACGGCAATGTCGATGAAAAGGAGCGTGCGACCTTTGCGCTCCTTCATCGCTCGTCTGACCATGTCGCAAGTCACGACATAGGTGGGGCTCGCGGTGCTCGCGACCACGACGTCCGCGACGGCAAGCTCCTGAGGGAGCTCGTGCCAGGGAACAGCCGCCGCTTGCATCTCGCTTGCCAATGCGGCCCCGCGATCGAAGCTGCGATTGCAGATCCTAACGGAGCGTGCCCCCTTGCCGAGCCCGCGCGCGGAGGCCTCCGCCATTTCGCCGGCGCCGAGCAGGAGGACGGTGCGGCCCCCGAGGTCCCCGAAGATCCGCTGCGCCAGGCCCACGGCCACGCTCGCGATCCCGACGGTCCCCGCTCCGATCGCGGTTTCAGTCCGAACTCGCTTGGCCACGGAGAACGCCCGGCTCACGCAACGCGCCAGCACTCCGTTGAGTGTCCCGGCCGCGATTGCCGCATCGTACGCATCCTTGACCTGACCGAGGATCTGCGGTTCGCCGAGCACCATCGAATCGAGGCTCGCCGTCACTCGAAACAGGTGGTCGACCGCTTCGTCGCCGAGTTTCTCGTACATGTAGGGGATCAGCTCGTCGCCGCTCGTCACGCCCCCTTGGCGCGCGAGCTCTTCGCGAATGGCGCGGCGGGCGTCGTCCATCCCGGCCAAGCCTCCGCGTACCGAGGCGACGACCTCGACTCGATTGCAGGTCGAGAGGAACATCGACTCATCGAGCTCCCGACGACCGGAAATGCACGCGAGCACCCGGGGCAGCGCGTCGGGACCTGCGGCGAGACGCTCGCGGACATGGATGGGCGCCGTGCGATGAGAGAGCCCGAGAACGACGATCATGCATGCCCGCCGGTGCCGCCGGCCCCCATCACGCTTCGAATCAGGTAGGCGACGAGGACCAGCAGCGTGAGCCCGAAGCCGAATATCGTCCCGAGAGCCGCACGGCGTCCGCGCCATCCCGCTGCGGCGCGGAGCAGCAGCACGGCTCCGATGAATGCCCAGCAGGCGTACGACAGAGCCGCTCGCGCAATGTCGGCGGGGCCGCCCGCTTCCACCTCGCGCGCCCAGATGGTGCCGGTCAGGACGCCGATCGTGAGCAGCGGGAAGGCGGCGACGAGAAAGCGGTGTTCCGCGCGGTCGAGGGCCTCGATGGGAGGCAACCGCTCGATCGCCTCGAGCGACTTGTGCTTGAGGTGGTTATTTTGAAGCAGGTACGCCACGGCCGCGGCGAACGCGAGGGTGAACAGCGCGATGCCGAGAAGGTTGCTGACGACGTGAAACGGGAGCAGGGCGCTGCGCAGGCGAGGCTCCTCGTCGACCCCCCCGACGAAGCGTGATGCGAGCAAGAACGCGAGCGCCTGCGGGGCGACGAAGGCCCCGACAGCGTCGATTCGATAGCGGCGACGTACGAGAAGATACGCGGCGCACGCGAACATGGATCCGACGCTGAGGGCGAAGTGAATGCCTTCCACGGGGCAGACATGCAGGACGATCGACCACACGATGATGTGGGCCGCGTGCAGGGGAACACCCAGCGAAAGCAGGCGCGGCGCCCATCGTCCCCCCACGCTCGCGCGGCTCGCCGAGCCGTCGGAGCTCAGAAGGGGAACGGCAAAAAGCACCGACGCGCCGAGGTAGACGGCGACCGTGGCCGCGAAGAGGATGTTTGCGAGCTGGAGCGTCACCTCAAGACCAATCGTGCAATGTTCGGGGCCCGTTGGCCAGCTCGGCCGCGCGCCACAGGGCGATCCGCCCCGTGTCCTCCATCGTCTGCTTGGTTCGAGGCCGGACGTCGATCACGGCCGACCCCCCCGGCGCGCGAAGCGCACGATGAGCTCTTCGTCCGTCCTCGGGGCGCCATCGCCCGGCTCCGACGCGCCGTTTCGCCTTTGCGCGGCGAAGTGCTCGACGAACGTGCCGATGGGCACTCCGACCCAACCCGGCTCGACGTCGTACGCGGCATCCCCGATGAGCATGGATGTCTCCACGATCTCCGCGCCAATCCCGGCAAGCTGCTCGCGCGTCTTGACCCGACCGACGAGCTCGAGCTCGTCGCCGAGCCCGCTCACCTCGCGCAGAACTCGAAGCGCTTCGGCCACGCTGAACCTGCGGCCCGCGGCGAGGGTGAGCTGCCCATCCCGCAGCTCCGCCGACCCGTCGCTGATCCACTGGTCGAGGGCCGTTTGAGGGAAAAAAAACCGGTTTTCCATGCAAGCTGCCGACTCCGAGACTACACCACGACCGCACGCCCCATGGCACTGCTCGAGACGATGGCTCGAATCGTTCAGCTGGGCGGCGCGCCGGAGCAGGCCGGGCGGGTCGCCGAGCTACGCCGGGCGTTCGAATCGAGCACGGGCGCATTCGTCCCCGAAGATCCTTGGTTCGAGGAGCGAAGCCGGGCCTTCTGGTGCGATGCGGTGACGCGGGGCCGCTTCGGACGACAGGTGGAGCAAGCGCTCACCGCCGCCGAACGCTCGTGGCTGGTGCCGCTCGAGCGCGCGCATCGCGGCCTGTTCCGCACGCAGGGACGCGTCCTCATCGACGTGTGGAGCGGCGCGGAGCTGCTGCCGACCCTCGTGCCCGACGACTCACGCGCGGAGCTCGACGCGGCGGCAGGACAACTGTTCGACGCACGGGTGGTCGGCGCCAGTGATCCGACACTCGTGGTGCTGCTGCCCGGAGCGATCTTCCACCCGCGGCACGCCGCGGCTGCGATCGCGACCGTCCTCGCAGCCGCCCGTGCGGCCGGGATGTCGACGACCGAGACCCTGGATGCGCTGCTTCGGATGGAACGGACGCTTCGTGCCTTTTCGCGGGTCAAGGCCGCCTATGCATATCGCCCGGACGCGCTCTCGCAAGCCCCGCCGCACGGCGCGGTGCGCGCCTCGTCGAAATCCCATACTTAAGCGACATGGCGCTGCCTCCTGCGTTCGAAGCGCGCCACGTCGGCTCGCGCGCGTTGACCCCGAACGTCCGCGAGATCGTGTTCGAGCGCGTGGACGGCCGACCGATGCTCTTCGAGGCAGGGCAATGGGTCAACGCGATCCTGCCCATCGGCACCGACGCAGCGAGCGAGCTGAAGCGCTCTTATTCGATCGCGTCGGCCCCCGACGGCTCGTCGCGCTTCGCGATTGCCGTGACCCGGGTACCGTTCGGGCCTGGATCCACCTGGCTCCACCGCGTCGAGCCCGGCGCCGTGCTGCGGTTCGTGGGACCCCAGGGGTTTTTCACGCGGCCCGCGGCGAGCGCGGCGCCGTCGCTGATGATCGCGACCGGAACGGGCGTGACCCCCCTGCGATCGATGATGCAGGCGGCAATCGCGGCCGGCTCCCGTGCTCCGATGTGGCTGCTCCTCGGGGTTCGCGGCGAAGAGGACCTGCTCTACGGGAACGAGCTGCGCGCTCTGGCGGACGCGCATTCATTCGTGCGATTCGAGCCCACGCTGTCCCGGCCCGACCCAGCCTGGACGGGGCGACGGGGCTACGTGCAAGCGCACGTGCGGAGCCTCTGGCGAGAGCTCGAGTTGCTCGGCGACTCGCGACCCCACGCTTTCATTTGCGGTTTGCAGCGGATGGTGGGCTCCGTGCGTGATCTGCTCCGTCAGGAGCTGGGGGCCACGCGCGATCAGGTCCAAAGCGAACGATACGACTGAATGACGGCCACCCCGCGGTCATTGCAAGGCTCACTGCACCGGCAGCGTCAACCCCGGCGCCGGGAGCGGCTGGTCGATGCACGATATCTTCGCAACAAAGGCGCCGCCGTTCTGCGGCCCGACCTCACCGCCGGAGTTGGGGTAATTGTCGCGCCGGCTCACATCGGACTGGGTGATGCAGAACTTCCGCTCGGGCAGGAAGAATGGGCTGGTCGGAAACTCCAGCGGCCCTCCGTTGCGCAGCTGCGTCATGACGTCCGGGAGGTTGCGGAAGACCTCTTGCACGCTGCCGCTCGGAGTGACGACGACGACCGCGTTCCGCTCGTTCGCCACACCCCAAATATTGCCGGCGGTATCGAGGACGATGCCATCCAGCCCCTCGAGTATCGGATGCTCGACGAACAGGTCCTGCAAGCACAGCGTGTCCGGCATGAACGTCGTGTCGCAATCGACCGGGCTCATGACGTGACCCTCGTCGTCCAGGGCGACCTTCCAAAGGGCACCCCGAGCCGTGTCGGCGACCACGAGGATCCCGTCGGGCGTGAACAGGATGCCGTTCGCCACGATCGGGACGGATCCGGCCGTGTTGGCCGCAGCTCGCGTCGTCGGCGTGACCATGAGCGCTCCCGGAGGCAGCGCACGACTGTCTCGGCCCACGCCCCCCACTCCCGCCTCGAGCCCTGTGCCGCCCGACCCCGCGTCGGGCTCGGCGCCGCCCGCCGAGGCTTCGAGCTCGACTCCGCCGTCGCCGGCGTGCAGCCCCGCGTCGCCTGCAGCGGCGTCGACCGGCGAAGTCGGCTCACCGGAATCCTCTCCCGCGTCGTCTCCCATGTCCTGCGCGGGCGCGAGGTTGACCAGATTGGCCAGCGGCTGCACGCGAAACGCCTCGATGACGCCGCCATCGGGCGCGACCCGCCATACCCGCCCCTGCCCCGTGGTCCCGTCGGTCACCCAGAGCCTGCCCGCGCTGTCGAATGCAATGCCATTCGCCCCGGGAACTCCCGTGGCAAATGCGGTTGCCATCGGCGGCGATTGACCGTTCGGGGTCAATTTCCAGATCGTCGCGGTGGCGGTATCGGCGATGAGGAGGTTACCGCTTGCGTCGAAGGTGATCCCCAGGGGCGTGCATGGCGCCGGAATGGTTCCGACGACGGTCTTCGTCCCCGACGGAGTGGCGATGCGCCATACCGGACATGGGCTGCCGCCCCCCTGTCCCGCCACGTAAAGGTTGCTCTGGGAGTCCCCGGTCAGCCCTTCCATCCCGAGTGGGGACTCGTAGAGGGTGGTGAGGGAAATCTGGGTCGAAGAGGGCAGACCGGGCAGCGTGTTACCGTCGCCGGCCGAAATCGCGTCCGCGATGGTCGCATCCACGGTGCACGTCGACTCCGGGGACGAAGAGTTCGCCGGCGAGCATCCCGCCGTGAGCGCGCTCAGAAGCGCAGCCGCTACCGGAGCGCCCCGAGACCAGGTCGAAGAACAGAGCGAACGCCGAAGCATGACTCCTCCCGTTGCAAGACAGAGGCACGGGCGGACGAACGACGGCCGCCCCGTCGAAGAACGCACTTTACTGAACTTGCGCCGCCTCCGCTTCACCTCCGCGCTTCGTCCGCGACAGCGACATGCGCTCGCCGCTTCGCATCGCGACAGCAGCGGAAACCGGTCTCGTAAAAGCGAAACGCGGGACCATGAGCATCGTTGGTCGAGTGACACGTCGGCTTGTTGCCGCCGTAGCAGCCGGACCAGTAGCAACCGACGAGCAGATACGGCCAGTCATTGGCGTGGCTGCGCGTGCGAACCACCCATTCTTCGACGTTGCCCGTGAGATCGCGCACACCGTCCTGCGAGGCGCACTTGCGTTTCGAGCCGCTGGGAGTCGCCTGATAGAGCTCCGCCGCATGATCCCGCGCCTCCGGCGCGGGCCATTTGGCCAGGGTAGCCTCGTTCACCACTCGCCAGGGCTTGTCGTCGTTGCACCGTCCGTCGACGTGCTCGGCGCCGTAGGGATAGCTCCGGTGTTCGTCGCCTTCGCAGGCGCCGATCCACTCGTCTTCGGTGCAGAGCCTCTTGCCCCGAGCCATGCACCACGCCACCGCATCGTCGGCCGACTGCATCGCGAGCGGCTTCGCTCCCCTTCGATTCGGAGCCTCGTAGCGATCGATGCAGTAGTCGTGCACACGCACCATGCTCGAAGAACACCCTCCGTGAAGATGCGGGCGCCGGCGGCCTGCGTCGACCGCGCTCGCCATCTCCGCCGCTCGCTCGTCTCCGTCGCCCTCGATCGCCTGCTCCTCCTCCGCGGAAGCCGCGTCGTCGTCCCCCTCGCTCTCCCTCGCCCGCGGCTCGTCCGCGAGCGCGTCGTCGTCCCCGTCGCCCGCCTCCTCCGGGGCCCGATCTGGCGCTCGTTCGTCCTCGTCGTTTTCGAGCGCCCGAGGCGGGCGCGCGCACACTTCCCTCGGAGCAGGGTCGCGACGTCCCCCGAACGCCAGGAGCGAGAACGCGACGACCGTGGGCAGGAGCAGGCGGCTCGTGCGAAGCACGGCGGCGTTATAGCGCGAGATTTTGAAGGCGACGGCTCAGTAACCCTTGCGCGCCACGACGAGATCGTTGAGCTCGATCTCCACTTTGGCCTGGGTCACGAGGCATGCTGCGCTGTCCTTCTTCACGTCGACGGCGCGAAGCTCTGCGATCAGCTCGTCCGGGTAATTCGCGTCATCGCGCTTCGATCCCGGTGTCTGCTCCATGGGAGGCATCGGTCGCTCGTCGTCGGCGGAGATCCGCAGGCTCATGTCCGCCGTGAGCATCGTCTGTCGCCAGGCATCGCCGCGGCGGACAACGAAAAGACGATTGCCCGTGCGGAGCCCGGACGATTCGCCCTTGTTGATGAAGACGAGCTGGTGCTGGCCGAAGAATTCGTTGGGATGCAAGCTTGCGAGCACTCGGGCCTGGACGTCGACATCGTTGCGTTTCGGAGGCACGACGGCAAACGCTCGCTGCACCGGGCCGATTTTTGCGCCGCGCTCGATGACGTCGAGCGCCTCGATGACCTGACCTCGCGCGACTCGATTGTGGTCGTTCCAGTCGTTGACGCGAATCGTCCCCAGCACTTGCACGATGGCCCCCGCCGCCGTCGTCGACCGCGTGCGGAAGATCGTCAGGTCCTGACCGAGGCGGACGTCGTGCCCCTTCTTGATGCTCAGGTACACCTCGTCGGGCTCCGACAGAAACATCTTGTCCGTCCAGGCCCCCGTTATCTCGCCCCAGGTGTCGTCGGATGGGTCGTGGATCCAGCCTTGATCACGAAGAAAGACCGTCCCGTTGGGGACCGTCCGGTGTCGATCGAGGATCAGCCCGTTCGCGTGCTTCGCCTCGGAGGGGGGGGCCACCGGGCCGCCACTCGCCATCGGCTCGCCGCTTCTCAGGCGCACCTGATCGCCGGGGTAGATCCAGTTCGGATTCTTGATTTGAGGGTTGTACGACCAGATGCGCGGCCACTGATAGGGATTGTTGAAATACGTGTTGCAAATGCCCCACAGCGTTTCACCGTGCTGAACGACGTGCATCTCGGGCGCTTCGCCACCCATGGTCGGGTGGGCGCCTCGGGCGAATATAGGACCGTCCTCGCCTCCGTGGACTGCTCCCGTGGGGTGGGCGCCCGGCGCCAGATCGAACGAGTCCTCCTCGTCGCCTTGCACGGGAACCGCGCTCGACTCCGTGCCGCTTGGAGGCGCGGGCGTAGAGTTGTTCGAGGAGGCTCCAGCCTGGACCGCAGCCGGCAAGGGAGCATAGGCGGTCGTCGCCGGCGAGGGCACCTGCCCCCCCGCGCCGACCTGCACCGGAGCCGACGCGCCCGCTCCTGCAGCGGGCGGGGTCGGCATGGGTCCCGCCTGCGCATATGCAACGGCGGGGACGAACACGAGCGCAGCGACACCTGCTCCGCATCGCGTCATGGCGCGCTTCCCCCCGCGACCGCCGGGACCCGCCGAGCCGCATCCGACTGCGGGAATTCGCGAACGAGTCGATCGAAAGACTCCCTCGCCCTCCGCGCGTTTCCGAGTTTCTGCTGCGCCATGCCGAGCTTCAGCAGCGCGTCGGGCGCCTTGGCGCCGGCGGGAAAGCGAGCCAGCACCCCTTCGAATTGATCGGATGCATGCGCGTAGTCGCCTCGCGCGAAGTAGCATTCGCCACGCCAGTACATCGCGTGATCGGCATAAGGATGATCGGGCCACTTGACGAGGAACGCCGCGAGCGCATCCAGCGCCGCGTCGTACTTCTTCGCGTTCACCAGCAACATCGCTGCGTCGTACGAGGTCTTGGCCTCGGGATCGAGGGGACGGCCCCGCGCGGGTTCCGCCGAAGAGACCGAGCCCTCGTCCACCTGCTCGAAGTCGCGGCCGTTCACGCGCGGCGAGCCAAGCACTCGGATGCGCGGCCGAGGCGTCGTATCCTCCGGATCCGCATAGTCATCGCTTCCCTCCCATTCGGTCCCCACGGCCGCCGCCCCGGGTCCCGACGACGGCGGCGACGAGCGGGCGACTTCACCGGTCGGCGGGCTCGACGCACTCGGTGCGGCGGACGCGGTCGAGGCCGCAGGCGCGGAAGCCACCGGCTGGGGCGCGAGCGCCGAGTCGTCGAGCCGATCGTGGTCGTCTTGCAGGCGGTCGATCTCGGCGCGCATGCTGTCGAGCTGTCGCTCCTCCGCGCTGCGCGCACACCCTCCAGCGAACCCCAGGAAGAGTGAAGCTCCCGTCAGAACGAGCGCAGCGGTTCGCATGCGAACCCAAGCGTAAAGCGTGCGACTTACGGAAGCCAATTTATCGCAGCGCCGTTTTTCTCGTGAAGATTCTCGTGAAGATTTCGATTTTTCTTGGTGCTCCGGTCGCGCTCAGCGCTTCGCTCTCGCGTGCCGTTCCGTGTCCCATCTTCCGTGTTCCGTGTGCGTGCTGTGTGCCGAGTGCTGTGTGCGGTTCTCGGGTCGCGCTCGGCGCTTCGCCTCGACGCGCCGGCGCTCGCTCGCTGGCGGCGGCCTCCCGCAGCCGGCCATCCGTGGCGAGCCGCCGGTCGGGCGACGCCAGGTACGAAGGGCACATACGTGGTCCCCTTTTCGCGCTTCCCGGCAGAACTCAGTGCCGGCCCGGGCGGATGCGAGAGCGGGGGCAGCCGAATCCGATTCACGCGCAGCGCAAGGTCGCGTTAGCGTGCGCGACGCGTAGGCCCGCCTTTACCATGCGTCGGTTCTGCGAGAGGATCCGCCGCGCCGAGGGTCACCGAAGGATTCGCGCCGTTGCCGACTCATCGCCGTAAGCTCGACCTCAGCAAGACGCTGTTTCTCTTGCCGAACATCATCACGCTCTCGAGCGTGTTTTGCGGCTTCGACTCGATCCGAATCAGCGCGGCGTCGCAGAGCGACGACGACTACTACCGCGCGTCTCTTCTGCTCGTCTTCGCGCTGTTTTTCGACACGCTCGATGGACGGGTTGCGCGCCTGACCAAGACGCAAAGCGCTTTCGGTCTGCAGATCGACTCGCTCGCAGACGTCATTTCCTTCGGTGTCGCACCCGCAATCCTGGTGTTCCGCTGGTCGCTCTGGCAGCGCCCGTTCTTCGGGCTGATCGCGTCCTACATCTTCGCGGCTGCGGGAGCCGTCCGGCTTGCCCGATTCAACGTGCTGTCGATGGGAGACAAGGGAGCGCCGACGAAGCCGAGCAAGTACATCATCGGGCTCCCGGTTCCCGGCGCAGCGGGCATTCTCATCTCTCTCGTGCTCGCGAACCATGCGATGGGCGAGAAACTTCGGCTTTATGGCCCCAAGTACGCGTGGGCGATGATCGTCCTGACCTTGTTTCTGAGCTTTCTCATGGTCTCGACCATCAAGTTTCGCAGTTTCAAGGACGTCCGTCTCAGCTTGCGCACCTTCGCTCTCGTCGCGCTGGCCGTCGGGTCGAGCGCCATCGTCAGCCTCCAGACGCGACCGGCGTTCGTGCTTGTCTGGCTACTGTCTTGCTACGTGCTCATCGGATTGGTCGAGAGCGTGCTTGCGTTGTCCAAGCGCTCGCGCCGCCACGAACCGCGAAGAAGCTTGCCGCCTGCAAGCTGACGAGTACACCGTTTGACGACAGCCGCCACTGCATTAGAGTTGCCGGCGCCGTGACCCTGCTCGCCCCGCCAGAGCGCCCCGGTCCGCGTTCCGCCAGCACGGAACGTGCGCCCGGCCGCACCGGCGCCGAACGGACAGCTGCTTTGCCCGGGATTCCCCGGCCGAAGCCGAACCACCCAGTCGCAATGCGTTTTTGAGCTGCAGATCGCGCGGGGCGGGGAGAAGTTCGAAGGAGAAGCCCGAGCCACATGCAGAGGAAGTTTCGAGCTCTCTTGTTCGGTGCTCCGAAGGACGTTCACTCCGAGCATACGTTCCACAACATCTCGCTCATTGCGATGCTGGCCTGGGTGGGGCTGGGGGCGGACGGCCTCTCGTCCTCCGCATACGGCCCCGAAGCGGCCTTTCGCGAGCTGGTGGCGAATGGTCACGATTATTCGTCATTGGCCGTCGGCTTGGCTCTCGGCACGGCGCTGACCGTTTTCATCATCTCGTACGCGTACTCGCGAATCATCGAGCACTTTCCCTCGGGCGGCGGCGGCTATGTCGTGGCGACCAAGCTGCTCGGACCGCGCTTCGGCGTGATCAGCGGCGGCGCGCTGCTCGTCGACTACGTGCTCACGATCACGACGTCGATCGCGTCCGGTGGAGACGCGATCTTCAGCATGGTTCCGCGTTCCTGGTTCGGCGCAGCGGCGGTCCATCTCGAAGCCAGCGACGTCGGGACTTGGCTCGACCCGGTTCAGCGAACGAAGCTCGTCGTCGAGATCGCGGCGATCGGTCTGCTCACGGTGCTCAACATTCGCGGAGTCAAGGAATCGGTGCAGACGATCCTGCCCGTATTCATGGCCTTCGTCGCGACACACGCGATCCTTCTCGCCATCGCGATATTCGGGAACCTGGGCCAGTTTTCCCAGGTCGCGCACGAAACGACGGTCAATTACGCGCACACGGTCACGGCGCTCGGAAGCTTCGGTGCACTCCTTCTCTTCGTACGCGCGTACTCACTCGGCGGCGGTACGTATACGGGGATCGAGGCCGTATCGAACGGTGTGCAGATCATGCGCGAGCCGAAGGTTCGCACCGCCAAGCATACGATGGGGTTGATGGCCACTTCGCTCGCCTTGACGGCGGGAGGCATCATTCTCGCGTACCTGCTCGTGCACGCAATGCCCACCGAGGATCAGACGATGAACGCCGTTCTCCTCGAACGCGTCGCCGGACACTGGCACCTCGGGGGCTGGCAAGCCGGTCAGTGGTTCGTGACGATCGCACTGGCCTCGGAGGCAGGATTGTTGCTCATCGCCGCGCAGGCGGGCTTCGTCGACGGACCGCGCGTGATGGCGAACATGGCGGTCGATTCGTGGCTGCCGCATCGCTTCGCCGCGCTTTCGGAGACGCTCAGCATGCAAAACGGCGTCATGCTCATGGGCGGAACCTCGATTGCCGCGCTCCTGTACACGCACGGCAACGTCGAGAAGCTCGTGGTCATGTACTCGATCAACGTGTTCCTGACGTTCTCGCTCTCGAACTTGGGAATGGCTCGGTTCTGGGTACAGCACAGGCGTGAACATCCCGACTGGTTGAGGCACCTGCCTATCCACCTTCTTGGTTTGGGCCTTTGCCTGACGATTCTCATCGTCACGGTGTTCGAGAAATTCACGGCCGGCGGGTGGCTGACGCTGGTCGTGACCGGGCTTCTGGTCTCGCTCTGCTTCGGCATCAAAAGGCATTACGCCCGCGTCGTCGCGGCCATTCGCCGCCTCGACGTGGAGCTCGCCGATCCCCTTTCGGACGTGACCCGCGCGCCCAAGTTGTTCGGGGTGACGGCGTCGGGCGCCGTCGAGCTCGTCGATCCTCCGCTCGATCCCACCAAGCCCATCGCCGTGCTGTTCGTCGGCGGCTATGGGGGCCTCGGGCGGCACGCGCTTCTGACGCTTCTCCGAATGTTTCCCGGTCACTTCAAGGGCATCGTCTTCTGCTCGGTCGCCGTCATCGACTCGGGCAACTTCAAGGGCATTTCCGAAGTGCACGAGCTCGAAGATCGAGTGCAGGTCGCGCTTGGAAAATACGTTCAGTACGCCGCGTGGCTGGGACTTCCCGCGGAGAGCCGTTTCTCGACGGGAATCGAAGTCGCGGTCGAGGCGGAAAAGATCGCCACCGACCTGATACAAAAATACCCGAAGGCGCTGTTCGTCGCCGGACAGCTCATCTTCGAAGAAGACACGATCGTGACCCGGGCACTGCACAACGAGACGGCGTTCACGATTCAACGGCGGTTGCAACACGCCGGCGTCCCGATGGTGGTCTTGCCGGTGCGGTTGAACCTGAAAGAAGGCCCTCGGTTGACCGCCCCCAGCTTGACGGAAGAGCGCGCCGCCTAGAGGGCGGCGTGTCGCTCGGAATGCGTGGCGAGAGGATCGGGCGCGCTCCCAGCGGCGTTCCACGCCACGGAGCATGTTCGCGAGCGCGTTACTTCACGATGCGCAGGTAAGGGGGCAAATCACGCTTCTTGCGCGCCGGGCCGACCGCTCCCACTGGCGCCGTCGGCGAGCGCCGGACCGGCGTCGGGATCGCGGCCGGCCGCTGCCGGGGCGTTCCCTGGCCATCGGTCGTCTTCGACACGGCGTTGTCCGCCGTCTCGTCGCCGCCAGGAACGGCTGCAAGAGCGGGCCGTCGGCGCGGACGTTTCGGTTTGGGCACGACGTCCGCTTTTCCCTCGCGATCTCGGGGGCGCGCAACCTTCGGTATGTCCTTGCGCGGAGGTGTCTCCGTGCGGCCCTGCGCTTGCCGGGTGACCTCGGCCGGGACGTCGTCCGGCCACACCATGCCGCGACCGTCCTCCCCCACCATCGCAAAAACGCTTGACCAGGGCACGACACAGAAGAACGGCGAGCGATTGAAGCTGAGCGTGCAGCTGATTCCGTCGTCGTCGAGACGCAAATCCGGAATGGGAACCGCCATCTTGAGCCCCACCTGCAGTACGAGCTGCGCTTGCTTCTTGAAGTGGGGCGGGACGACCGCCGCGGTCTGCCTGGGATCGAGGTGGACGTAAACGCTCGAGCGCTCCAGCAAGGCCAGCGCGACCTCTTTCTTGGGCGGCAGCGGTTGCGTTTGAGACATCCGAGGTACCTTGAATGGGCCAGCGTTTAGCTCGGGGCACCCGACGCCGCAAAGTAGCGCTCGGCTCGCCGTCCGACGAGGGATGATAGTACGGCGCGCTGCCGCCGTCCGCTCGCCCCGCGCGCCGAAGAATAATACGTACCCTGCGAGCGACTCGGCGCCGCACCGGGGTCGGGGGTGGGGAGCCGTCGGCCTACACCGCAGTCGAGTCGAACGCAGGGGCCGCAAGGCGCATCCGCGATGCAGCGAACGCCGTAGCAGAGACTCGGTTCTTCGCGCCGTGCTACGCCGGCGCGCATGCAGCTCGAGTCGAGTACCGTTCTCATTACGGGCGGCGCCACCGGAATAGGGTTCGCGCTCGCATCCCGGTTCGTCGCCAAAGGGGCCCGCGTCATCGTTTGCGGCCGACGCGAATCGGCGCTACGGCGCGCCCGCCAGGAGGTCCCCGCGCTCGAATGGATCGTCGCCGACGTTGGCCGGGAGGCGGACCGCGTCGCCTTGGCCGAGCATGTCGTGCGTGAATTCCCGAGGCTCAATGTCATCGTCAACAATGCGGGGATCCAGCGGCGCCATCGTCTTGCCGAGGACGTGGCGCCATGGCCCGAGCGTCAGGCCGAGATTGCCGTCAATTTCGAGGCTCCCGTCCATCTGACCTCGCTGCTCCTGCCGTACCTGGTGCAGCAGGCGAATCCGGCCGTCGTGAACGTCAGCTCCGGGCTGGCGTTCATCCCTGCCGCATTCGCCCCGGTCTACAGCGCGACGAAAGCGGCGCTGCACTCCTTCACGGTCTCGCTGCGTCACGAGGTGTCCCGGCGAGGAGTCGAGGTGATCGAGATCATTCCGCCCGCGGTGGACACAGACCTCGGGGGGCCGGGGCACCACGCAGGCGCCGTCCCGGTCGCGGAGTTCGCCGACGCGGTAATGGCGGGGATCGCCGCAGGCAAGATGGAGATTGCGTATGGTCTCGGCGAGAAGGCACGGACCGCGAGCCGAGACGAGATCGATGTGATGTCGGCGAGAATGGCCAACCCGACGCCCGGAGCAAAGACGGCGTCGGCCCCATGATTGCTCAACCCCATGATAGGGTGGCCCGCATGCGCTACTCGGTGGCATGGCTGGCGGCGGTGTTGAGCATCAGAGCATGCGGCACCCGTGAGGGGGTGGACCAGGCGGCGGGAGACTATGACCAGGGTACGCAGTGCAGGGCGGCC
>Ga0187782_10001419_pt1 | contig 17394 bp, 15 predicted proteins | sample 0715_SJ02_MP15_2_FD_132454 | JGI IMG/M metagenome (GOLD analysis project Ga0187782, IMG submission 132454) | Tropical peat soil microbial communities from peatlands in Department of Meta, Colombia - 0715_SJ02_MP15_20_MG | ecosystem: Environmental > Terrestrial > Soil > Wetlands > Peat | place...
AGCGCGATTGGTTGTGCAGAAGGGGCCCCTAAAAAGGGGAGTAGAATGTATTCCGCTCAAGGGAGTCATCCCCCCGAGGGAGGCTCTTTCCGCGCGGGGGACTCCCCCCCCGTGGAAAATTATTAGATTTGGAGGGCCGGTCCGTGCCGACAATCGGAAAAATCGACACTCATCAGAAAGCGCTCAATATCAACCTGGATCCTACGAGCTTTGGCTCCTTTGCCGAAATCGGCGCGGGGCAGGAAGTGGTGCGATGGTTTCTGATTGTCGGAGGCGCGTCCGGGACGGTTGCCAAGAGCATCTCCGCGTATGACAAGGAAGTGAGCGACGACCTGTACGGTTCCGGCGCGCGCTATGTTTCCAAGGAACGGCTGGAAGCCATGCTCGACAACGAATGGGCTCAGCTTCTCAATCAATTGCAGAAGACTCGCGGAGCGCAGACTCGCTTTTTCTCGTTTGTCGATACCGTCGCCGCACGCAATTACGCCGGAACAAACGACCCTCACGGCTGGGTCGGACTGCGCTTCCAAACGCAGCCCGGCGGCCCGCCGAACGACATCGTGCTGCATATCAACCTGCGAGACCCGTCCAACGTGCAGGAGCAGGAAGCGATCGGCGTCTTAGGGGTCAATCTGATTTACGCCGCGTTCAATCAATTGCAATCCAGAGAATCGCTCCTCGAGGGAGTCGCGCAGGACGTCGAAAAGCGCATCGAAATCGACTACGTGGACTTGCGCGGGCCCGCGTTCGAGTCGTGGGACCGGCGAACGCTGCCGGTGGATCTGGTGCGCACGGGTCTGGCCGAAGGCGTGTGTTTTCCCCGCAACGGCGCTCCGGTGCCGCCGACGGAAGCTCTTTACAAAAAGGCTCTCGTGCTGGCGCCGGGGTCCTTCGAGCATGCCGATCCGGCTCATGCGAAAATTCACGAGCGAATGCTGAGCGCGGCGATTCAGCAGCTTCGCGATGAATTTACCGACGAAAAGCCCGTGCCGGCCGGCTTCTTCTGCCTCTCGGCTTCCCCGCTGAACGAGGAGGACCAACTTCCGGCAGCCGCGGACCTGTTAAGGCGGATCGACGCGCTTCAAGCGAACGGCGGTGACGTCCTGCTGTTTCGCGAGCGGGAACTCTACACCATGACCGATCTTGCGAACCGCTACACGAAAAATCACATTCGCTTTGTCGTCGGCCTTTCCCTCATGATTCGCGTGTTCGAAGATCGCTATGTGAAGCTCCAAGGCAGCCTTCTTGAGGCGTTGACTCGCCTTTTCGCTCAAAATGTCCGCATCTATGTTTACCCGATGACCGCGAAAGATCTGCGGGAATCGATTCCAAACATCCATTCCACAGGCTGGGAATGGACCGAAACGAATGGATGGGTCTCCGCCGATCAAGTGCATCTCGCGCCGCCGCTCGGCCACTTGCATGCTTACCTCCTCGCCAGCAAATTCCTCATTCCGATGCGCATCCCCGCGGCGCAGACGGCCGGCCTGTAGCTCCGAAGTGCGGCAATCTGCAAGGCACCGCACAAATGCTGTGAAAGCGTGGATTAACGGAAGCGATGCCGGCGCTGACTACGTCACTGCGCAGCCAAAGCCGCAGCCCCTCAAGATTTCACGCGGGCTTCAATTTTTCGGGCTACTTGGCGGGTAGGCGGATTGACGGAAGCAGAGGCGGCATCTCGGCGAAGGCGCGGATGTCGTGGGCCGGCACGATGATGAGTTCGGGCATGCGTTCTTTGAGCGCGATCATCCGGAGCAAATTTTCGCGCGTTCCTTGCGCATCCATATCGGCCAGTCTGCGGACGATCCAGGGCCGCTCCTCACGCAACGTGATTCCTTCGAGCTGCCATACTAAGTCGCCCACAAACGCGTAGCGCGTTCCATTCGCCAGCGTCACGAAGATGATCACGCTCCCGGGAGTGTGCCCCGGAGCGGGAACGACGACGATCGAGCCGTCACCGTACACGTCGTGGCTGCGCGGAAATCCCAGGTAAGGCCCCCCTTCGAATCCGTACTCCTCATAGTTGATTCCGGTGAGTGGTTTGCCGAATTGGCCTGGGCCGCCCGTGCGGATGAATTCGCGTTCCTCCGGCGTGACCCATACCGGCACGCCGGGAAAATCGGGCAAGCCGCTCACGTGGTCCCAATGCGCGTGCGTGAGAAGAATGGCGCGCAGCGAATTCTCGCCGTAACCGGCGGCTTTTAGCTGATCCGCGGCCGGCTGGTAGAGGTCATAGGTCATGATCATCCGGAGACTAAGCTGTAAGGTTTTGGATTGCTCGTCGATCTGGCGGCCAAAACCTGTGTCGATCAGCAGGTTGCCTTTTGGATGTTTCACGAAAGTTCCGGCCATCGAAAAATTGCGCCGATCGAAGAACGAGCCGCCGCGATAGCCGTAGGCGGCAACCGCGTGGTGCACACCCGTTACCACGCTGAAGACAGCCAGCTCAGCCGGTGGATTCGCGGAGGGCAACGGCCCGGTATAAGAGTCCGGCTTCGGCAACGGCGACGCCGAAAACGTGCGCAAAAAAAGCGCGAGGAGAATCAAAACCGTCGCGGCCGCGATGTAGAGGATTTTGCGCTTCACGGGTTGTCTCCCTTTCAGTCACTCCGACCGCCAGCTACTGCAAGGTCTGTTGACAGAGATTATCACCTAACAGAAAGGGAACACCACGAGCGTGGGGGAAATGACTGTGGACAGGCCGGGAGGCCCGTCCTACTCAGATCAGTATTCGCCGGCGGCGTCGATGGCGGAGATTTGGAGCTGGCCGTTCGAGCCGACAAATTCCAGGCCGGCGATGTAGCGGCCTTTGCCGGAGGCGCCGCAATAGGCCACGCGCGCGGCCGAAGTGTAGTGTCCTGCAGGGAGCGAGACCAGGATGGTATCGTCCACGTACCATTCGCTGGAAGAGACCACGCGGATCCCGCGCGAGCTGACGTTTTCCGTTGTGGCGCGTTCGACGCCCAGCCGGCCGTGCCGGCCGATGAGCAGGGCGGTGACTTTCATGTCCACGCGATTCTCGGCGCGTTGCGTTGCGTAAGGTTGCGTCATGGTGGTTGCCTCCGGATCACACCCAATGAAGCCATCGTAGCCGAGGGTTGACGCGCGTTGGCGCACGAATTTCCAGCGCGCTGTCGAATGAGGCATGAGCAGAAAAGGCGAAAGTAGGACAGGCCTCCCGGCCTGTCCAGCTGCGGCGATTGACACGGCAGAATGCAGGAGGAGAGGCGACGACGACTCGCGACTCCGCTTCCCTCGGCGCCGGTCGGGAGATGGAGGGCGAACCGGCGCCGCAGAAGTCAAGAGGACAGGCCCGGAGGCCTGTCCTACAAACGGCGGGCATCCGGAGGGCAGGGCGGGGCGTCCAATTCGATGCGGCGGAAATTCGAATCGGAGAAAATAGGCTGTGACAAGACATTTGCGATGGATTGAGTGGAGCGCCGCGTTGTACCTGCTGATTCTGTGGTTTGCTTTTGCGGCTTTCGCGCCGGGGGGTCGCGCGCAAAGTGCGGAGAAGATCAAGACGGAGTACACGTTCTGGCTGTCACTGAAGGGGCCGGAGCTCGTGTTTCGCGTCGCGCTCGACAACGACAATGTGCCGAAGAGCGTGAGCGTGTACCGTCCCGGAGAAGCGGCGCCGTTTCAGACGATGGAGAATTGCGCCTACAGCTCCGTCGAAGTGTTTCCCACGGACCGTTATCCCGATCTCGAATTGCTGCGCACCGCCGATTTCAATTTCGACGGCTATCAGGACCTGATGTTGGTCGGCTACGCGAATTCGCCGCATCTGGGCAACACCTTCTACTGCGTGTGGTTGTGGGAGCCGAAGGAAGAAAAATTCAAGGTGCTGCCGGGCGCGGGAGACATTTCCGACCCGACGCCGGATCCCGCGACGAAAACGATTCGCTCGCACCGCGACTATATCGGCGGGCCGGAAGTGGATGAGCTGTACGCATGGGAAAAAGGCGCACTGGTGCTGGTCGAAAGCCGGCGGCGCGAATACTCGAGCGCGATTGAAGGTTGCGGCGAATATGTCGTTGAGACGCGGAAAAATGGAGCGATGGTGCAAGTGCGAGACGAAATTGTCGAGCCGGGTGTGGATGAAATCGTTCCGTGCAAGTCCGCAAAGAAATTACCATGAGGCCATGAACGGATCGCAAGTCACAGCCATTTTATGCGGCGGGCTCGCAGCGGTGTGTGCGTTCACGGCCGGCGCGCGGGCGCCAAACGCGCAGGCGCAAAGCGCGGCGGCGAGCGGGCAAACGGTGACCATTGAGATTGCGGCGGCCAAGCAGTGGGTGGATACGAATCTCGATCTGCGCGGTGGCGAAAAATTGCGCATCACGGCGACCGGGAGCGCAAAGTACCCGCCCGATAAAAAGCATCCCGAAGGCAGAACGTTCGGCCCGGACGGGCTCGAGCGCGCGTACTTGGATTTGCTGCATCAGTACGCCGTTTCGGGTGCGGGACAAGGCGCGCTGATTGGCAGGCTGGGCCCGGCGGATTTTGCGCAGGCGTTTCTTGTGGGCGAAAGCAAAACGTACACCGCGCCGGTGGCAGGGCGGCTCTTCCTCGGCATCAACCAGAGCGAGCAGGACGCCGAGAGCGCCAGCGGCGCGTTCCACGTCACGATCGAAGTGACCGCGCCCGGCGGAAACACGCCCGCGGCAACGAATCCCGGCGGGCCGCCCGAGTCGAGGGACACGCTGGTCACCCGCACGCTCGTGGGATTGATTCCGCGGCGCGTGAGCGACGCGCAAGGAAATCCCGGCGACATGGTGAACGCGCTGATCATCGGCGAGCAGGCGGAGCTCGAAAATGTGTTCGCCGCGGCGGGATGGGTGCGCGTGGATACGGAAGTAAAGTCAACGATTTTCACGGCGGTGTTCGATTCGCTCGAGAAGAGAGATTACCTGACGATGCCGATGAGCGCGCTTTATCTCTTCGGGCGCGCGCAGGATTACGGGTACGCGCATGCCGAGCCGCTGCACGTGGCGATGTCGCGGAATCACCTGCGCGTTTGGAAGACCGGGGCCACGGTGGACGCGCGGCCGGTGTGGTGCGTGGCGGCGACGCATGATGTGGGCTTCGAGCGGGACCAGCGGAATAACGGCGTCACGCACAAGATCGACCCAGCCGTGGATGGCGAGCGCGAGTACGTGAACGGAACGCTTTCGGCAACGGGGTTCGTGATGCAACGCGGACACGTGGCGCCGGCTGATGCGGTGACGGCCGCAAAGACGGCAACCGGCGGAGAGTTTCATTCGGATGGGCGGATTCTGGTGCTGGTGTTGAAACGCGGGATTGAAATCAGATAGGTGTGTCGCGTCTGCGTGAACGAACCTACTGCGAGGCGGGGGTGCGAGACGCGAATTCGGATTGGCGGGCGGCGTTGGCGAAATAATTGCGCTCGCTCAAGCCGCGATAGATGCGCCCGGCGATTTCGGAAGCGTGCGGGCCATTGACGCTGCGGCCGCCGCCGCGAATCAAAACTACGAGCACGATTTTCGGGTGCGCCTGATCGGCGTAAGAAACATACCATCCGAGGCGGCCACCAAGAGTTTCATCGTTGCACGTGCCGGTCTTTCCGAGCGCCTGCTCGCCGTAAGGATCATAGCTCTGGCGCGCAGTCCCGTAGAGCACGGCGGCGAGCATGCCCTCGCGCAGGTCGGGCAGCAATGGGGCGATATCGAGTTGATTGTGGACGCGAGGAACAAACGTCTGGCGGTCGGTTTCGGTGCGCGGATATTGCAAATAGAATTGCGTGCCGCCATTGGCGAGCGTGGCTACAAGCGACGCGAGCTGAAGGGGCGTAATGCGGATGCCCCCGCCAAAGCTCGACATGCGCGCGACGCCGCCGAAGATGGGGGGTTTCGACGGAAGCTGGCCCGGCTGCTCTTCGGGGATGTTGTAACCGGCGCGTTCGCCGAGGCCGAGCATGCGGGCGTATTTGGTGACGGTGTCGAAGCCGAGCCGGGTGCCTATCTGCTCGAAGAATTTGTTGTTCGAGTGCGCCATCGCTTCGGTGAGGTCCATATAGCGCCGGTGGCCCACCAGGATCATGGTGTCGCGCGTGATGGCGCCTTCCTGAAGGCCGGCGATGGCGACGACGGGCTTGATGGTCGAGCAGGGCTCGAAGCCGGAGGAGAAGGCCATCTTTTGATTCACGATGGTGAGGATGCGGCCGGTGGTTGGGTCCATCGCCAGCACGGAACCGTTTGCGTGCCCCAGCGCATCAACTGCTATCTGGCGGACGATCGGATCGTCGTACTCGGCGTTATCGTCTTTCGCGGGGTTCGTGTAGCTGGGTATGCCGCGGGTGCGCCGCACGGGAGCTCCCGGCTCGGCGCCGAGAGCGATCCCGAGGCTGCCTGCGAGAAAAAGACAAATAATCGATACCGAATCTTTGATGGCTGGGTTTCGCCGCATTTGCGTTTTAGCCGGCTCGTAAAATTTCCCGTCAGAGCCCGTACAATCCTGAGTCTATTGAAATGCGGCGGGGCCGCGCAACTGGAAACGCGGACAGCATGACCTGAGCGCCATGCCTGTACGAAAGTACCATTGAAAAGGACAGGCTTGAAGGAGAAGAGATGATGACATCAGCCGAACGCGAGTTCGTGGTGCGGCGATTCGCGGAAACTCGCGAGCGGCTGCTGCGGACGGTGCATGGGCTTTCGCGCGAGCAGATGGTGTACCGCCCGGAGCCCGGGGCATGGTCCGTGGCCGAAAATATCGAGCACATCACGGCGGTGGAGAATTTCATTCTCGGGCTCATCCAGAAAAGCTTGCAGGAGCCCGCGGAGGATTCCAAGCGAAGCTCGATGACGGACGCGGACGTGCTGCATATGGTCGGCACGGTTGTGCGACGAGTGCAAGCTCCCGAGCGAGCGCTCCCAAGAAACCGATGGCCCGTCGAGGAGCTCGCGGCGGTGTTTGAATCTACTCGGGAGCGAACCAGCGAGTTCGCCGCCACCACCGCAGGGGACCTGCGGCGGCATTTCATCCCGCACTTTATTTTCGGCGAGCTCGATTGTTATCAGTGGCTTTTGTTGCTCGGAGCCCACACGGACCGGCATTGCGCGCAAAGCGACGAGGTGAAAGCGTGCCCCAGGTTTCCGAAGTAGGCGCTGGGTGGGAGCCTTCTTGGGTGGGAGCCCCCTGCTTTAGCAGGGGGAGCTGCCCGCCAGAAGTATGGCGGGCAGCGAAAAAAGCGCACGCAAGTTCGCGAGCTTCAGCCCCGGGAATTCTCAAGGCCCAGCGCTAAAGCGCGAGATTCAAGAGGAGGCATTTTACGGAGCGCTGAAGCGCTCCTCCCCCCGCTGAAGCGGGGGGCTCCCACCATGTGACCCCGCGTAACTGCCTTCGTCGCGTGCCCTGACGAATACCTCAGCTTAGCGCCCGGTGCGAGCTTGGCCTTGGCCAGCGGCAGCGGCTTTGGCTGCGGGTTTTTGCCCATCCGCGCCAGATTTCGCAGCGTCCTCAGCGGCGCCGGGCACGCCGAGGCTGAGCATTTTGCGCAGGTCGTGCTCGATTTTGTCGCGGATGTCCGTATTGTCGCGGAGGAAGAGGCGCGCGTTCTCGCGGCCCTGGCCCAAACGCTCGCCCTTGTAGGAAATCCAGGTGCCGGAGCGCTCAAGCACTCCGCGAGCGACGCCGAGATCCAGCAGGTCGCCTTCGCGCGAGATGCCCTCGCCATAGATGATGTCGAACTCGGCTTCGCGGAATGGCGCGGCGACCTTGTTCTTCACCACTTTCGCGCGGGTGCGCGAGCCCACCACGCGGTCGCCTTCCTTGATCGACTGGATGCGGCGGATATCCACGCGGATCGAAGAATAAAATTTCAGCGCGCGGCCGCCGGTGGTCGTTTCCGGGTTGCCGAACATCACGCCGATTTTTTCGCGAATCTGGTTGATGAAAATCAGGCAGGTCTTCGACTTCGAGACGATGGCGGTGAGCTTGCGCAGCGCCTGCGACATCAGCCGCGCCTGCAAGCCCATTTGAGGCTCGCCCATTTCGCCTTCGAGCTCGGCTTTGGGAACGAGAGCGGCCACGGAATCGACGACCACTACGTCCACCGCGTTCGAGCGGATCAGCGTTTCGGCGATTTCGAGCGCCTGCTCGCCATTGTCAGGCTGCGAGACGAGCAGATTATCAACGTCCACGCCGAGCTTGCGCGCGTAAGCAGGATCGAGCGCGTGTTCGGCGTCAATGAACGCTGCCTGGCCGCCCAGCTTCTGCGCTTCGGCGATTACGTGAAGAGTGAGAGTTGTCTTGCCGCCCGATTCCGGGCCGTAGACTTCGACGACGCGTCCTCGGGGAAACCCGCCGACCCCCAGGGCGGCATCGATGGAGATGGAACCGGTTGGGATCACGTTGACCGGGACGAGCACATCCCTGTTCCCCAGCCGCATGATCGAGCCCTTGCCGTACTGCTTTTCGATTTGGGAAATTGCCAGATCCAGATTTTTTGTTTTTTCGTCCGTCATGCTGCCACCTCGAAGGGCATTCGTTTGGTTTTAGCTGGAGACAGGGGCTGGCGTATTCTAGCAGAGTCCGGCAGCCGCTGACCCGGCATTTCTGAGGGGCAGGATAGCACAAGGCGAAGAAAAAGCGAATACATTTCTCGACGGGACCGCAGGGGTAGATTTCACAACCGAATTAACGTATGAGTCAGAATTCAACGCCGGTCCTAGGGTGCGCACCGGGCATATAATGCGGTCATGGAAGGCCCCAGGCTGGTAATCGTCGCATCCTATGGCGCCCAAGCGGAAGCGGAATTAGCTAGGGGAGCACTTGAAAATGTCGAGATCCCGGCGATGATACAGTCAGACACAGTGGGAGGCATGCGCGAGCACATCGCGTGGTCTGGTGCCGGATTTCAGATTTTGGTGCGAGAGGAAGATGCGGCAGCGGCGCGTGAGGTGCTCACTTCAAGGGCTGATTGCGGCGGATTGTTGGATGCCGGCGATGACCGCGATCCGCCCTTCACGTGGCGTAAATTTACCTGACCTGTAGCGTGGCACAGCCGACACCACTAGACTTTTCTTCACTTAAGAAGAGAAGCGCGACCTACGAGATCCCTCGCGGCCGAGAAGTTGCAGCGAGCGTGATTGCCTGGAGCCTTGGTTTGGGGCCGTAAGAGCACAGGCATGAGTGCCTGTACCACTTAAACCCATGCGCTCATTCTGAGCGGAGGGCTTGGATCACATCGACGCGGGCGGCGCGGGCGGCCGGCAGCATCGAGGCGACGACAGCAGCTGTGAGCAGCACGAGCGCCGAAAGGACTACCGGCAAGGCGCCAGGCATCTTCAAGTCGCCGAAATAACTAGCCGCCATGCGCGCGACGACGAAACCAAACGCCGCTCCCGTCAGCACGCCGACAGCAGCAATGATTGCGCCTTCCGTCACCACGCTGCGCAGCAGATCTTCCGGCTGAGAACCAAGCGCCAGGCGAATGCCGAATTCGCGCGTCCGCGCGCTCACCGAGAATGCCAACACGCCCGCAACGCCAACCACTGCGATCGCCAACGCGACAGCCGCGAACACGCTAAATACGAGCGAGTTCAAACGATCCGGCGCGAGCACTTTTGCCCGGATGTCCTGGAGAGTCGAGGCGTGTTCCACCGGTTGATCGGCCGACAGGCTGCGAATGATGCGCGTCACCGGCTGGACCAGCGCATAGGGATTGCCATTGGCATGGATGAACAGGTGGCCACCGAACAAGGAACCTTCCGCGAAGGTCCCGTAGATGGTGGCCGTCGGTTCGGGGACAACATGCAAATCATCTACGTCCGCCACGACGCCAATGATCCGCTGTGGCGAAGTAAACCGCGCTTTTTCGGCGTCGGTGCCCGGCAGAAATTGCAACACGGGATCGGTCCAGTACACGTGGCGACCCACCGCATCCTGGCCCGGAAACATGCGTTCCGCAAGCGTCACGCTGACGATGGCTACGGGCTCGCTCTTCTCCGTATCGAGATCGTTGAAGTCGCGCCCTTCCAGGATTGGTACCCCGACAGCCGAAAAGAAGCCCGGGGAGATGGAGCGCGTCATCGCGCGAGGGTCATCGGTACTGTGAACGTGGCCATCGGCGGAGAATTGGAGACCGGGCCCAAAATTCTGAGCATCGGTCCAGGGTTCCACGCCGCCGAAAGCGGTGCGCGACACGCCGGGCAGGGCATCCACTTGACGAATGACTTCTTTGTAGAAATCGAGTACTTGCTCGTTCGTTTTGCCGTAAGTCATCGCGGGGACGTCGATGGCAAGGACGTGGCGCGTGTCAAGACCGGTCCGTACGGCTTGAAGCGCGAGCAGGGTCGTGATGAGCGCGCCCGCTCCGGCCAGCAGAACGAAGGAAGCAGCAATTTGCGTAATGGCAAAGGCGCGCTGACGGCGGCTGGTGCTGCTGGTGATGCGGACGCTGCCGCTCGCAACGTTCAGGCCATTGGCTTTGTCAGCAGAGGGCAGGCGCGGAACGAAAGCGAGAATGACAGCGGCGACAACGGCGAGAGCGGCTCCGACCCACAGGAGGCTGGAGTCGACGGTCAAGTCGAGAGCGCGGACGGAGAAGCGGGAAGCGTATCGGGCGAGGATCAAGACGAGCGGCTGCGCGCTCATCACGCCGATGGCTGCACCCACACCGCACAGCAAAAGGCTTTCGGCCAGCAGCATGCGACGGAGCGCGCCTGAACTTGCGCCGAGCGCGGCCCGGATCGCGAGTTCGCCTTCCCGGCGAACGGTTCGCGCGAGAATGAGGTTGGCCACATTGGAGCAGGCGATGATGAAGACAAGTCCTGCGGCGGCGAGAAGAACCAGGAGAACGGTACGCGCGCCCGAAGTAATCTGGTCGCGAAGCATTTTCGCGTCAATTGAGTACTGATCTCTTGCGGGATAGGCTTCCGGGTGGTCTTTTTTGATGCTCGCGTAAACGGTGCGGATTTCGGTGCGAGCCTCATCGAGAGTGGCGCCCGGAGCGAGCTTGCCGAAAAGTTCGGTCATGCGATGCACGCGGCCGGTGACCATAGTTGCAGAGAGGTGGTGCGGGCTGGTGACGATGTTGGCCATGATTTCGGTCTCTGCTGGATAAGGCACGGAGGGCTCAAGGACACCGATGACCGTGGCCGAACGGTTACCAATGCTGCCGAGGCGAACGGTTTTGCCGATGACCGAGGGATCATTCTTGTAAACGGTCGTCCAGAAGCGGTGGGTGAGGACGATGACGCCTGCGGCGTTAGGCCCATCGTCTTGGGGCCCGATCAGCCGGCCGAGAACGGGGCGAAGGCCCATCACATCGAAATAGGATCCACCGACGACGCCACCTTGTACCACGCGGGGCTCGCCGAGCCCGACCATGGTGAATGTCATCACGGAGAAATCACCGAACTCTTCGATTGAGTGGGTGCCCGATTCAATGTCCTTGATTTCGGGGACTGAGAAGGTCGTGTTTTCGTCTTGCAAGCCGGGCGCGCTCTGGCGGATGTAGATCAGGCGATCTTCGTCGCGGTTTACCAGAGGCTTCAGGAGAACGCCGCGCACGAGCGTGAAAATGGCGGCGTTGGCGCCGATGCCCAGCGCCAACGTGAGAATTACGGTAATGGCAAGGCCCCGCGTTCGGAGGAGCGAATTGACCGCGAGTTTCAGATCGCGCAGGAATGACATTCGCTTGCGCTCCTTTGCCCTGGCAGCAGCATGGTGCGTGCCGATGCCAATCCCAGCATTATAAATCACTTAGCTCGGGAAACGCTCAACCGTAGTGCCCGTTTTTAGGATACCGTGTCGCAGATTCGGACACGGAGTCGGCAGTTCCACCGAGTTGCCGGCGGCATTGCTGTGCCGTCAGAGGCATGATAGGTTGCCCCGAACCTCACACCTCCGTCGCGTGTGACCCTCGGAAAGTGCCATAGGGCGCGACCGCCGACGCACAGCATGGCTCTAGACTCGCCGCCAGTTTTGAGGAGCCATGCCGTGCGTCGAATGCTTGCTGCCATAATCGCAGTCCTGCTGCTTGCACCGCATCTCACCGCAGGCGACGTCCACGATTGGCAAAATGTGCAGAATTTGAGGAACGGCACGCCAATCCTCATCGCGTTTTGGGGCGGCAAGAGGCTTACCGGGAATCTTCTCAAGGTGAGCGATGCGGGCCTCGAGTTCGTCCCCTTCCGCAGAGCGCACGGTAGGACAATTGAGCCGCAGCAAGTGGATCGAGCGGACATCCAGAGGCTGGCTCGCATCCGCGAAATAGTTTTACCGGACGCCGAATCCTGGATTCTGGCGGGGACGGTTGGAGGGGGCGCGGCCGGTGCGATCGCCGGGGGCGCGTATGACGCGACACATCATTCGCCAACCCCTCACGGTCTAACGTGGGGATTCAGCGGTGCTGTAATCGGCTTTCTGGGCAGCGTGGTTGTCCTCGCCGGAGTCGGAGTTGTCCGTGCATCCCCAGCGATCGTTCATCACACCAAGATCGTGTACGAGGGGATCGCTCCGCGTCCGACTTCGCCGAAGTGAAGTTTACCTCGTCATGCTTCCACGATGGCCTTCGACCTACTGCTCGAGGTGCTGCTCTTTCACTCCGCGGTCGACCATGTGGTCGAGGCACAGCATCAGTTCCAATCTCGAACGAATTTTCATTTTGGGCTTGCGGAGGACAACTCCGGTGCAACAAGCAGCAGCTTGCGGGGGCTAAGTGAGACTCTAGCTGGCCCTCAGCTTGCACACATATCCATTCAGGACCAGTATGCCGGACAATACGAAATCCGACCTGCGCGGCGCGGCTGGAACCGCGGAGTCACATCCGAACCAGAGGCGCGAGCGCCGCTACCCGCTTTTGATACCTATCGAAGTCAGCGGGATCGGCAAGGATGGCCGGCCCTTCCACGAAAACACGGTGACATCGGATGTAAGTGAACGCGGCTGCCGCTTCAGCCTCTCAAAAGAACTCGAGAGAGACTCGATTGTTGCGATTCGAGTGCTGCGTACGCTGGCTGGCGCTCCCGGAGATTCGCGGATGGTGATGTTCCAGATCATTCATGTCAGGCAAGAGCCGAGTGCCTGGAGCATGGGCGCTTGGACTCTCCAGCCGGACGTGACCTGGTGCCCGGACATTCCCCGGGAAGGGGAACCTCCCCGGTGATGCAAATAGAGAGGTCGCCACGTTAACTCTTCCCACGCTGAATCGAGAGCTTCCGGCCGGCTCCGGCGGAGTGGAAATTGCCGGCTTCCCACAAGTCCTGCACACGCGAAATTATGGCCATCCGGATGTCCTATTCGTTCCTCTCATCCAGGAGGCGCGCGCGGCAGTCAGTTTCTGCGAGCGCTTGATCGCCGATGGAGAGACGCAGGAAGAGGCGGCTTCGATGAGCGGGATTCAACTGGCGACCTCGTTTCTCAAGAACCCCAGTTTTTCGCTCTCCGCCCGAGGCATGCAAGAAGAACATTACTATTTCCTGGATTTGGCCTCGGGAACCATCCGCATGAAATCGCGGCTCTATGCAGAGGTGAGCCGGCGCACGTCTATGTTCAAGGTCGAGATTGTGGGGAGAATCCCGGAAGGAATCTACGCTGTCCGCACGATTGGAGAATCTCCGGCCACTTTCCAATTCGATCATGAATCGGCGCAGCACCCGCTGTTTTTCTCCACCATCCTCGCGGAGGAGTGTCTTCATCTGAAAGTTCAGCACGAGCGCTTCCTGCGCCCCGATATGCCCGGCCGAAAACCGGAACCGCCGGAAGTTTGCCTCACCGTGGAGACATCAAGTCGAAAGGTCCCCGTCATTCTGAGGAAAAAGGGGGAGCGCGAAGAGTGGGAGTTGTTTGACGCCGAGCTGGGCGCCCGATTCGGTGTGCTTCCCGCCGAAGCCACCGATCATTTGCAGCACTTGCTTGAATCGCTCTCAGAAATGTTGGAGGCAGTGGCAGGCGGGAAACATTCGGGACCGGCAGCGTCCGATTATCTTGCTACAGCCGTAAAGGACCGAGCCAAGTCCTGAGCGTTCCATGTCCGATTCTCCATATCAAATTCAGCCTTCACTCCGGATTTGGCCTTGCTGAGGCTCCACTCAGCCGCCTCAGGGCACCGCCCGCCGCCAAATCTGCTTCGATTCCACCAGGCGCGTGCAGGCGATCCACTTCCCATCCGGCGCGACTCGCGGGTGCAGCAAGTTGCCGGAATCTTGGGTCAATTGGCTCGGATCGCCTCCCGCCCTCGGCACGGAGAACAATTGCAGGCGTTCGCCCGCGAGCGCGCTGAAGATGATTGTTTTGCCGTCCGGCAGCCAGTCAATTCCGTCGTAGCTGGTGCCTTTGTAATCAAGCAGTTTCACCGCGTGTGACCCATCGGACCGCGCGATCCAGAGGCTGCGGTCCTGGCCGCCGCGGTTGTCCTCGATGGCAATCTCTTTCCCGTCGGGTGACCACGCCGCCCAACTGACGCTTCGGATTTCAGGCGCGAGCGGAAGCATTTCGGCGCGCAAGGCCCGCCCTAATTCCAAATCCATTGTGAGCACCCAAAGCTTGTCGATTCCGGGCTGGCCCCCGCGCTGCCACGAAGTGAACAGCAGCTTCTGGCCATCCGGAGACCAATAGGCTGGACCGGCTTCCCAGCCGAAATCGGTGAGCCGTATTTCAGGGGCATGCACATCGCCGGCCCGGCGGAGATAAATATCGTCCGTGCTGCCCGGGCTGGAATATTCCGGGACCGGCTTTGACGACCGATGCGAATGAAACGCGATCCAATTGCCATCGGGCGACCACGCGGGAGGAAAATCCTCGTGGTAGCCGGACACGATGATGATCGGCTGCGATCCGCGGCGTCCATCGGCATCGACGTCCACTTCCGCCGCGTCCAGGTCAAGCGCCCAATCCGCTAAGCGCCAGCCGCCGTAACTATAGGCAACGCTCTTCCCTTCCGGACCCCACATCGGCACCTGGCCTCCCACGACGAGCTCTCGCGCGGCCCCTCCCCCTGAAGGCACAAGTGCAATCGCTTGATGTATCAGGTTCCGCGCCCAATAGAGGTTCTTGCCGAGGACGAAAGGGTCGAGGTTGTCCTCTCCGGCGGATTCCACAACCGGATGGCGGACTCCAGTGGCGATATCGAACTCGAAGATTTTGAGCCAGCGGTCTGCGCTCGGGTTGTGGCGCGCTTCGTTATCGGGAGGCCCGGCGCCAACGAGCGCCAGGTACAGGCTCTTACCGTCGGGCGAGATCGCGAGCGTGCCGGCCAGCGGGCTCGCGTCGAGGCCGGTGGCAATCGTTCTCGACGCCAGGCTGTTCACCATAATCCGCACGATCGCCGAATCTCCCGCGGCGCGAAACACCTGTGCGTAGAGTGTGTTGCCGTCCGGCGAAAAAGCCATCGCCGTGATTCTTCCGCCGATTTGGAAGATTTTGTAGCCGCCCGGCGGGCCGATGGAAAGGCCTCGGTCGGGATCGTTCGAATCGTAGAACGCAATCGTGCCGCCGTCCGGCGAGCATGCAATCGTGGCGCTGGCAGGCAGCGAGGCCAGCTCCCTGCTTTCAACGTTCGACGCAAACCATCCCTTTTCGCCGCCGCGCTGGCCGAAGCGGAGAAGGCCTCTGCGTCCGCAAAAGGCTGCGCTTTCCACCTGATCGAGCCCGGCGCGCAGAATTCCGGATTCCTCTCGTCCCGTTTTCAGCGAAAACAGCCACACCGGACTGTCGGCGCCGGTAAAAAGCGCCCATTCGCCGTCGTCCGAGATCGTCACTTTGGCGGCCGGGCCTTCGAACCATTGATTGAGCGGTTGATCGCGCACGAGCACGTCGGAGCCGGACGGAGACTGCCCTGCTGCAAGTTGCAGCACGCACGCAAAAAATGCGACAGCGCAAAAGCGATGCCCCAAGAATCCCTCCGCTGGATTTCCCAGGTGAAAGGCGAGCGCCTTAGACAATCTTACGCTGAAAATTAGTTGTATTTATAAAAGCCGCGGCCCGATTTTCTTCCCAGCCAACCGGCAGCCACGTATTTTCGGAGGAGCGGGCAGGCGCGATATTTGGGATCTCCAAACCCTTTGAAGAGCACCTCGAGGATATCGACGCACACGTCGAGCCCGATGAAATCGGCGAGTTCGAGCGGGCCCATCGGATGATTCATGCCCGTTTTCATCACCGCATCCACGGCTTCGGGCGTGGCCACGCCTTCCATCACGCAAAATGCGGCTTCGTTGATCAAGGGCATGAGCACGCGATTCGACACGAAGCCCGGCGCGTCGTTCACTGCCACGGGTTTTTTATCGAGCTTTTCGCACAGCGACATCGTCATTTGGAACGTGTCGTCGCTGGTGGCCAGCCCGCGGATCACTTCCACGAGCACCATCATGGGCACCGGGTTCATGAAATGCATGCCGATGAAGCGGTCGGGGCGGCTGGTCTGCGCGGCGAGTTGCGTGATGGAAATAGAAGACGTGTTGCTCGCAAGAATTACGCCGGGGCGCAACATGGCATCCACGTCTTTCAGCACGCGGAGCTTCAGGGCGAGCTGCTCCGGCACGGCTTCGACCACGAAATCGGCGGCGGCGAGCGCGGCAACCTCCGTGACCGGCTGAATGCGCGCGACCACCAAGGGCTTTTCGCCTTCCGCGAGTTTGCCTTTCTTGATTTCGCGGTCCAGGTTCTTGCTGATGGTTTCGAGCCCGCGGTCGAGGAACCGCTTTTCGACGTCGCGCAAGATCACGTGGTAGCCCGAGCGCGCAAACACGTGGGCGATCCCGTTGCCCATCGTCCCCGCACCCAGCACTCCAACCGTTTTGATCGTATCTGCCGGCATGAGCGTGGGGATGATAGCGAAACTAAGGGACACATGGGAAGCGGGCGAGTGTGGACGGCGGCCAAACCGCGATCGGTTCGATCAGGAGGAGCTGCCGAACAGCCGGATCAATTCGGAGATGCGGGCCAGGTGGTAATCGTCATGCTCGGCCTGGAAGTAGAGGGCATCCACCACGCGCATTGGCTTGTTCAACCGCGGGTGCAGCGCGGTGCGCACGAAAAACTCCGGGGCGCGGACTTCAATCCGCTTCACGGTCTTCTCCCGAGCGCGCCGAAATGATTCCAGAATATCGTCGATGTGTTTCTCGTTATGCTCCGCATCGTAGGTTTTCTTGTTCGTCAGGTCTGCCGCGCGCAAAGTGGCCACGCCGCGGTCAAAATCATCGAGCCGGCCGCTGAACAGCGTCTCAAGATCATAGAGGTGCCCCACATTCTCTTGAATGGACCAATGCTCGCCCTCGCGCCGCGTCAGAATTTCCGCAGGGAGGATTTTCACGCGCTCTTCGAGCCGCGCCGGAGTTCCGCGCAGCCGCTCGATCATCTCCGGATAAAGGTCCGGAGGAAAACTGAAATCGAATTTCCGCTAAAACCAGGGGATTCTACTCATGCACG
>Ga0187782_10001420_pt1 | contig 17389 bp, 10 predicted proteins | sample 0715_SJ02_MP15_2_FD_132454 | JGI IMG/M metagenome (GOLD analysis project Ga0187782, IMG submission 132454) | Tropical peat soil microbial communities from peatlands in Department of Meta, Colombia - 0715_SJ02_MP15_20_MG | ecosystem: Environmental > Terrestrial > Soil > Wetlands > Peat | place...
GCGAAGTGACGATAAAAATCACCACGCCGTTTACGCTCGTGACGTACCACCCCAGCATCACACCCAACAGCACGACTACGAAGGAACTGAGATAGCTCAGCCGCACGTAAGTCTTGGGCTGAGCATTGGGGTTGATGTAGCGCTTATAGATGTCGTTCACGAAGTACGGCGGCGCCGCATTGACGGTCGCTGCAAAGTTCGACATATAGGCCGCAAGCAGGCCGGCGATCAAGAACCCGAGCAGCCCGGCGGGAACGAAACGGCCAAGAGCTTCGGGAAGAATGCGCTCGAAATCGATGTGCGTGCCCATGCCGCGAATCTGATCGCTGAAGAAAACCAGCGCGAGTACCGTAAGGCCGGTGATCAGGAAATAGCGCGGGAAAGTCAGCACCACGTTTACCCATCCGCTCATAAGGGAAGCTTCGCGCGGATTCTTGCAGGAAAGAACGCGCTGCATGTCGTAGTTCGGAGCCGGCCCAGCCGCACTGACGAAAACCCCCTTGAAGAGCAGCATCACGACGAAAAAACCGAACAGGCCGTAACCGTCCTCCGCCACGCGCGCGTTGGCCGAGGGAACCAGCGCGGACCAGTCCAGGTTCAGGTGCCATCCGAAAAAGACGTTATCCCAGCCCGCGGGAATGAAATGCTGCAGCACGCCCGGTGCGACTTTCATCATCGCGATTACGCCGACGGCAAAGGATGCAACCGAGAGAATGCAGAACTGCAGAACCTCGGTGATCACCACGCTGAACATTCCGCCTTTGATCACATAAAGCGCGGTGATTGCGATCAGACACAGAGCATACAAGTTGACGTTCAAGGCCTCGTTCGCGCTCAGATGCCACGGCAGGAACGTAGCGGCAAATTTCCCGATTCCTTTGAATCCATAGGTAAAGAACGCGATGATGCTGAAGAAGGCGTAGATCACGACGATGATGTGGGCCATCTGCGCTCCGCGCCCCTTGCCGAAACGCGTCTGAATCCACTCTGCGCCCGTCATCACGTTCGACCGCCGCAGCCAGGTCGAAAGATAGACCATCAGGAAAATCTGGTTGAAAGTGGGCCAGAGCCACGGGATCCAGACGCTCTTGAAGCCGTAGACGAACATCCAATAAACCAGCAGCATGGTGCCGCTGATATCGAACATCCCCGACGCGTTCGAGACTCCCAGGACGTACCAGGGCATGACGTTGCCGCCCAGGAAGTAAGCTTTGATATCGCGCGATGCGCGGTGGGATACCCAATAACCAACCAGCACCGAGAGCGCCAGATAGGCAATGATGATTGCAATGTCAATCACATGAAGATGCAAGGTCCACCTCAAGCGGAGCGATCTGCCGCGCCACCGCGTTGCTTTGCGCGGTCATTTCCGTCGCCAGCTCGCTATGAATTCTCTTCTGATCTGTTGAGGCCGCGACGCTCGGTGGCCGCGCCGATCATGGCAACGTGCCTGCCAGCAGGAAAACGAGCGCGGCCTGCCAATTGATGGCGACTTCATTGCTCGCATACGAGCCTTGATCGTCGGCATAGACCTTCGCCGGCGGCAATCCTGCCGGCAGCTTCCGCAGCACGTCATCCTGCCGCCCCGCGTTTGGGCCTCCAGATAACAATCCCGGCCACGGTTCCACGTTCTTGTCCGCACCGCTCAGGCGGTGGTGAGGGTGACGGTAGGGATTGGCGCCCACCTGCGTCATCCAGCTTAATGAAAATGTGTTTCGGCCGAGCAGGTAATGCAGATTGTCGAACGCAGTCTCCACGAAACTCGGATCAGGCGCTAATGCGTTCGCCCCCAGCAGTTCTACTCCGTAGGAGGCGGCGATTCCATTCGAGCCCCAAACATAATCGCGCGCCCTCAAACTCACGCGGTAGGGGTTCTTTGCGGTGCTCTCGACGATCGCTTTTGCTGCGGCGGCGGTACGCTTGCGTATGTCCGCTACGATTTCGGCATCGGAATCCTTGCTTGCGCCCAGTGCGTAAGCCCACAAGCCCATGGCGGCAACATCCTTCCAGCCTTCGGGAGCAGGCCGGTCGAGCGTTGATCGGAACTCCGCGTAATGCTCGCGAAAATAGTCGTTGTAGGTCTTGTCGCGCGTTGTGCGCCACAATTCCGCGGCCGCCCACAATTTTTCGTCGCTGCAACTGTCATCGCCATATTCGCCGGTGCTGATTCCCGGAGGGTTCCTGAACACCACGTTGGGGAACTTGTTGGTCCAAAGCCATGCTTTGCGCGCGGCCTCTAGATTTTGCGCGGCGAAGTTTGCATCGAAAGGCCGATAGACCCTCGCCGCAATCGCCGCTACTGCCGCCAGGTCCGCGGTTGCGCAACTGCTTTTGTAGGGCTGCTGCCCCGTCCCAATCACTTCGCTGGGCAGATGATCGTCCTCGGGCATCACGAACCCAGGAAAATGCTCGCTAGTTTGCTTGTGCCAGACGCCGCCATCTTCATCCTGCATCTTGAGCATCCATTCCAGATTCCAGCGCGCTTCGTTCAGGATGTCGGGCGTGCCGTTGCCGCTTTCGGGGAGATTGAGCTTGATGCTCTGGATTTTGGGGCCGAACATCTCCCACGTCCACAGCAAGGTGCCGGTCGAAATCCCGGAGTTGACGACGTAGCGTCCGTAATCGCCGGCGTCGTGCCATCCGCCGACGTTGTCGCGCTCTCCCCGCCTCCCTGAGGAAGCGTGAAATTCTCCCTTCAAATGGCAGGCGGGATGCGTATAGCCGGGGAACTCCGGCCCAAGGTCCACAGCCGTGCCGCACCGCTGCCCGTAGAACGCTCGCAGGGCCAAATAGTAGGCGCGGGAGAAGACCTCCGGCCCGATAGAAAAATCCCAGCTTCGGCCTACTCCGGCAACGTCCAGATAGTAGGTTCCGGCGGCGCGCAGCTTGGAAAAATCTGCCGTCTGGACAGAATCTCCGGTGTTCTCATCCAAAGCGGGTGGTCCCAGATCGCCCTGGAACGCCGTTGCATTGTCCGACGCTCGCTTCACTGCAAAGGTTTTCGCTGGAGCAGTGACCAATGCGATCTTCGCGCCTTCAGTCACGTACCCGACCTGATCCAGCTTGATCTGGACGGTCCCGCTTTTCTGTGCAAAAACCGTGGCCGTTGTGCCAAGCAGAAATAAAAGAAATATGCCTGTGAGCATAAGCGAAAAAAGGCTGTCTGACCGGCTACGAAATTGTGGCATGACCGTCGCTTCCGCTTTCAGGCTCGCCGTTCAATGATGCGAGCCCGTTGTCGCGGGGAAAATCTGGTTTTGATCACCTTCCCAGGAGATTGTGAACGGCAGTAATTCCGCTTCGTGCTGCGAATCTTTTGCTGCGGCAAGCTACATGTCTACACCCGAAGCTTGCGAAATGCTACAAGAAAATCGTTATACTATGCGCTGCATTTTCCATTCGTAAGGACTTATTTCGGGAGTCGCATGAAATACGGATACTTCGATGATCCGAATCGTGAATACGTAATCACTCGCCCGGACACACCACTGCCATGGATCAATTACCTTGGCTGCCAGGCCTATTTCGGGATCATCTCCAATACCGCCGGAGGCTACTCGTTCTACCGTGATGCCCGCCTGCGCCGCCTTACGCGCTACCGCTACAACAACGCGCCGTTTGATTTTGGGGGGCGCTACATCTATTTGCGGGATGATGCCTCTGGCGAGTTCTGGTCTCCTTCCTGGCAGCCAACCCGGAGGAATCTGCAGAACTATGTCTGCCGCCATGGCATGGGCTACACCGTGATCAGTTCGGAGTACGGCGGCATCGAGGCGAGCACGCGTTATTTGGTGCCTCTCGACGAAAATCTTGAAATCTGGCAACTGACCGTTACCAACCGGCGCCAGCGGGCTGCAGACCTCTCCGTGTTCTCTTCGATCGAGTTCTGCCTGTGGGACGCACAGGACGATGCGACCAACTTCCAGCGCAATTTCAGTATCGGCGAAGTGGAGATCGAAAACGGCGTCATTTACCACAAGACCGAATACCGCGAGCGCCGCGATCACTATTCGTTTTTCGCCTGCTCGGAGAAGATCACCGGCTTCGACACGCAGCGGGATAGTTTCCTCGGTCCATATCGCGGGTGGGACAATCCCCTGGCCGTCGAGCAGGGGCGTTCCGGCAATTCCGTGGCCCACGGTTGGGCGCCGATAGGCTCACATCAGGTTAAGTTATCGCTCCAGCCCGCCGAATCACGACAAGTCGTTTTTGTTCTCGGCTATCACGAGAATTCACGGGAGCGCAAGTTTGATCCGCCGAATTCGCAGGTCCTCAACAAGAAGGGCGCGAAGTTCGCGCTGGCTCGGTATCTGGTTCCTGCGAATGCCGATGCCGCATTTGAGAAGCTTCGCTCCCACTGGAACGAGTTGCTGGGGATTTGTCAGGTCGAAACCCCCGACGTGCACACCAATCGCATGGTGAACATATGGAATGCGTACCAGTGCATGGCGACGTTCAATATGTCGCGTTCGGCGTCGTTCTATGAGTCGGGAATCGGTCGCGGCCTTGGCTTTCGCGACTCGAACCAGGATTTGCTGGGCTTCGTGCACATGGTTCCGGGCCGGGCGCGCGAACGCATCCTGGACCTTGCCGCGACGCAACTGCCGAGCGGCGGCGCTTACCACCAGTACCAGCCACTTACCAAGCGGGGAAACAACGATGTCGGCAGCGGTTTCAACGACGACCCGCACTGGCTGATCGTGGGCGTTGCCGCCTATTTGAAGGAAACCGGAGACTGGAGCATTCTGGATGAGACCGTGCCCTACGACAACCAGGCGGGCACGGAAACGCCGCTCCACGAACATCTGCAGCGCAGCTTCCGCTACACGCTCGACCATCTTGGGCCGCATGGCCTGCCGCTGATCGGTCGCGCCGACTGGAATGACTGCCTCAATCTGAACTGCTTCTCTGATTCGCCGGGACAATCCTTCCAGACGACTACGAACAAGGACGGCAAAGTGGCCGAATCGGTGTTCATCGCCGCTCTGTTCGTGCTGGCCGGGCGCGAACTTGCTGAGATAGCCGAGCAGCGCGGCTTGCAGGCCGAAGCGTCGTCTTATCTCTCCGAGGTCAAAAAGATGGAAACCACGATCTCGCGGCACGGCTGGGACGGAGAGTGGTTCCTGCGCGCGTTCGATGATTTCGGCCGCAAAATCGGTTCGAAGGAGAATGCCGAGGGCAGGATTTTCATCGAGACGCAGGGATTCTGCACGCTGGCCGGAATCGGTCTCGATGACGGCAGCGCCCGCGCCGCGTTGGACTCAACCCGCAAAATGCTTGCAACCCAGCACGGTATTATCCTGCAGCAACCCGCTTATTCGAAGTATTACCTGGAACTGGGCGAGATTTCGTCTTATCCGCCGGGCTACAAGGAAAACGCCGGCATATTCTGTCACAACAATCCCTGGGTGATGATCGGCGAGACGCGCGTAGGCAACGGCGACGCCGCATACGACTATTACACCCGGATCAATCCTTCGGCGCGCGAACAGATCAGTGAGGTCCATCGCTGCGAACCTTACGTTTATGCCCAAATGATCGCGGGCCGAGACGCGCCTACACATGGCGAGGCTAAGAACTCCTGGCTCACCGGCACGGCTGCCTGGAATTACTATGCCATCACGCAGTGGATTCTGGGGATTCGCCCCAGTTATGGGGGATTGGTGATCGCGCCCGTCGTGCCGAAGGGCTGGCGCGGGTTTCGTGCCGCGCGGAAGTTTCGCGGCGTCACGTATCGCATCGCTGTCGAGCGTGCCGGCGACGGCAATGAAGTCTCACTCGAGGTGAACGGTGAACCTGTCCCTGGGAATAACGTGCCGCTTCCCGCAGCGGGTACAAAAGAAGTCGATGTGAAGGCGACACTACGCTAGCGTTTCCTGGCTGAAACGGAGGAGAACCGCATGAGCTTCGCGAATTGTACCCTGAGAGTTCGCTGGCGACGCCCACGGCGCACGCGTTCCAACCCGGTGATAAAACTCTCTCGACAGAGAGATTTGGCAAAGGGAACGGCTATCGGCTACGGAGGGCCCGACCATGAATCTGGCTGGCGAAGGGGTATCGCAGTTGATCCCCGATCACGACGCTGAGTGGCGCAGCGAAGCTGATCGCCGCATTGAGCGCTGGCGCAAGGGCGATCTGGTGGTTGAGGTGCGCGGGCGCGACAACTCGCCCGTCAAGGACGTTCGCATCGAGTATCGGCTTGCGCGCCACGCCTTTCTTTTTGGCACGGCCATCGCCTATGCCCCGTTCGCCGATGCCAGCGAGGCCGGCCGGCATTACCGGCAGTTCATCCTCGATCATTGCAGCGCTCTCGTGTGCGAGAACGAAATGAAGTGGTACGCCAACGAGGTAGAGCGCGGCCGCGAAGACTACGCCCCCGCCGACGCCTTGCTCGCCTTCGCCGACGAGAATGGTCTCGCGATGCGGGGGCACTGTCTGTTCTGGGATGCTGAGCAGTGGATCCAGCCTTGGGTCGCCGCGCTCGACCAGAATGCGCTGCGCTCCGCGATGGAACGGCGCCTGGTGGCCAGCGCGAGCCGCTATGCCGGTAAGCTGGTGTCGTGGGACGTGAACAACGAGATGCTCGACGGCCCGTTTTATCGCAAGCGTTTGGGACCGGACGTCGACGCGTGGATGTTCAGAGAAGCCGCACGCCTCGATCCCAAGACGCCTCTTTTCGTGAACGAGTACGGCATCCTCGGGGAACCCGAGCGGATCGAGCGCTACCTCGCGCTAATTCGCGATCTGCACGCGCGCGGCGCACAAGTTGGTGGAATCGGCATTCAGTCCCATGACCTCGACCGCCTCACGGCAGGCGGCGTCATGACGCTGGCGCCCGGGGATCGACCCTGGTACTTGTATACGCGCCCGCTCACTCCCGCAGCCTTTTTGTCCACGCTCGATCGGCTGCACGCGGAGACCGGACTGCCGATCCATCTCACCGAGGCCAGCGCAAAGTTCCCGGACGCGGCCCGGCGCGGCGAACTGCTGGAGATGCTTTTCCGGCTCGGGTTCAGCCACGAGGCGGTCGAGGCGATCATGCTCTGGGGTTTCAGCGCGAACACTCACTGGATGGGCCCCGAAGCTGCGCTCACCAACGCGGACGGCACGTTGAATGCTGCGGGCGCCCGAATCAGCCGCTTGCTGCGCGAGGAATGGACGACCCAGGGAAGCGCCACAACCGGCGCGGATGGCCGCATCACGTTTCGCGGCTTCTACGGTTGCTACGCACTGGAGGTCGCAACATCCGATGGTCGCAAGATCGCACGGGACGTTCGGCTGACAAAAGCTGCGCCTGCGGCCGTCGTCGAGCCGACTGTGTGAACCGGACTGGCCCGGCGTTGTTAGCGAGCACGCTTGCATCCGGGACATAAGAGAAAATGAAAGGCGACCCTCCTTTCGGGAGGGTCGCCGGCAGATTGCTTCAGAACGTTGTGACTAGCCGCGGACGGCGCGCATCATGGCACGCAACACGATGGAGCGTAGCGCCTCGTGGTGACTGCTCTGCTCGGGCGTGAGCTTCCAGGGCATTTTGTAGCCTTCTGCAGCGAGGTCCTCGAAGCTGAGCGAGCCTGCTTCGATCTTCTGGCCCAGGCTGGACTTCCAGGACTCATAGCGAGCCTGAACCGCCTTATCGAGGTCGCCGTCTTCGGCCACGACGACAGCCGTGCGGAGGCCCCACGCGATCGAATCCATGCCCAGGATGTGAGCGTGGAGCAGATCAATGGGTGCGAAGCTGGCGCGGTAGCGTTTCGCGTCGAAATTGAACACGCCGCTGCCCAGGCCGCCAGCCTTGAGCACGGGATGCATGATCTCGAACGCGATGACAGGATCGCCTAAGAACCGGTCCGTGTCCCAGCCGTTGCCGTAAGTGCCCTCGTTGACGTCGATCCCGCCCAGCAGCCCGAACTGTTGTGCCACGGTCAGCTCATGCAGCATGGTGATGTTGGCGAGCTGGGCGTGGTTGGTCTCGATGTTCAGCTTGAAGCTCTTGTCGAGACCATTCCTGAACAGGAAGCCGATGACCACCAGAGAAGTCTGGTCGTATTGGAAGGTGCTGGGCTCGCAGGGCTTGGGCTCGATCAGGAACTGGCCGGTGAAGCCGATCTTCTTGGCATAATCCACGGCCATATGGAGGAAGGTCGCCAGGTGTTTCCCTTCCAGGGCGAGCATGGTGGCGAGCAGATGGTTGTAGCCCTCACGGCCTCCCCAAAAGACATGATTCTTCGCGCCCAGCCGCTTGCCGACTTCGAGCATCTTCTTGGTCTGCGCCCAGGCGTGGGCATAAACGCTGGCCTGGTTGGCAGTGGCAGCGCCTTCGCGGTAGATCTGAAGCGAGAACAGGTTCTGGGTGGTCCAGCCGCACTGAATGCCGCTGAGCTGCTGCAGCTTCTCCATGGTTGGCAAGATGCGGTCAATGTTGTCGTGGAACTCTTTCAGATTCGCGCCGTGGGGAACGCCGTCCCAGTCATGCCAGCACCAATGACGAATGCCGAGCAGGTACAGCGCATAAAAGAATACCCGGTACTTGCGCTCGGCGTTTTCCATGGAATCGGTGCCGTCGTCCCAGGGCGCGAGCGACGTGCCCGGCCCGAAAATGTCGGCGAGCGGGTTATCGAAATGCCACTTGGCGCCCGCGAAGGGCAAGTGCTCCTCCATCGTCTTGCCGTGAAGGACTTCTGTGGCGTTGTAGCAGCCGAAGCTCAGCGGGTTTTTGTTGCCGATTCCGCCGAACGCAATGGGTTGGGATACTTCGGGGAAGGGATTCTCCGTCAGCCCGAAGTCCTTGTAAGTGAGACCCTTTTTCAGTGGCATGAACTTCCTTTCTTATGAGGCAGGTTTCGTGGACAGATTCCGGTTGCGGCGTATTCAATCTGTTCACGTAAAGTGAAAGATTTTAGCGAATAATCTTTCCGACCGCAAGCTTGGCGACACGGCGGTAGTGGGCTACTTTGAAAATATCGCAGACAACTCGTAGCCCACTACCGACGGCTGTTTCGCTGCAAGTGAGAATGTGAGAAAGGTCCGGTCTAAAGGTCCGGTCTGATGCGCAGCGGGTGCGTGGAACCGCAGTGCATCGAGTCGAGCGCCAAGGCACGAGAACGCATGAAAGATGCTGCACCTGGCCGACAAAGGCATCTGAAATCTGGGAGCGGCGTTTGACACGTTCAAACGCCGCAAATTAAGATCAGCGGTCGCCGTGCCATTAGCCTCACAAGCGCCGATTGTGGCGCAATTGGAGGCAGCGGCGCACCGAGGTGTCATCGAAAAGATTTTCATAAATAACCTATGAGGGTGAATATGCCAAGCGGACTATTTGCCGGTCTCGATGTTTCCACTCAGGGCTGCAAGCTGGTCGTCATCGACCTCGGCCAGGGCAAGGTCGTGTGGGTGGACGCAGTCAACTACGATACTGACCTGCCACAATACGGCACTCGCGGAGGTGTCGTTCAGGGCCTGGAGCCGGGCGCGTCCGAGTCTGATCCCCAGATGTGGATCGACGCAATCCACCGCCTTTTCGGCAAGCTTCCGCAATCCGGAGTGGCGGTCAAGGAGATCGGGTGCATCTCGGTTTCTGGCCAGCAGCACGGCCTGGTGTCGCTCGATGCCGCCGGCAAACTCTCCCGTTCTCGCAGCAAGCTGTGGAACGACTTCTCGACGCTCGAGGAGTGCCGCATTCTGACCGACAAGGTCGGCGGTCTCAAGGCCATGATCGCTGAGGTCGGCAACTCGCAGCGCACGGGCTACACTGCGCCCAAGATCTTCCACATGTTTCGCCACGAGCGCGCGAACTACAACCGCACAGCCACGTTCTTCCTGGTTCACAACTACATCGACTGGTACCTGACCGGCGGGCCGAACGGCGGCGTGGCGGTAATGGAGCCGGGCGACACCTCAGGCACAGCCCTCTGGCATCCGGGCAAAGCGGCCTGGTCGAAGAAAGTGATCAACGCCATCGATCCTGGCCTCGCCAAGAAGCTGCCGCCGGTCAAACCGTCGACGGCCAGCATCGGCCGTATCAGCGCCGAACTGGCGGCTAAATACGGCTTCTCGCCAGACTGCAAGATCGACGCCGGTACCGGCGACAACATGTACGGCGCGGTCGGCACCGGCAACGTCAAGCCCGGCATCGTCACGGTGAGCCTGGGCACCAGCGGAACGGCCTACACCTACATGAAGAAGGCGTTCATCGATCCTACCGGAGAGATCGCCGCCTTCTGCGACAGCACCGGAGCGTATCTGCCTCTGCTGTGCGTCTCCAACCTGGCCAACGGGTACAACGACATTGTCGACCTCCACAAGCTTACCCATCAGCAGTTCGACAAAGAGATTGTAAACAAGACGCCGGTGGGCAACCGGGGCCGTCTGCTCATTCCCTGGTACTCGGGTGAGCGCACGCCGGACGTGCCGCAGGCCGCGCCGCTGTACTTTGGCTTCGGCCTGGGCGACTTCACGGTTGAAGTCCTGTCACGCGCCGTGCTCGAAGGTCACATCCTGAACCTGCACGACGGCTTCACGCGCATGGGCGTCGTACCGAAGGAGATCCGCTTGACCGGCGGTCTCTCAAAGTCCGATTCCTGGTGCCAGACCATCGCGGACGTGTTCAACGCGGAAGTCGTGCCGGTCCAGGGCGAGGGCGCTGCGCTCGGCGCTGCGCTGCACGCGGCATGGGTGTGGCTCAACGAGTCCGGAACCAAGACCAAACTCGAAGAACTCTGCAATGCCTTCGTCGTCCTGGAGGACAAGCGCCGCGCGCGTCCGATTCCGGCCAACGTCAAAGTCTATGACGTTCAGAAGCAGCTCTTCCACGCCCTATCGGCACGAGTGCGTGGCGTAAAGGGAGACGATCCGTTCGCGCTGAGGGCTAAGCTGGCGGGCATGTAGGCGTCGCAGCCGAAAGCGAGCCTCGCGATAGCGGAAGGATTTCCCGTCATCCGCACCGACCCCGTCGTTCACTCGTGGGGGATGATGCTACGGCGCCGCTGAGGCGCGCCTTGCAGTCTCGACCACGGCGTCGAACGAAGGCTTGGGTTGTCCCTCCCGATCCCAAAGCAGCGCATGATTCGTGCGCCCGTGGACCGGCCAATCGTTGAGCCACGTGTCGGCGTCGGTCACACCCCAGAACGTGACGCGGCCCAGCGCGCGGCGGTGCTTCACGAAAACCCTGAACACGTCGGCGTAGCGCTTTGCAAGCTGCCTCTGAACGGCATCGGGCAGTCCCTTGGCATAAGGGTCGAGAGCGGTCTTGAACTCTACGTGTTTCGAGACATCCGCGCCATCCAGCCACTCGGGCCGCGGAAGCGGATCGACGTCCAGCTCCGTGATCACGGTCTTCAGCCCCAGCTTTTCGAACGTTACGATCATCGCCTCGATCACATCCGCCGGCGGATCATCGAGGAGCCAATGGCCCTGCTCGCCCACGGCGCCGACGCGGATGCCGCGGCTGCGGAGCGAGGTCACCAGGCGGGCCGCAGCGTCGCGCTTGGCCGGTTTCCACAGGTTGTAGTCGTTGTAATAGAGCTGCGCGTCTGGGTCAGCCTCTCGCGCAAACTCGAACGCGTGAGCCACGTACTCCTCGCCCAGCGTCACATACCACGGCGACTGACGCCAGGTGCCGTCGTCTTCCAGCGCCTCGTTGACCACGTCCCAGCCGTGGATCTTGCCACGGTAACGGCCGACAACCGTCTGGATGTGTGAGCGCATCCGCGCCAGTAGCGTGTCGCGATTGAGCGCTGCACCGGCCTCGCCTTCGAAGACCCAGCCCGGAGTCTGCTGGTGCCACACGAGCACGTGGCCGACGACGAACGCGCCAAGCGCTTGTCCCAATGCCACATATCGGTCCGCGAGCGCGAAGTCGAAGCGCGCGGGCTCGGGGTGGATAGCATCCCATTTCAACGCGTTCTCTGGACTGATTGCGTTGAATTGGCGCGTCAGAATCTCTAACGCCGTTGGATCCTGCCCCGCGATCTGGGCGTTGTTGAGCGCTCCGCCGATCAGGAATGAATCTCCGAACAGATCCTTGAGCACCGGCGAGACCGTAAGATTCATTCACGAATCATAGCAAGGCAAAATGAACGCGGCCAAAGATCCGAGCTGTGAATCAAAATCCCTGGCTACGCGTTTTGGGTCGCAAGCTTCTTGCGGCGCTCGGCCAGCTCGTCCTGTATCTGCAAGTTGAGTTTCTTCCCGATCGGGTAGCACCACAGCGCCCCGACGATGACGCAGTACAGAATGGCTGGATAGATGCTGATGATCATGCGGATGCCCAACAAGGCGTGCTCCGTCTGGGCCACATTGGCCCGATAGCCATAGCCCGAGAGCAACCAGCCAGCCAGGAAGGCGCCCACGCTCAAGCCGAGCTTGAGACCAAACAGGACAGTGGCGTAGATCACGCCCGTCGTGCGCCGGTTAGTCTTCCACTCTGCATAGTCCACCACATCGGCAAACATGGCCCATAGGAGTGGGATCGTCGGCGCATAGACCAATGAGCGCAGCCACACCATGATAAAGATCGCCCAAATGTTATCAGGCGGCAGGAAGATGAAGCAGGCCATGAAGATCGTCGTCAGCGCGAAGCCCACGAGGGCGACCACCTTCTTGCCGAACTTGATGGACAGATAGGTCGAAAACATTACGCCAATCACGAGCACGAACTGGCCGGACATGTTCCACAGGCTGAATCCAACCGAAGAGACGTTCGACTTGGCTGCATCGATGACCAACCCGAAGGCATTTAGCAGCGAGAACCACAAGCCGTGGGAGCCAGCCCCACCGGCTGCATAGGGCAGACCCGCGCCTCGCAGGAACTCGAAGAGCCTCTGCTTGTCCACGTAATACCGAAAGAAATAGAAGACCGTACCGTCCCGCATGGAGTTTGCGGTGAAGTGGGCCAAGGTGACGGCGAACATGGCGACCCACGGGGTGATCTTGGTCAGAGCGCCGAAAGACTGCTTGATCGATACCCGCTCCTGCGTCACAGGCTGGATGCGCTCGCGTGTGGTCAGGAAGGTGATCACAAAGCAGAAGATACAGATGATCGCCCACAAGCCGATGGTCATCTGCCAACCCTTGGCATTGTTGCCGTGCCCGAACTTGGCGACCAGCGGCAGGGTGAAACCGCCCACGATCAATTGAGCGATCATGGCGGCTACAAAGCGATACGACGACAAACTCGTGCGCTCGTTGACGTCTCCGGTCATGACCGCGGTCATGGCCGAATAGGGCGTGTTGTTGGCCGAGTACAACGTCATCAACAGGATGTTGGTCACAGCCGCGTAGACCAGCGTGGGGCCGTAGCTGAAGCCCGGTACGGTATAGGCCAGAACCATGACGATGGCCCAAGGCAGCGCGGTCCAGAGCACCCAGGGGCGGAACTTGCCCCAGCGGGTATTGGTTCGGTCGGCTATGACGCCCATCGTGGGATCGAAAAAAGCGTCCCAGAAGCGCCCCACCATGAGCAGCGTTCCGGCAATGCCGGCGGCAATACCCATGGTGTCGGTGTAGAAGCTTAACTGGAACAGGATCATCGTCATGAAGACGAAGTTTGCGGCGCCGTCTCCCAGGCTGTAACCGGCTTTCTCTACGAACGACAGCTTCTGTCGCTGATTCGTCATTATGCCCTCCAGCAGTTTTCTATATATAAAAGAGCGCCTTTCACTTTCCAAACCTGCTCAGTATGCTGCTTCCCGCCGCAGGCTCAGGCCCGTGACGAGCGCGGCTCCAACGCACGGCCGGCAACGAAAAGGAATATCAAGATGTCGATGCGCAGCTATGTTGCCTTGCCTCGCGTACAATCGCAACACATTTCCGCGCCGAAAGGTGACCGGTCATAAAACTCGCCCCATGGGAGGCGAGGAATACCGCGGCAGCCAGCCACTCCTCAAGCTTGCCCAACCGACGCACGGGAGTGCGCAGCAGGTACCCCTCGCCGTGACCCGAACCTTCAACAGCGGTGCTCTCAGCTCGGCGAGGAACAAACCGGGGATAATAACATTGCCCCACGCGCGGTGGAAGCCCACCCGAGGACCAGAGAGTGCGACAACGATGGAATCGATATAGTTGATATAGTTAAGAATATGAAGAGAGAGCTCATGCGCTTACTGGCTCGACTCGGAATTGTATTGATTGCGCTGGGAATCGCAACCAGCGCCCAGACCCAGCCTTCCCTCAAAGACGCTTACAAGGACTTCTTTTTCATCGGTGCTGCGCTTAATCAGAGCCAAATTTATGGGAAAGACGCCGCCGTGGATGCGCTCATCAAAACCCAGTTCAGTTCGATTTCACCGGAGAACGTTTTGAAGTGGGAACCGGTGCATCCCCAGCCTGATGTGTTTGACTTTGCCGCAGCCGACGCCTATGTGGACTTTGGCGAGAAGAACCACATGAACCTCGTGGGCCACACACTGGTGTGGAATCATCAGACTCCAAAGTGGGTCTTCGAGGACGAAAAAGGAAAACTGCTAAGCCGGGATGCGCTGCTGCAGCGCATGCACGACCACATTCGCACGGTCGTCGGCCGTTACAAGGGGCGAATCAACAGCTGGGACGTGGTCAACGAAGCGCTGGACGACGACGGCTCTCTCCGGCAAACGCCGTGGATGAAAATCATCGGCGAAGATTACATCGCAAAAGCCTTCGAGTTTGCCCACGAAGCCGATCCCGGCGCGCAGTTGAACTACAACGACTATGCATTGGAAAAGCTGGCCAAGCGGGAAGGCGCCCTTAACCTAATAAGGAAACTGCGAGCAGAAGGCGTGCCGCTGAGCGGCGTAGGATTGCAGGGACACTACAGCCTGGATTGGCCCACCGTCGAGGAGCTGGAGACAACGATTACAGAATTTGGCAAACTCGGCATGAAGGTGATGATTACCGAGTTCGACGTTGACGTTCTGCCCAAAGCGACGCCCGGCCAAACAGCAGACGTTTCGCTGAACGTCGAGGCTCAAGCAAAGCTGAATCCATACGTGAACGGCTTACCGGATTCTGCACAGCAGGCGCTGGCGAAACGCTATGCCGATCTGTTTTCCGTACTCCTAAAGCATCGGGATGTCGTCGCACGCGTCACTTTCTGGGGAGTCACTGATGCCAGTTCCTGGCTCAACAACTGGCCCGTCCGAGGAAGAACAAGCTATCCGTTGTTGTTTGACCGCCAGGCTCAACCCAAGCCCGCATTCTATGCTGTGATCGAAACCGCCAAGAAGGAATCGAACAAACGGTAGTTGAGTCGGCTGCGGCGGCAAGGAGTCCCGGAGCAGACGGCGGTGCTAGCGGTCAATGACGTTATGAGACCACAACCCAGTGGTAGTTGGCCCCTCCATCGCTGGTTGCGGCTCACGTGGGTCGCGGCCGGAACCCGCAGCTTTTCGAAACGGACTCGCAGCGACTCTGAATCCACTATCTGGCGCATTTGTGCGAAATGCTGGCGTGGAGCACAGGGACTGGCCTGGTCGTCTGCTGGCTGCTGACGGCGTTCGCAATCGCCACCGGTGCGGTGATGATCCGCATGGAAGATAAGGAGTTGGAGCAGAGGTTCGGGGAGGAGTACAAGAGATATCGAGCGACCGTGCCCGCCGTTCTGCCGCGCCTTTGCGGAGCCTGAGACCCAAAGACCGTGGGCAAAATGGTCGTCAGCATCTACTCAGCTTTTTCAGCAGATTTCGCGCTTCCTCAATAGCGGCCTCGGTAACGTTCTTGGATTTACAGACTCGTCTTAGAAACCAACGCGCTTTTCGCGTGCCTTGCTCGTCTGCGAGGTGCAGCTTGGCGATTTCCAGATTTGCCTCGCCATCGTCGCCGCCATTCATCTCTAACGCTCGTTCAAACCAATAACGGGCCCTTCGAAAATCGCCGGCGTCGCGCCACACTGTTCCTATGTTGTGGGCCGCGCATGGTTCTCCTCGGCGGTAGGCGCGTTTGTACCAGTAAAGGGCGGCTTTCACATTGCGCTTGATGCCGACCCCGCCATCGTACATGTTGCCGACGTTGACTTGAGCTCCGCTCTCCCCCATCCTCGCGGCGGCGAGCATCAGGCGAAACGCCGATCTGGTCCTACCCTCTTCCCATTCCTTGTCTGCGCGCACCCACGTTTGTGTGGCTAGGGACTTTACCGTCGGCACGCGCGTATCAGCTTTGGTTGCCGCCATACAGGTATGGTAGCCACGTCAGACGAGGAAAACAACGGCATGAGGCACTGGCCGTATAATCCGGCTTTGGCTGAAAGCTGATAGCCGACAGCTGAAAGCTCTCATGCGCTTCGAACTTTTCGTCGCATCTCGATACCTCCGCGCCAAGCGCCGCCAAGCCTTCATCGGCATCATCACAGCTATCTCCATCGCCGGAGTCGCAGCTGGAGTCGCCTCGCTCGTCATCGCCCTCGCCATCAACAACGGATTCCGCCAGGACCTGCAGCAGCGCCTGCTGGGTTCGACTTCGCACATAAGCCTGCTGCGGGTCGCCGACGACGGCATTAAGGACTGGCCCGCGCTCATGGACCGGCTGGCGAAGCAGCCGCATGTCGTGGCCGCGGCTCCGGCAATCTTTGAACAAGTCTTGATCTCGCGCGGGCCGCGGGCGCGCGGGGCAGTGCTCAAAGGGATGGTTCCGCGCTATGAGTGGAGAGTCGGAGATTTGTTAACTACAGTTAAGGAAGGATCGGCAGCTGCGCTGGAAGACTCGGGACAAAATCCCCACTTCTCCCAAAACCGGGGAGAAGTGGGGCACCCATCACGCGACATTGCGGGTGGGCCTGCCCTGAGCGGAGTCGAAGGGTCGCCCGAGCCCACACAATCTCCCGATTCGCTGGAAGCGGTCGAGCAGCGGGTGGCGGCCATGCCGCCGATCGTGCTGGGCAAAGACATGGCGGACAATCTCGGCGCGACGGTCGGCTCCGTCGTGCTTGTGACGAGTCCCCAAGGTGAACTGACTCCCTTCGGCATGGTGCCGAAATACAACCGTTTCCGCGTGGTCGGAATTTTCAACTCGGGCTTCTACGACTACGACTCGGCGTGGGCCTTTGCGCGCTTGTCGGATGCGCAGCAGTTATTTGGCCTGGGCGACCTGATCTCCGTGATTGAGTTCAAAGTGGACGACATCTACAAGGCCGACGTCATCTCGCACGAACTGGAAGACGCTGCCGGCAAGGGCTTCATGGCTACCAACTGGATGGAGCAGAACAAGGCTCTGTTCCGTGCGTTGCGGCTGGAGCGCGTGGTCACTTTCATCACGATCGGCCTCATTGTGTTCGTGGCCGCGCTGAACATCCTCATAAGCCTGATAATGATGGTGATGGAGAAGACGAAAGACATTGCCGTGCTGATGTCGATGGGTACGAAGAAGAGGCAGATACGGCGGGAGGTTAATGGGCAGGGGGTGATGAAAGGAGAGAAAGGGA
>Ga0187782_10001422_pt1 | contig 17380 bp, 16 predicted proteins | sample 0715_SJ02_MP15_2_FD_132454 | JGI IMG/M metagenome (GOLD analysis project Ga0187782, IMG submission 132454) | Tropical peat soil microbial communities from peatlands in Department of Meta, Colombia - 0715_SJ02_MP15_20_MG | ecosystem: Environmental > Terrestrial > Soil > Wetlands > Peat | place...
CAGCAGGATCACCCATTCCTCATGGTCCTGATCGAGCCATTCGCCGGCGGGCGTCGCCTGGCCGGTGGAAACGATGCGCTCGAGCCGCAGGCCCGGCGCCTCGAGCAAGGCGATGATCTCCTCTGCCCCGGACGGCAGCGGCAGAGCGGCATAGAGGTTTCCGCCCGCGACGGTCATGGCATGCTCCCCTTGCGATGGCAGAGGCGACGGCGAGGGTCACGGCGCGGCGAGCCAGTCGAGGCTGGCGCGCAGCCGCACCGCCTCGCCCACCGCGACGATGGCGGGCGGCTCGATCGCCGCGGCGGCGACGTCGGCCGCGGCGCGGGCGAGCGTGGTCTCGATCACGCGCTGGGCGGGGGTGGTGGCCTTGCTCACCACCGCCACCGGCTCCTCGGGCGAGCGGCCGGCGGCGATCAGGCGCTCGGCGATGACGTCCAAATGCTTCAAGGCCATGTAGAGCACCAGCACCGGCGCGCCGCGGGCGAGCGCCGTCCAGTCGAGCCCGCCCGGCAAGGCGCCGTCGCTGGCATGGCCGGTGATGAAGGTCACCGCCGAATTGACGTCGCGATGGGTGGCGGGAATCCCGGCATAGGCGAGGCCGCCGATGGCGGCGGTGATGCCCGGCACGACGCGGAAGGGAATGCCCGCCGCCGCCAGCGCCAGCGCCTCCTCGCCGCCGCGGCCGAAGACGAAGGGGTCGCCGCCCTTGAGGCGCAGCACCCGCCGCCCCGCCCGCGCCAGGCGCACGAGATGCTCGGAGATGGCGGGCTGCTGCGGCGAAGGCTTGCCGCCGCGCTTGCCGGCATAGTCGAGCGCCGCGCCCGGCCGCGCCAGCGCCAGGATGCGGGGATCGACCAGCGCGTCATAGACGACGCTGTCGGCCCGTTGCAGCGCGTGCAGCGCCAGCAGCGACAACAGGCCGGGATCGCCCGGCCCGGCGCCCACCAGCCAGACCGATCCCGGCGCGAAGTCGGGCAGGGCGAGAGACGGCAGATCCATGCGCGAAGCCTACACCGCGCGCTGGCGCGCCGGTAGTCAGGCCGCCGGCGATTGCCTAGGATCATCGCATGTCCCGGCGACCGAGCGGGCCCTTGCGGCGCGGCTGGACCACCGGCGCCTGCGCCGCGGCGGCGGCGCGCGCGGCGCTCGAGGCGCTGCTCACCGGCCGGTTTCCCGATCCCGTCGCCATCCGGCTGCCCGGCGGCGAGCGGCCGAGCTTCGCGCTGGCGCTGAAGGAGATGCTGCCGGACGCGGCGCGCGCCGGCATCGTCAAGGACGCCGGCGACGACCCCGACGTGACCCATGGCGCGCTGGTGGTGGCCGAGATCGCGCGCGGACCCGCCGGCGGCGGCCTGCGCTTCCAGGCGGGGCCGGGAGTCGGCACGGTGACGCGGCCGGGCCTGCCGCTGGCGCCGGGCGAGCCCGCGATCACCGCCGGCCCGCGCGCGATGATCGCGCAAGCGCTGAAGGACGCGGCCGAGGCGGCCGAGGCCGAGCCGCCCCGCGACCTCTTGGTGACGCTGGCGATTCCCGGCGGCGAGGCGCTGGCGGCGCGAACGCACAACGCCCGGCTCGGCATCGTCGGCGGGCTCTCCATCCTCGGCACCACCGGCATCGTCACGCCCTATTCCTGCGCCGCCTGGATCCATTCGATCCATCGCGGCATCGACGTGGCGCGCGCCGCCGGACTGCGCCATCTCGCGGCCTCCACCGGCTCGACCTCGGAGAAGGCGGTGCAGCGCCTCTACAACCTGCCGGAGACGGCGCTCATCGACATGGGCGATTTCGCCGGCGGCACGCTCAAATATCTCCGCGGCCATCCGGTGCCGCGGCTCACGCTCGCCGGCGGCTTCGCCAAGCTGGCGAAGCTCGCGGCGGGGCATCTCGACCTCCATTCCGGGCAGAGCCGCATCGAAGCCGCCTGGCTCGCAGGGACGCTGCAAGCGATGGGCTGCAACGAGGACCTCGTCGGCCGGGCGCAGAAGGCGCAAAGCGCCGGCGAAGTGCTGGCGCTGGCGGGCGGGCGCGGCGGCGACCTCGCCCGGCGCGTGGCGCTGGGCGCGCGCGAGGTGGCGCTGGCGACGCTCGCCGGCGGTATCGCCGTCGACGTGGTGGTCTTCGACCGGCAAGGCGAGACGCTGGCGCATGTCGGACCCTGAGCGCCGCCCGCATCTGCTGATCCTCGGCGGCACCGGCGAGGCGCAAGCGCTGGCCGCGGCGGCGCTGGAGCGCTTCGGCGCGCGGCTTCAGGTCACCACCGCGCTCGCCGGGCTCACCGAGCACCGGGCGCCGATCGCCGGCGGCGTGCGCATCGGCGGCTTCGGCGGCAGCGACGGGCTCGCCCGCTATCTCGCCGCCGAGCGCATCGGCCTTCTCGTCGACGCCACCCACCCCTTCGCAGCGCGGATCTCGGCGCAGGCGCAGGCGGCCTGCGCCGAGGCCGGCGTGCCGCGCCTCCTGCTGCTGCGCCCCGAATGGCAGCACCATCCGCTCGACCGCTGGATCGAGGTCGAGGACATCGCCGGCGCCGCGCGCGCGCTGCGCCAGCTTGGCCGGCGCGTCTGGCTCACCGTCGGCCGGCGCGAGCTCGACGCCTTCGCCGGCTTGACGCAGCATCATTTCCTGGTGCGGCTGATCGAGCCGCCCGCGGCGCCGCTGCCGCTCGCTTCTTACGAGCTGCTGCTGGGACGCGGCCCTTTCCATCCGGCGGGCGAGCGGCATATCCTGGAGCGCCACGGGATCGAGGCGCTGGTCGCCAAGGCGAGCGGCGGCGACGCCACCGAGGCGAAGCTCGTCGCGGCGCGCGAGCGCGACCTCCCCGTGGTGATGGTGCGCCGGCCGCGGCCGGTGGCGGGCGAGCGCGTCGACAGCGTGGCGGCGGCGCTCGACTGGCTGGCGCCGCGGCTGGCCGGAGCGGCGGCGCGGGAAAGCGAGGAGGCAAAGTCATGAAGCCGGGCATCGGCCGCCGCGCTTTGCTGGCGTCGCTCGGCCTGGCGCTGGCGGCGGGGCCGGCGCGGGCGCAGACGCCGCAGAAGCTCTTCGACTGGTACAGCCTGGCGAACGCCGCCGCCGAGAACAAGACCGACGACGTCGCCATCTTCCTGCGCAAGGGCGAAAACCCCAACTTCCTCGATCCCAGCGGGCGCTCGCCGCTCGACTACGCCGCAAGCTTCGGCAACACGGCGATGATCAAGCTGCTGCTCAACGCCGGCGCGCGCGTCGACTACCGCGACAAGGACGGCGCGACGGCGCTGCATTGGGCGGCGGAGGCCGGCCAGGCGGAGGCGATCGCCGCGCTGGTCCAGGCCAACGCGCCGGTCGACGCGATCAACCGCCAGGGGATCACGCCGCTGATGCTGGCGGCGGGCGCCAACAAGGGCGAGGCGGTGAAGGCGCTGCTCAAGGCCGGCGCCGACCCCAAGAGGCAGGATTTCACCGGCCGCGACGCCCGGAGCTTCGCCGCCGGCCACGCCAACGCGCTGCGCGCGCTGGAAGCGGCGACGCCGGGATAGCGGCGTCCCGCGCGCACGCAGCGCGGGCATGACGACACGCCGCCGCGCGGGATTTTTTCGCGGCATTCGCTGAAAAGAGCGCGCCGGCATGCAGCCCCGCGGCAATTCCTTTACCTCCGCCGCCTATACTTCGCCGCCGCGAAAGGTCGAAGATGGCGACAATCCTGGTGATCGACGACGAGGCCGCGATACGCCGGCTCATCCTGCGCGTGCTCCGTCCGCGGGGGCACGCGCTGCTCGAGGCGGAGGACGGCGAGCAAGGCTTGATGCTGATGAAGGATCGGCCGCTCGACCTCATCATCACCGACATCTACATGCCGGGCAAAGAGGGCATCGAGACGATCCGCGAGGCGCTCGACCGCGCGCCCGGCACCAAGATCATCGCCATGTCCGGCGGCTGCGGCTCGCGAAACCTCATGTTCCTCGACATGGCCGAAACCTTCGGCGCGCAGGCTTCCCTGGCGAAACCGTTTCTGCCGCAAGAGCTGATCGAGACCGTCGACCGCGTTCTCGCCGGCCGGTGAGCGAAAGCGCGCGCCGGCCTATCGCCGGCGGCGCGGGCGCAGAACGTGATGATGGCCCGGGGCGTAAAGCCGGCTGTCGGCGGCGGCGGGCGACGCCAGCACGCGACCGACGAGGATGAGCGCGGTGCGGGTGAGGCGGGCCTCCTTCACTTGCGCGCGCAGGCTCTTGAGCGTGCCGCGCAGGATCACCTGGTCGGGCCAGCTCGCGCGCCACACCACCGCCGCCGGGCAATCCTCGCCGTAAAGCGGCGCGAGCGCGCGCGCCACCTTGGCGAGGTTGTTGATCGAAAGATGCAGCACCAGCGTGGCGCGGCTCGCGCCGAGCGTGGCGAGGTCCTCGCCCTTGGGCATCGGCGAGGCGCGCACCGCGGTGCGCGTCAGGATCACGGTCTGCGCCAGCTCCGGCAGAGTGAGCTCGAGGCCGAGCGCGGCGGCGGCGGCGGCGAAGGCCGGCACCCCCGGCGTCAAATCATAGGCGATGCCGAGCGCGTCGAGCCGGCGCATCTGCTCGGCGATGGCGCCGTAGAGCGAGATGTCGCCGGAATGGACGCGCGCCACTTCGAGCCCGGCGGCGTCGGCCGCCGCCATCTCGGCGATGATCTCGTCGAGCGTCAGCGGCGCGGTGTCGATCACCCGCGCGCCCTCGGGCGCCGCCCGCACCACCTCGGCCGGCACCAGCGAGCCGGCATAGAGGCAGACCGGACAGCGCTCGATGAGGCGCAGGCCGCGCAACGTGATGAGATCGGGAGCGCCGGGCCCGGCGCCGATGAAATGCACGCTCACGGCGCGCGCTTTGCCGCATAGCCGCGCGGCGTGTAGAGGCGCGGCGCCGCGCCGGGGATGAGGCGGGTGGCGCTGCTGCCGACGAGCACCAGGGTCAGCATGTCCACGTCCTCGCCGGCGAGCGCGCCCAGCGTCGTGAGGCGGATGCTTTCGCCGGCCCGGCCGAGATTGCGCGCCAGCGCCACCGGCGTCCCGGCGGCGCGATGGCCCAGCAGGATCTCGCGCGCGCGGTCGAGTTGGGCGCGGCGGCGCTCGGAGCGCGGATTGTAGAGCGCCACGACGAAATCGCCGGCGGCGGCGGCGGCCAGGCGGCGCTCGATCACCTCCCACGGCGTCAACAGGTCGGAGAGCGACACGGCGCAGAAATCATGGCCGAGCGGCGCGCCGAGCCGGGCGGCGGCGGCTTGCAGCGCCGACAGGCCGGGCACGACGGCGAGATCGAGGCGCCGCCATTCCGGCCGCGCCTCGCGGTCGAGCAGCTCGAAGACCAGCGCGGCGAGGCCGTAGATCCCGGCATCGCCGGAAGAGACCAGCGCCACGGCGCGGCCTTCGGCGGCGAGATCGAGCGCCTGTCTCGCGCGCGCCGCCTCGGCGCCGAGCGCGCTTTCATGCCGCGCCTTGCCGGCAATCGCCGAACCGAGCAGGTCGAGATAGAGCCCGTAGCCGACGACGTCGCTCGCCGCCGCCAGCGCCGCCTCCGCCTCGCGCGTGCGCCAAAGGGGATCGCCGGGACCGATGCCGACGATCGCGAGGCTGCCGCGGGCGCGGCCGACGGCTTGCGCGTCGAGCGGCCGGGGGGCGCGCGCGACGGCGCAGGTGGCGCGCCCGGATTTGCGCTTGGCAAGAAGAAGCGCGCCCTCCGGCCCCACCGCCGCCAGCGCCGCGCCCTCGGCGACGCCATAGCAGCCGGTCTCGCGGAAGACCGCCTCGGACGGCGTTTCGAGCCGCTTCGTCTCGGCCAGGAGCTCCGCGGCGGAAAAGAAGCGCGCGGGAACGCCGAGGCGCTCGGCCAGGGCCGCTACCGCCGGCTCGTCGGATTTGAGGTCGATCGACACCACCGCCGCGACGGCCCCGGCGGCGAGGCCGCGCTCGGCCAGCGCCGCTGCGGCGAGATCGGCAAGCTCCGCGGCGCCGCAGCCGCGCTCGCAGCCGACCCCCAGCGCCAGCACCGGCGGATGCAGCACCAGCGCGCGCTCGTCGACGGCGGGGACGCGGTCGGTGACGCGGACAGCAAGCGGCGCATCGGCGGCGAAGGCGAAGCCGCTGGCGGCGAGCCAATCGGCACTGCCGGCCTCGAGGCGCAGCGCCACCGCCGCGCCGGCGAGCAAGGCGGCGGCGACCGGCTTGGCGCGCTCGGGATTGGCGACGCGCCAGCCCGGCGGCGGCTCGTCGAGCGCGAAGCCGAGGCGCAGATCGCCGGCGGTGGTGATCGCGGCGGCGCCGCCGGCAAGCGCGGCGATGGCGCGGGCGAGCGCGTTGGCGCCGCGATGGCCGCCGAGCAGCGGCACCGCCGCCGAACCGTCTTCCGCCACCGCCACCACCGGCGGCTCCCGGCGCTTGTCGGCGAGCAGCGGCGCCACGGCGCGGATGAGGATGCCGGCGGCGCAAAGGCCGACGATCGGCGTGCCGGCGGCGAAGAGCGCGGCGACGTGCTCGCTGGCGCGCGCGAAGCGCCGGTCGGCCTCGAGCCCGCTTGCCTCCGGCGCGTGCAGCAGCGCCTGCGGCAAAGCCTCGCGCAGGCGGCGGCCCAGCGCCAGCGCGCCGGGCCCCAGCACGAGGATCGCGGCGCCCGGCGGCAGCGCCTCGCTCATCGCCAGGCCGCGCCGCGGCGATGCAGCAGGATCATCGAGAAATAGGGCACGGTCTCGGCGCCGACCGCGGCGAGCGGCAGCACGCGCTCCTCGCCCGCGATGCTGGCGCGCTCGACATAGCGCGCCTCGGCGGCGAGGCCGAGCCGCTCCAGCACCGCGCGCACCTTGGCGAAATGGCGGCCGAGCTTGATGATGGCGGCGGCGTCCACCTCGGCGAGGCGGCAGAGCAGAAGCTGCTCGGAAAGCGAGGCCGGCAGCACCAGCAGCGTGTCCTCGCGCGCGGCGAGCGGCGCTCCCGACGCCGCGGCGCAGGCGGTGAGCGAGGAGACGCCGGGCACCACCTCCACGGCGTGGCGCTCGGCGAGCCGGCCGAAGAGATACATGAAGGAGCCGTAGAAGAAGGGATCTCCCTGGCAGAGCACGGCGACGTCGCGGCCGGCGGCAAGCTCGGCGGCGATCTCGCCGGCGGCGCGGTCATAGACGGCCTGCGCGGGGAAGCGGGCGCTCTCGATCGGCACGGCGATGACGATCTCGCGCTGCGCCGGCGAAAGCCAGCGCGCGACGATGCGGCGCGCGAAGCTGGCGCCGCCCTCGGGCGCGGGATAGGCCACCACCGGGCAAGCGCGCAGCAGGCGCAGCGCCTTCAGCGTGATCAGCTCGGGATCGCCGGGGCCGAGGCCGAGGCCGAAGACCTTGCCGAGCCGATGCTTCGTTGCTTGCGATGTCATGGACGGACGCGGTGATCGAAGGAGATGGCAAAGGCGTAGGTCGTCCACGTCCTCCTGTCGTCATGCGCGGGCTTGACCCGCGCATCCACGTCGCCCAGCGCGCGCGATGCAAGACGTGGATGCCCGGGTCTCGGCCTGCGGCCGGCCCGGGCATGACGATCGAAACGCGGATCTAACGGCGAGGCAAGCCGACTTTTCATCCCGGCACTCCCGTGTAGAGCGTCAGCATCAGCGCCTTGCCGTTGGAATAATCGAGCCCGGCGGTGCGCTCGACCGGCCGCGCCTGCCAGCCGCGCCGCGCGAGCGCCTGGCGAAAGGCGGTGTCGTCGCCGCTGCTCACCAGCGCCGCGGCGCCGCGCGCCGAGGTCACATATTGGGCGGCGTCTTCGGGCGAGAGCGAGCGCGTCGCGGTGCCGAGCAGAAAGACCAGGCTCGGCTCGGCATAGCCCACCGCCACCACCGGCGCGGCCGGCGGCGGATGATAGCGCGCGACCATGCGCGCCGCCTCGCGGCTGAGCCAGAGCCCGTCGAGCCCCGGCGCCACCAGCGCGAAGCCGGCCGGCAGCACCAGCAGCGCCAGCAGCGCCGCGCGCACGGCGAGGCCGGGGCCGGCCCGGCGCAAGGACGCGAGCGCCAGCCGCGTGCCGAAGAACAGAATGATCGCGGCGGCGGCGATGCCGGCGAGGTCGAGGCCATGGCCGAAACGCTCCGGCACCAGCACCAGCGCCGCCGCCAGCAGCAGCGAGGCCAGGAGGAAGAGCACCACGCCGGCGCGCTCGAGCCAGCGCCGGCGCATGAGCCTTCCCTCAGCGAGCGCCAGGCTGGCGCGCGCCGCCAGCAGCGCCAGCGCGGGATAGGCCGGCAGCAGATAGTTCGGCAGCTTGGTCGGCACCAGCTCCAGCACCAGCCAGAACGGCACGGCCCAGGCGATGAGAAAGCGCTCGGGCGTCGCGGCGCGCTGCTCCCAGGCCCAGGATGCCGCCGGCGCCAGCAGCAGCGAGCCCGGCCAGAAGGCAAGGAAGAGCAGCAGCAGATAGCTGCCCGGCCAGGCGCCATGGGCTTCCTGCGCGCCGATGAGCTTGCCGAGGAAATCATGGCCGACGGCCTCGCCGAGAAAGGCGCCGCCGGTGGCGGCGGTGATGGCGACGAGCCAGGGCGCGGCGATGGCGAGCATCACCGGCACGCCCCAGAGCGGGTGAAGGCCGCGCAGCCAGCGCGCGTCGCGGTCGGCGAGCGCCAGGCTGCCGGCGGCGAGGAGGCTCAGCAGCGGCACCACCGGCCCCTTGATCAGGATGGCCATGCCTTGCGCCGCCCAGAACAGCAACGCCCAGCGCCGCGACGCGACGCCGCCGCGCCGGCCGTCGCGATAGATTGCGCCGAGCGCGGTTTGCGCGGCGACCGCGGCGGCGAGCAGCAGCGCGTCGGTCTTGGCGAGATGCGCCTCGGCGACGGTGCCGAGCGCGCTCGCCAGCAGCGCCGCGCCGAGCAGCGCCGCGGCGCCGCCGACCAGCGCGCGGCCCAGCGCGAAAGTGAGCAGCGCCGCCGCCAGCGCGCCCAGCAGCGACGGCAGCCGGTAAGGCCAGATGGCGGCGCTGTCGGCGGTGCTCAGCGCCGCCACCGCGGCGCTTTGCAGCCAATAGACGCCGACCGGCTTCTTGTTGCGCGCCTCGTCCTGGAAGCGGATGCGCAGGAAGTCGCCGCTCTCCAGCATCTGCCGGCTCGCCTGGGCGAAGCGCGCCTCGTCGCGGTCGATCACCGGCAGCGCCGCCAAGCCCGGCAGATAGAGCCCGAGACAGAGCAGCGCCAGCAGCGCGTAAGGCCGCCAGCCGACGCTCCAGCGCTCGATCATGGCGGGGCGGCGCGCGGCTTTGCCAGCGCGAGCTGCGTCACCGTCATCAGCGGACGCCAGGCGCTACGGCCGCCCACCGGCTCGGCGCGCGCAACGGCAAGCCGCACCAAAGCACCGCCCTGGCGCACCTGCCAGCGCAGGAGCTGCGTCTCGCCCGCCAAGGTCACCGCATTGGCGACGAGACGGCCGCCGGGCTTGAGCGCGGCCCACAGCGCCTCCCAGAGCGCCGCCTCGCCGACGCCGCCGCCCAGGAAGATCGCATCGGGCGCCGGCAGGCCGGCAAGCGCCGCGGGCGCCACGCCGTGGACGACGCGCAGCTCCGGCACGCCCAGCAGGGCGGCGTTGCGGGCAAGCGTGGCGCAGCGCATGGCGTCGCGCTCGACGGCGACGGCGGCGAGCGCGGATCCGGCGCGCAGCCATTCGATGGCGATCGAGCCGCAGCCGGCGCCGACGTCCCAGAGCAGCTCGCCCGGCAGCGGCGCCAGCGCCGCCAGCGTCGCGGCGCGGGTCTCGCGCTTGGTGATCTGGCCGTCATGCTCGAAGGCGTCGTCGGGAAGGCCCGCCAGGCGCGACAAGGGCCGCGCCGCGGGGCCGGGCCGGCACTCGATGGCGAGCGTGTTGAGCGCGGCGACGCGGCCCAAGGGCCAGGTCTCGGCGGTGGCGTCGATGCGCCGCTCGCGCGCGCCGCCCATATGGGCGAAGACGATGAGCCGGCTCGGCCCCCAGCCGGCCTCGCTCAGCAGCCGGGCGAGCTGCACCGGCGTGTCGCCGTCGGTGGTGAGCGCGATGATGCGCGCGCCGGGAGCCAGATGGAGCCGCAGCGCCTCGACCGGGCGGCCATGCAGGCTGAGGGTAACGCAGCTTTCGAGCGGCCAAAGCAGGCGCGCCGCGGCGAGGCTGAAGGCGCTGGGCTGCGGCAGCACCGTCATTTCGGCGGCGGCGAAATGGCGCACCAGCGTGGTGGCGACGCCGTAGCACAAGGGGTCGCCGCTCGCCAGCACGACGACCGGCGTGCCACGCCGCGCGGCGATCTCGGCGATGGTGTCGGCGAGCGGCTGGCGCCAGGCGAGCCGCTCGGCCTTGGCGTCGGGAACGAGCGCCAGATGGCGCTCGCCGCCCACCAGCAAGGAAGCGGCGTCGATCCGCGCGCGCGCGGCGGCGGAAAGTCCGTCCGGCCCGTCCTCGCCGATGCCGATCACCGACAGCCAGGCGGTCATGCGGTCTCTCCCGCGAGCGCGTTCACCGCGGCCGCCGCCAGCGCGCTGCCGCCGCGCCTTCCCGCCAGCGCGATGAAGGCGAGGCCGAGGCGGTTCTCCGCCAGCGCCGCCTTGGCCTCGGCGGCGCCGACGAAGCCCACCGGAAAGCCCAGCACCAGCGCCGGCCGCGGCGCGCCGGCGGCGATGAGCTCGAGCAGATGAAAGAGCGCGGTGGGGGCATTGCCGATGGCGACGATAGCGCCGGCCAGATGCGGGCGCCACAGCTCGACCGCGGCGGCCGAGCGGGTGGTGCCGAGGCGGCGGGCAAGCGCCGGCACGCGGCGGTCGCCGAGACGGCACAGCACGCGGTTCCGCTTGGGCAGGCGGTCGGCGATGATGCCGGCCTCGACCATCGCCGCGTCGACCAGGATCGGCGCGCCGGCGGCGAGCGCGGCGCGGCCGGCCGCCGCCGCGTCCTCCGACCAGACGAGATCGCGCGCGATCGCCGGCTCGCCCGCGGCATGGACGAGGCGCAGCGCCAGCGGCCGGAGGTCGTCCGGAAAGCGCGAGAGATCGACCTCGCGGCCGATGCGGGCAAAGGATTCCCGGTATATTTCGTCGGGATCGCGCAGATAGGCGTAGCGCGTCGCGGAAATGTCCGCCGCCGGCGGCGCTTCTTGCACGGGAACGCCCAGAATCCAGCCTTCCTCGGCCTCCACGCGCGCGCGGTCTTCGGCCGCCAGGCCGGGATCGCCGGCAAACAGGCGCGCAAGACGCCCGGCGTCGTCGAGCCTGGCGAAATGCCAGGCGATGGTGCGCACCTGCGCCTCGTCCTTGACCTCGCCGCCTTGCGGGACCGACCGAACGAGAGACGGATAGATTTCCGCGAAGACGACGCCCGCGCGATCCCTTTGGCGCGGAACCGAGAGTCCGGTTTCGAAAGGCCAGACGAGGGAGGCGCCGGCGAGGCGCGGGTGGTTGCGCAGCCATTGCACGACCGGAATGCCGGTCAGCGCCTGGCTCCCCGCGGCGCCGGCGCCGGCGAGTTTCCAGACCGGCTGGGGGCCTTTCACGCGCGCATCGGCAAGCCGTTTCTCCGAGGGACCGAGCACCTGGTGCAGGCGATGATGCCTCGCCTGAAGGAACGGTCCGGCCGCCGCTTCAGGGCAGCCCCAAAATGGCGCCGGCCGGCCGCTGATCTGCCGGTTCAGCGCCGCCGCGACCTCGAAGCGGTTGTTGCCGTTGCCGGGCCTCTCTTCGACGCGGCCGGCAAGCAGCTCCCAAACGGCGCGCCAAGGCGGCCCGCCGAGCCGCAGTTGAGCGGCGAAGCCGGAGGGATAGCCGAAGGGAAAATCAAACCCGGCCAAGCTCGACAGGCCGGCGGCGAGGTTCGCGGCGAGCAGCTCCAGCAATCGAGCGCGCGCCTCGAGCCGCGTCGGAACGTTGATCGACGCCGCTTGCCGGAGCTCGCCCTCCACGCGGTGCAAGTCACAGATCCAAATGCTGTCCTTGCCCAGCCGCGGCACGGCGGCGGCGCTCCAATCGACCATGAGATAGGCATCGAACAGCGGCAGGTCGGACAAGGCTCAATCGCCATCGCGATGATGATGGTGGCCGTTGCCGTGATGATGATGACCGGCGCGATCGCCATCGGTGCCGATGCCGCGGACATGGTGATGATGCCCCGCCTGCGGCGCCAAATGATCGCGCTCATAGCCGATCACTTGCGCGCGGTACTTGCAGAGCCGGCAATTCATCGTGGGCTCGCCGTCCAGCGCTTCGGCGGCGCGGTCGGCGAAGCAGTCCAGCACCAGCGGATGATCGTTGAGATAAGGCGCCTTGATGATCTCGATCTCGGGATGCGCCGCCGCGACGCAATCGGCGGCGGCGTAGATGCGCTTCACCAGCACGCCGGTGAAGAGGAAATAGGGAAAGACGATGATGCGCCGAAAGCCCAGGCGCAGCGCCCGTTCCAGCGCCGGCTCGACCAGCGGCTGGGCGACGCCGCTGAACGCCGCCTCGGCCCAGCCGAAGCCCATCCCCTCCCACAGCATGCGCGCGAGCTTGGCGATGTTGGAATTGGCGTCGGGATCGTTGGTGCCGCGCCCGACCACGAGCAGCAGGCTGTCGCGGCGCGCGAGCGCGCCGGCGCCCCGGGGCTCGGCGGCGGCGATGCGCTCGGCGGCGGCGGCGAGCAGCTTGGGCTCGATCGCGAGATCGCGCCCGAAGCGCAGCTCGATGTCCGGGTTCGCCGCGGCAAAGCTGTTGATTTCCCAAGGGAGATCGTTCTTCACATGGCTTGCGGCGAAGAGCATGCCGGGGATCGCCAGGATGCGCCTGGCGCCGCGCGACTTGAGCGCCTCGAGCCCGTCGCGGATGGTGGGGCGGGCGAATTCGAGATAGCCCGTGGCGATATCGGCCGCCGGCAGCGCCCGGCGCAGCCCCGCCGCCACGCGCTCGAACTCGACCAGCGCCTCGTCGTCGCGGCTGCCATGGCCGCAGATCAGGATCGCTGTGTCCATTTTTGCTCCCGCGCCTGCCGGTGGTTGACCTCGCCGCCTCGGCCGGCGGATGCTCGCCGCCGATGCTGCTCTTCGCTCCCTCCGGGCTCGATCCCTTGCTGCTGCTGCTGGCGGCGCTCGCCCTCGACATGGTCGTCGGCGACCTGCCCGGCGCCTACCGCTTCGTGCCGCATCCGGTGGCGCTGGTCGGCGGCGCCGTGAGCTGGCTCGACCGCCGCCTCAACCGCGAGCGCCGCGACGCGCGCACGCGCCGGGTGCGCGGCGTGCTTGCCGTGGCGGCGCTGACGCTGGCCGCGGCGCTGGTCGGGCTCGCCCTGGCGCTGGCGCTGCGCCGGCTGCGCTTCGGCGCCGCGGGCGAAGTGCTGCTGGTGGCGATCCTGCTGGCGCAGCGCAGCCTCTTCGACCACGTCGCCGCGGTCGGCCGCGCGCTCAGCCAAGGCGGCCTCGTCGGCGGGCGCGAGGCGGTGCGGCACATCGTCGGCCGCGATCCGCAAAGCCTCGACGAGCACGGCGTGGCGCGCGCCGCGATCGAATCGCTGGTGGAGAATTTCAGCGACGGGGTGGTGGCGCCGGCGCTCAGCTACGCCCTCTTCGGGCTGCCGGGCATCTTCGTCTACAAGACGGTCAACACCCTCGACAGCATGATCGGCCACCGCACGCCGCGCTATCTGCAGTTCGGCTGGGCGGCGGCGCGGCTCGACGATCTCCTCAACCTGGTGCCGGCCCGCCTCAGCGGCATGCTGCTCGCCGCCGCGGCGCTGGCGGTGCCCGAGGCGCGCGTCGCGCCCGCGTTCCGCATCATGCTGCGCGACGCCGGCAAGCACCGCTCGCCCAATGCCGGCTGGCCCGAGGCGGCGGCGGCCGGCGCGCTCGGCCTGGCGCTTGCCGGGCCGCGGCGCTATCACGGCGAGGTCGTCAACGATCCCTGGCTCGGCGACGGCCGCGCCCGCGCCACCGTCGCCGACATCTCGCGCGCGCTCCGGCTTTACATCATCGCCTGCCTGCTGCTGGCGATGGCGGTGCTCGCCGCCTATCTCGCGCTCCGCGGCGCGGTGTTTTGATCGGGCGCGGCGCTGGTTCTTCAGGATCCGGCCGGCCGGCGTCTTCGCGATGAGTCCCGCATTCCCGCAAATCTTCTCCTCTCCGCCCCCTGGGGGCGGAGAGGCCGGGAGAGGTGGGGGCGCTTCGAACGCGCGACAGAGCTCGCGCAACGCTCGCCGATGCATCCTGTCGCAATCCTCGGCATCCCGGCGCAAGCGCCATGCGATCTGCGCTCCCGCTCTCAAGCGCATCGCCAGCCCCACCTCTCCCAACCTCTCCGCCCCAATGGGGCGGAGAGGGGAGGTTTTGTGAAGCCCATATCCGCTGCGCGCGGAGAGGGAAGTAGGAAGCTAGCGCGCATGGGCGATCTCCAGCAGGCGCGGCACGTCGAGATTGGCCTCGAGATGGGCGGCGAGCGCGTCGAGCGTCGCCTCGATGCGCGCCTCGTAATCGAGCATCGGATCGCCGGCGCCGCCGAGGCGCGCCAGGAAGGCGCGGCGGAAGGCGCCGCTCGCGAAGAGCCCGTGCAGATGGCAGCCGGCGATGCGCCCGTCGGCGGAGACCGCGCCGTCGGCGCGCAGGCCGAGGCGCAGCATCGGCCGCGCCGTGCCGGGCCCATCGGTGCGCCCGATATGCATCTCGTAGCCCGATACCGCGGCGCCGCTGGCAAGCTCGATGCCCGTCGCCTCGACCAGGATCTTCTCGGGCGCCAGCATGGTCTCGACCGCGAGCAGGCCGAGCCCCGGCGCCTCGCCGGCCGGGCCTTCGATGCCGGCGGGATCGGCGATGCGGCGGCCGAGCATCTGGTAGCCGGCGCAGATCCCGAGCACCGCGCCGCCGCGGCGCGCATGGGCGAGAATGTCGATATCCCAGCCTTCGCCGCGCAGCGCCGCGAGATCGGCGAGCGTCGCCTTGGAGCCCGGCAGCAGGATGAGATCGGCAAGCGGCAGCGCGCGGCCGGGCGCGACGAGATCGAGCGCCACGCCGGGCTCGGCGGCGAGCGGATCGAGATCGTCGAAATTGGCGATGCGCGGCAGGCGCGGCACGACGACGCGCAGCGCGCCGGCGCGCGCCGCGGGCCGCGTCCAGCCGTCGAGCGCCACGCCATCCTCGGCGGGAAGATCGCGCGCCGCGGCGAAGAACGGGACGACGCCGAGGCAGTCGAGGCCGGTGCGCTCCTTCAGCGGTCCGAGGGCGGTCTCGAACAGGCGGGGATCGCCGCGGAACTTGTTGACGATGTAGCCGCGGAGCCGGGCGCGCTCGGCGGGCGCCAGCAGCGCATGAGTGCCGGCAAGCGCGGCGATGACGCCGCCGCGGTCGATGTCGCCGACCAGCACCACCGGCAGATCGGCCGCCTCGGCAAAGCCCATATTGGCGATGTCGCCGGCGCGCAGATTGATCTCGGCGGGGCTGCCGGCGCCTTCCACCAGCACGACGTCGGCGGCCCGCGCCAGCCGCTCGAAGGCGGCGAGCGCGCGCGGCAGCAGGCGCGGCTTCAGCGCGTGATAGTCGCCGGCGCTTGCCGAGGCGAGCACGCGGCCCTCCACCACCACCTGCGCGCCTTGCTCGGATTGCGGCTTGAGCAGCACCGGGTTCATGTCGGCGCTGGGCTTCACGCCGCAGGCGCGCGCCTGCAGCGCCTGGGCGCGGCCGATCTCGCCGCCGTCTTCGGTGACCGCCGCGTTGTTCGACATGTTCTGCGGCTTGAACGGGCGCACGGCGAGGCCGCGCCGCGTCAGCGCGCGGCCAAGCCCCGCCACCAGCAGCGACTTGCCGACATCGGAGCCGGTGCCTTGCAGCATCAGCGCCGCGGTGCGGCGGGGATCAGAAGCGGGCAAGCGCGGACCTCAGCGCCTCGGCGCCGGGATTGGCGGCGGCATGGCGCAGCACGATCGCCTCGGCGGTGACGTCCCTGCCGTAATAGGCGTGGTTCCAGCCGGTGCTGGGCGCGATGATCGCGCCTTGGAGCGCGATGCCGCCGAAGAGGCCCTTGGACCGCGCCACCGCGTAGATGTCGGCGCCGGCATTGGCGGTGGTCGACGCCTCGGCGCCGCCGCCGAGCGTGACCACGGTGATGCCCGCCTCGGCGCCGATCTTGAACTCGTCGCGCATCACCGCGCGCAGCGCCGGCTCGGTCATGATGATGAGCACGATCCGCGACACCTCGCCGCCGATCTGCAAGCCGATGGAGCCGCCGCCCATGCCGCAGAAGGAGGGATAGCTCCAGTTCCCCGCCGCGTCGCGCGCCAGCAGCACGCCGTCGCCGCCCTCGCCGCCGAGGATGAAGCCGGCCTTGACGAGCTGCGGCACGATGAGCACGGCGCGCGCCTTGTGAAGGAGATCGCGGGCCGGCCCGCCCAGCGTCTTGTCGGCGGTGAGCTGCGCCAGCGTGCGCCGGGCGCCGTCGACGACCTTCTGCTGATCGGAGACTTGCGCCGCCGGCGCCACGCCCGGCGCGAAGAGCAGCAACAGCAGCAGCATCGGCATCAAACGTCGCATGAGGCCCTCCTCAAAATTCGATCCCCACCTGCGCCTTGACGCCGCCGCGGAAGGGATGCTTCACCAGCGTCATCTCGGTGACGAGATCGGCAATCTCGATCAGCTCCGGCTTGGCGTTGCGGCCGGTGACGACGACGTGGAGATCGCGCGGCTTGGACTTGAGCGTTTCCACCACCTCGGCGACGTCGAGATAATCATAGCGCAGCACGATGTTGAGCTCGTCGAGCAGCACCAGGCGATAGGCGGGGTCGGCGATCATCGCCTTGGCCGCGTCCCAGGCGGCGCGCGCGGCGGCGATGTCGCGGGCGCGGTCCTGCGTGTCCCAGGTGAAGCCCTCGCCCATGGCGCGGCAAGCGACGAGATCGGGAAAGCGCGCGAGCACGTGGCGCTCGCCGGTATCCCAGGCGCCCTTGATGAATTGCACGATGCCGACGCGCATGCCGTGGCCGAGGCAGCGCATGACCATGCCGAAGGCGGCGGTCGATTTGCCCTTGCCGGTGCCGGTATGGACGATCAGCAGACCCTTCTCGACCGTCTTTCCCGCCATCATGCGGTCGCGCACCGCCTTCTTCTTCCGCATCTTCTCGCGGTGGCGGTCCGCGTCCTGGCTCATGCCGGTCATGTACGACCCCGGGGCAAATCCTCGGCTGGCGGCAGTATATCATTGCGCCGCGGCCGCCACAGGCCGCGGGCGATCGCCTCTTGGAACCGCGCTTCCATCTCGGCGAGCGCTGCTGGATTGGCATCCGCGATGAAGTCGCGCACGGCGGCGTCGCCGAGATAGGCGTCGTAGAGCGCTTCGAAATGCCGATCCTTGACCGCCCCGGTGGTGGCGGCGAAGGCGAACAGATAATCGAGCGTGGCCGCCATTTCGAACGCGCCCTTATAGCCGTGGCGCATGACACCCGCGATCCA
>Ga0187782_10001423_pt1 | contig 17364 bp, 14 predicted proteins | sample 0715_SJ02_MP15_2_FD_132454 | JGI IMG/M metagenome (GOLD analysis project Ga0187782, IMG submission 132454) | Tropical peat soil microbial communities from peatlands in Department of Meta, Colombia - 0715_SJ02_MP15_20_MG | ecosystem: Environmental > Terrestrial > Soil > Wetlands > Peat | place...
CACCGCGACTTCTACGACGAATATCTCGCGGTCATGGACCTGACCGCCGAGTTTTATCTTCAGACGGTCGAGGAAATCTTCATCAAGCACGCCCTGCCCACGCGCCAGATGCGACACCGCGGCGAGCCGGTCGATCTTGCCGCCATCCGGCGCACGGCGATGTTCACCGTGGAGGGCGAGAAGGACGACATCTCCGGCGTCGGCCAGACCTATGCGGCGCAGCTGCTGTGCCCAAGCATCCCGCAGGAGCGGCGTATGCATCTGGTGCAGGAGGGCGTCGGCCATTACGGCGTGTTCAACGGGTCGCGCTACCGCAAGGAGATCGCGCCCCGCATCCGCAGCTTCTTCGCCGGCCTCGAGCAGCCCGCCGCCGCGATGGCGCTTTGACCGCGCCATTCTGCGCGGTCGTCGGCGCCGGCCCAGCGGGATTGATGGCGGCTGACGCGTTGTCGCGCGCCGGAGCGCTGGTCGCGGTCTATGACCACAAGCCGAGCCCGGCGCGCAAACTGCTGATGGCCGGGCGCGGCGGGCTCAATATCACCCATAGCGAGTCGCTTGAGAAATTCCTGTCCCGCTACGGCGCGGCGGCGGCGCGGCTCTCCCCCATCATCCGCGCGTTTCCGCCCCAACGGCTGTGCGACTTCTGCGAAGAGCTCGGCGAGCCGACCTTCGTCGGCTCGAGCGGGCGCGTGTTTCCCAAGAGCTTCAAAGCCGCGCCGCTGCTGCGCGCCTGGCTCGCGCGCCTCGCCGCGCAGGGCGTTCGTTTCGAGCCTCGCTGCGCCCTCAAAGGCCTCTGTGGCGAGCGGGAGCTGCTCGTGGACCGCGACGGCGCGACCTTCAAGCTCTCGCCCGCAGCGGTCGTCTTGGCGCTCGGCGGGGCGACATGGCCGCGGCTCGGCTCTGACGGCGCCTGGGTCGAGCTCCTGGCGGCGGCGGGCGTCGACATCGCGCCGCTTGCGCCTTCGAACTGCGGGGCGCACATCGCCTGGAGCGACTTCTTTCGCGATCAATTCGAGGGCCGGCCGATCAAGACCATCGCGCTGCGCCACGGGGAGCATGTCGCGCGCGGCGATCTCGTCGTCACGCGCGCAGGGCTCGAGGGCGGACCGGTCTATGCGCTCTCCTCGCGCCTGCGCGCGGCGGTCGAGCAGGGTCGCGGCGCGACGCTGCTCATCGATCTGCGCCCCGACATGGGCGTGGAGGCGCTCGAGCAGAGGCTGCAGCGGCGCAACCCCAAGCAGTCGCTTGCGAGCGCGCTGCGCAAGACCCTGCGCCTGACGATGCTCGAGACGGCGCTGCTGCGCGAGTCGCAGCCCGACGGCCCGCCGCGGGAGAACGCGGCGCTCGCGGCGCTGGTCAAGGCCCTGCCGCTGCCGGTCTGCGGCGTCGCTGATTTCGCGCGCGCGATCTCGACCGCCGGCGGCGTGACGATCGAGCAGCTCGACCACTCCCTGATGCTCAAGTCGCGCCCCGGCCTGTTCTTCGCCGGCGAGATGCTGGATTTCGACGCGCCGACCGGCGGCTATCTGCTGCAGGCGGCTTTTTCGACTGGTTTTGCGGCAGGGCTCGGGGCGGTGCGATTCGTGGGTCTGGCGGCGTAGGTAACCCTATCGCCGCTGAGCCTGGTTTCGGCCTCGAAAAAACGGGGCAAGCTGGGAAAATCCTTGAAAAAAACCAATTGTCCGGGCTCCTTTGGCAAAACCCGCGCCGACGGCGCGGCTTTTCGCGAGAGGATCCGGCCCCATGCGCTTTCCTTCATCCGCCTTCGCCCTCGCCATGCTCGGCTTCGCGGCCATGGCTACGCCTTCCGCCGGCTTGGCCCAGTCCGGCGGTGTCGTCGATCGGCTGGTCTCGACGGCCAATGAATGGGGCGGCCAGGGCGGCGCCTACACCTGCGCGCAATGGCGCGCCTACGCAGAGCGCATGTATCGAATCGCCGACCCGCGCCATCGCGGCTATTTCGAGGAAGCCGACTTTGAGCGGCTCAAGATGGTGAGCCCCGTTTTCGCGCAGGCGAGCTTCGATTTCTTCGAGACCGCCGTCAAAGGCCGCGTCACGAAAAAAGAGTTTCTCGAAACCGAAAACCCCTTCTTCGCGTATTTCGATCGAAAAAGAACCTGCCACGTCACGCAGGCGGACATCCGCGAATTGAATTCGCCGAAGGCGCCGGAAACGCCGCAGCAACGGCAAGGTCGCGGCGGCGGCGGAGGCGGCATGGGACCGGGCTCTTTCGGCTGGCGCAATTGACGATCCGATCTCGCCGAAGCCGCCGTCACGATGGGACCGACTCGCCGGCGCAACTGCGAACGACGCTCGCAAAAAAACTTCGGCGGTGGCGCGACCGGGACGCGCAGCCGTCTCGGTTTGGGTTCTTTAAACTAAAGCTTCTCCTCGAACGGCTTCGCCTGCCAGGCGAGGCGCGACTGACCAAGCTTCAGCTCGATGGCGTCGCCTCAAGCTGGCGAGCGTCGTCTGCTGCGCTCTAGCGTCGGGGTGACAAGGCTCACGCTCTGTTAACGACCACACTCTTTTTGGGGCGGGATGCATTTGCGAATATGCGTCTGTTTACATCAATGTCGCAGGAATATTTCCGAAGCAAATCAGCGGAGAACTCAACCTGCTGATGGTCGCGGACCAAGCGTTCTTGCGAGCGTCGCCTCAGAAAAAACCGCTGGAGGAACAGCGAGAGCTGGGCGGCTAACGGCGCTCGCGATAACGAACAAAATTCGCGAATCCGCCACTTCTCCACAGACGCGCCTCATTTTTTTCGTTAGCTGACCTTGATGAGTTGCTGCGCAGCTTTGCGCGCGTCGCCGGCTGTGGCCTAATGGACGCCGTCAACAACGCCTTAAAGAGAGTTGGATGCAGTCTTCCGCCGTAAAAGCCTATCTCGCTGGGTTCGTCGCGCTGAGCCTCGCGGCGCCCGCCCGGGCCGCCCCTTCGATCGTCGTCGACGTCGCGTCGGGACAGGTGCTCGAGCAGGAGCAGGCGACGCAAGCCTGGTATCCGGCCTCGACCACCAAGCTCATGACGGTCTACGTCGCGCTCAACGCTGTCAAGCAGGGCCGCATCTCGCTCGACACGCCCATCGTCATTTCCTCGCGCGCCACGCAAATGGCGCCGTCCAAGATGGGCTTTCGAGCAGGCCAGGAGGTCACGCTCCATAACGCGCTGATCATGCTCATGGTGAAGTCGGCGAACGACATCGCCGTCGCCGTTGCCGAGGGCGTCTCGGGCTCCGTTGAGGCTTTCGCCGACGAAATGAACGAGGCCTCGGCCTCGCTCGGCATGAAAGAATCGCATTGGGTCAACCCCAACGGCCTACCCGACGAGCGCCAGGTCACCTCCGCGCGCGACCTCGCTTTGGTCGCCCGCGCGCTGCTCACGCAGTTCCCCGATTCCGCGAATCTTTACAACATCGGGTCCATGCAACTAGGCAGGAAGCTTATCCGCACTCATAACGGCATGCTCGGGCGCTATCCGGGCGCCGACGGCATGAAGACCGGGTTCACCTGCCCCGCAGGCTTCAATCTCGTCGCGAGCGCCACACGCGGCGACACCAAGCTCGTCGCCGTGGTGCTCGGCGCTCCGTCCGCCAACGCGCGCACGGCGAAGGCCGCGGCGCTGCTCGACCGCGCCTTCCAGGGCGCGACGGCTCAAGGCGCCGCATCGTCGCTGCAGAGCGTCGGCGTCGGCGCCGCGCCGGACCTGCGCGACACTGTCTGCCGCCACCGCGGCAAATCGACCCAGGAGTTTTTGGCCGAGGTCGAGGATATGACGATCCCGCTCGACGCTACCGGCGCGCAACGGATCAACGTCAAGCAGCTCGCGCAGCTTCCCGCGCCGGCGTTCCAGCCGGTCCCGGTTTATGTCGGCCGCGCGCCCGGCTATGAAGGGCCCGTGGCGCGCGCGCGCCCCGCCGGCGCGCCGGTCGGCTCCGGTGAAGCCACCGCATATGCCGCCGAGAAACCCGCGGTAGGGAGCGAGCCTGCCCCGGTCCTGCATCCCGCCGTCGACGCCCAGCCGATGCGCGCCGCCCACAAGACCGCGCCCGCGGAGCTGCGGAGGGCCGTCACCGCCAAAGCCCATGCGCCAACGAAGACCGCCTCGCTCGAAGGCAAAAAGCCGCACGCCGCCGCCAAGGGCGAGAAGTTCGTCAAGGTCGTCAAGGTCGTCAAAAAGCCGACGCCGCCGGCCAGTCACGCCGGCAAGCCCGCACAGACGGGCAAGCACGCCAAGGCCGGAAAGCGCCATCCCGCCGCCGAGGCGAACGGAGATCGATGACCGCCGAAAACGCCGAGCGGGGCGCCGCGCGGCGCCCGCCGCCGCCTTTGCCCTTCACCGTGCTCACGGGCTTTCTCGGCGCCGGCAAGACCACGCTGCTCAACAGCTTGCTCGCTGCCCCGCAGCTTTCCGACACGCTCGTGCTGATCAACGAGTTCGGCGAGATCGGCCTCGATCATCTTTTCGTGGAGAAGATCGACGGCGACACGATCGTCATGAGCTCGGGCTGCGTGTGCTGCACAATGCGCGGCGAGCTCGTCGCGACGCTCGAGGATATGCTGCGCCGGCGCGACAACGGCGCCATCTCGCCGTTCCGCCGCGTGGTGCTGGAGACGACCGGGCTCGCCGACCCTGCGCCGGCGCTGCATGCGATCATGCGCCATCCCTATCTGATGCTGCGTTATCGGCTCGACGGCGTTGTGACGCTCGTCGACGCAGTGAACGGCGAAGCGACGCTCGACGCGCATGAGGAGGCCGTGAAGCAAGCGGCGGTGGCCGATCGCCTGGTGATCACGAAGACCGATTTGCGGCAAGGCGCGGCGCAGCTGGAGACGCTGCGCGCGCGGCTCAAGCGCCTGAACCCTACGGCGCGCCAGCTGATCGCCGCCGCCGGAGAAGCGACGCCACAGACGCTCCTGGATTGCGGCCTCTATGCGGAGGGCGAAGAGGCGCCGCGTGTCGCGCAATGGCTCGACGCCTCGGACGAAGACCACGACCATGAGGACGACCACAATGATGGCCACGCGCATGAGCGCAGGAGCGCGCATGAGGACCGCATCCGCTCTTTCTGCCTAGCGAGCGAGACTCCGCTGCCGCCGGCGGGTTTCGACATGTTTCTCGAATTCCTGACTGCGGCGCTGGGGCGGAATTTGTTGCGCGTGAAGGGCGTCGTCGCGCTCGCCGACGATCCGTCCCGCCCGGTGGCGATCCATGGCGTGCAGCATGTGTTCCATCCGCCGCATCGGCTCGCCGCCTGGCCGGACGACGACCACCGCACGCGCATCGTGTTCATCGTGCGCGATGTCGAAGAGCAGTTCCTGCAGGGACTTTACGCCGCCTTCGCGGGCGCGCCACGCGTCGACGGCGCCGACGCCGCGGCACTGGCGAACAATCCCCTCGCGCCACGTACCGGCGGCTTGCTCGGATAAATGGACCCGTTACGCGGCAGCGCGGAAGGCAGCCTCACGCCGCAGCAGCACACGCTTGCGCTCTACGCCCGCAGCATAGCCGGATATGGAGCCGTCGCTGTGGATCACGCGATGGCAGGGCACGACGATCGCGATCGGATTGGCGGCGATCGCCGACGCCACCGCGCGCAGGGCGCGAGGCCGGCCGATCCGCCGCGCGATCTCGCTGTAGCTCGCGGTCTCGCCCGCCGGAATTTCGCGCAACGCCGCCCAGACCTCGAGCTGAAACGGGGTGCCGGCGAGCGCCAACGGCTCGCGCCACTCGAGATGCGGGCGCTCGACAAGGTCGACGGCGCGGGCCATCAAGCGCGTCATCTCCGCATCGTTCGCCGCTTGCGCCTGCGGAAACCTTTCGCGCAGCGATGCGATCAAGGCTGCGGGCGAGTCGCCAAACCACAATGCGCAGAGCCGTCCGCCGGCGCTAGCGGCGATCACGGCCCCAAGCGAGCAAGTCGCGACGGCGTAGCGAACGCATTCTTCCCCGTGGCCTGCGAGACGCTTCATCGTCATCTCCCGATCTCCGATTGGCCAATCATAGCGCGGAAACAGTCGGCGCCAAATTTTTCCCTGAAGAACCCTCGCGCGGGAAATACTTTTGAAGCCGCCTCAACCGCCTCGACGAGCGGCGCACGCCGGATAATTGCGCCTGCGCAGGAGAGGCCATGCGTGGAATCGCCTGAATCCTCCTCGTGAGCCTTGGCCGGGAACATTGCGCGCCAGCGACGCCTGACCGTCACAACTTCACATAGAATTTGCCTAAATTCCGGGCGTGGGCGTAGGCACAAATACGGATTGCGCCAGTTCTGCTTTGCCGGTCTAGTGGCGCTGCGCTCCGCTGGTTGAGGCCAACGAATGGCGTGGAAGAGTCCCAATCGCTTTCGGCGATCCCTCCTTCCTCCACGTTTTTCGGAAAGCGTCATCCAGGGGGGCGCAGCGTCGCTTCTGATCTCTTGAGGTAGTCCCGATGCGGGGTTTCGCATCCACGAGCGCGTTCAGAAGTTGCGACGGCGTTTCAGGCGTGGGCGCGCCGTCGCGCCGGAATCGGCTGCTCTCCAGCTATCTTATGAATTTGCCGAGAGGCGCGAACGAAGTGCGCGCCATGATCGTCGAGGACATCCATTGCCTGCGCGACCTTGGCGCGCATCGCCAGGCGTCGGACCTCGACGCGGTGCTCGAATGCTTCATGTCCCGCTATCCCGAAGCCGGCGTCATGCCGCAAGGCGCCTAGATTAGCCTCATTCGGGCGTGGCGGCCTGCTTTCTCACTCCCTTCGCCAGCGCGCCCATGACCGCCTCGCGCGCTTCTCGCGACCAGCACAACCCCTGCGTGAGTCGCGCCGGGTCCTCGTTCACGTCTGCGCCAAGCCCGCGCAAGTGGGCTTCAGCGCGCGAGATCTCCGCCGCGTCGCCGAGGCTCCGCGCAGCGGCAAGATAGACCAGAGCGACAGCAGGAGAGGCCGAACGCCCCGCAGCCTCGCGCAGGACCGCCAGGTCGGCCGCTTCACCCTTGCGCAATGCGACGATGGCCGGGGCAACCGCGTCGATCGGCATGAGGCGGGACGAAATCTCCCGCGCACGCGCGAGCAGGGCCAAGCCTTCCTCCGTTTCCCAGGTCGCGAGAACGAGCTTCGAGCCGAAGTCGGTCAAAAGCAACGGATTGTTGGGATAATCCGCGATCACTTCCGCGCCGATGGCTCGAAAGGCGCGGACATCGCCCGCGCAAAGCGCGGCGCTATAACGCGCCGCCCGCGGCAGCAACGCGAGCCGGTCGAGGTCGAAAGCTTTCTCCGCGAGCCGGCTGGCCTCCGCCACGACCTCGCCCCGGGGGCGGGGATCGTACAGAGCCGCGCCCGGCGCGAGCTGCAGCAGCGCCAGCGCCGCAAGGCTGTTCGCGTCCGGCGGCTCGCGCGCCCGGATCGCCACGAAACAGTCGCGCGCCCGCACATAATCCTCTCGCGCGAAGCTCGCCCCGAATTGCATCGCTTGCAACTGGCAGCGGAATCCTTCGTCAGTCTTGAACGCGTCGAGATCGAGGCGCGTGCGCTCGATGTTGACGATGGCGCCGGAGGGGTGGGCCACATCCGCCGCGATCCTCGCCGCAATATCGCGCTGCATCGACAAGATGTCTTGGGCGTCGAAGCGCAGGTCGTAGTTGCGGCTCCAGACGACGGCCCCCGTTCGCCCGTCGGCGAGCAGCACGGTGGCCGCCAGCCGGTCGTTGACGAGCCGCGCCGTCGTGCGCAGGAGGAAGTCAGCGTCGAGCGCTTTGGGGTTTTCTTCGACGCGCCGCGCCGTGTCGGCCGTCAGCGGCACGACCGAAAGCCAGCTGAATTCCGACAGCGTCGCCGCGAGTTCCGCCTGCAGCCCGGCGGCGACATAGGCGAGGCTGTCCTTGTCCGCGGTGAAGACAAAGGGTGCGACCGCGACCAGCGACGCCTTCCGCTCGCTCGTCGCCCCTTGGTGCAGAAGCCCCTTCGAGCCAACGAAAACGAGAAGCGAGCCCACGAGCGCGGCGGCGCAAAGCGCCACGGCCGCGATGAGCCGGCCAAATCGTGGGGCCGGCACGACCCCGCCCCGCGCGAAATTCGGGCGATACTGACCTTTTGGTATGGAGATGCGCAACTGCGCGCCGGCCCCGGCTCCAAGATAATAGCGCTCCAGCGCCTGCCGGAGTCGGCCGACCTCCACGCGCACGATGCTGTCCGTCTGAGCGTCGAAGTCCTCGCTCCGGTTCAGGACCTGCGTTGCGATCGAATAGGCCTTGATTCGCCCGCCTCGTCCCTCGAGCTCTTCCGTCACGAGGTAACTCAGCAGGTTGCGCTGACGTTCGCTCGCGCCGCCGAGCCCCTGCTCGAGCACGCGATGCAGCTCGTCGAGCGCTAGGGGCTTCAAATCTTCCGTCGCCACGCGGATGCCCGCGCTCATCCCGGCCTCCGTGGTTGAAGCCCCGTCAAAGCGGGGCACGTGCCTGAATTATCGCCGCTTACCGCTAGAGTCGCGAGGCCCGCCCCACCCCAACGCGTGTAATTGTTGACGGAGGCCATAACGACTATGAGCAAGATACAGAAATTTTCCGAGGTCGCAAAACTCCGGCAGACCGTAAAGCGCGCGAAGACGCTCGGGCTCGTCATGCGGGAAATCGGGCGCTGGAACGATTTCAAATACGCGTACGCCACCCGCTTTATCGCTGACGTGCTGATCGCCTGGGCTCACATGGTGGAGAACAGGCTGCAAGAAGAGTCCGACGTTTTCTTTGATCGGCCGCTTCGTCGGAGGACCCACTAAGGGCCGCTGGGGCCGCGCCATTTGACAGAGCGGCTTCGCTTGCCCATTTTCCCGCCGGTTGGTTCCGCCGGGGCAGGGCTCCCGCGGAACGTGCAGGCGCGGGGTTGGTATGAACGTCGTCATTGTCGAATCGGCGGCCAAGGCTCAGACGATCAATAAATATCTCGGCAAGGACTTCAACGTTGTGGCCTGTTACGGCCATGTCCGCGACCTGCCGCCCAAGGACGGCTCGGTCGATCCCGACGACGACTTCGCCATGCTCTGGGAGATGGACGCGAAGGGCGCCAAGCGCGTCTCCGCCATCGCCGATCTCGTCAGGGGCGCAAAAAAGGTCATCCTCGCGACTGACCCGGACCGCGAAGGCGAGGCCATCTCCTGGCATCTTCTCGATATCCTCAACAAGAAGCGCGCGCTCAAGGACAAGACGATCGAGCGCGTCGTCTTCAACGCCGTCACAAAAGACGCCATCAAGCAGGCGATGGCGCAGCCGCGCCAGATCGACCAGGCGCTCGTCGACGCCTATCTCGCGCGCCGCGCGCTCGACTACCTCGTCGGATTCAACCTCTCGCCGGTGCTGTGGCGCAAGCTCCCCGGCGCGCGCTCGGCGGGACGCGTGCAGTCGGTAGCGCTGCGCCTCGTCTGTGATCGCGAGCTCGAAATCGAGAAATTCGTCCCGCGCGAATATTGGTCGCTCGTCGCACACTTGAAGACCAAGGCGGGGGAGCCTTTCTCCGCGCGCCTCGTCGGCGCTGACGGCAAGAAAATCACGCGCCTCGATATCGGCGCAGGGAAAGAGGCACAGGATTTCAAGAAAGCGCTCGAATCTGCCGCCTTCTCCGTGCGCTCGGTCGAGGCGAAGCCGGTCAAGCGACACCCCTACGCGCCTTTCACGACCTCGACCTTGCAGCAGGAGGCTTCACGCAAGCTCGGCTTCGCCCCGGCGACGACCATGCGCATCGCCCAGCGCCTCTATGAGGGCGTCGACATCGCCGGCGAGACCGCGGGTCTCATTACCTATATGCGAACGGACGGCGTGGACCTCGCGCCAGAGGCCGTCGCCGCCTTGCGCAAGGTCATCAGCAAGGAGTTCGGCGACCGCTACGTGCCGCAGGCGCCGCGGAAGTACTCCGCCAAGGCCAAGAACGCGCAGGAGGCGCATGAAGCGATCCGCCCGACTGACGCCTCGCGCCTGCCGAAGGACATGGCCAAATTTCTGGAGCCCGAGCAGGCCAAGCTCTATGAGCTAATCTGGACCCGCGCCGTCGCCTGCCAGATGGAGTCTGCGGAGCTGGAGCGCACCACGGTCGAGATAGACGCTAAGGTCGGGTCGCGGCCGCTGGAGCTGCGGGCGACGGGCCAGGTCGTCCGCTTCCCCGGCTTCCTCGCGCTCTACCAAGAAGGGCGCGACGACGAGGAGGACGAGGACGGCGGCCGCTTGCCCGCGATGGCGCCCTCCGAGCCGCTCACGCGCGAGAAGATCGATGCGACCCAGCACTTCACCGAGCCGCCGCCGCGTTTCACCGAGGCGACCCTCGTCAAGCGCATGGAGGAGCTCGGCATCGGCCGTCCCTCGACCTACGCCTCGACGCTCGCCGTGTTGCGCGAGCGCGACTATGTGCGGCTCGACAAGAAAAGGCTCGTCCCCGAGGACAAGGGCCGCCTCGTCGTGGCTTTCTTGGAGGGCTTCTTCGCGCGTTATGTCGAATATGACTTCACTGCCGATCTGGAAGAGCAGCTCGACCGCATCTCCAACAATGAGATTGACTGGAAGGCGGTGCTGCGCGACTTTTGGCGCGATTTTTCGGCGGCGATCGACGGCGCCAAGGATCTGCGCACGTCACAGGTGCTCGACTTCCTCAACGATCTGCTCGGCCCGCACATCTTCCCCGACAAGGGAAACGGCTCGGATCCGCGCGCCTGTCCGGCCTGCGCCGGCGGGCGGCTGTCGCTGAAGCTGGGCAAGTTCGGGGCTTTCATCGGCTGCTCCAACTATCCCGAGTGCCGTTTCACCCGCACGCTATCGCCGCCGACGGGCGAGGCGGCGGAGGGAGCGCGGCCCGGCGTCAAGGTTTTGGGCCAGGACCCCGAGAGCGGCGCCGAGATCACCCTGCGCGAAGGCCGCTTCGGCGCCTATGTCCAGGAGGGCGAGCAAGAGGATGGCGGCGAAAAGCCCAAGCGCTCGTCGCTGCCCAAAGGCCTGAAGCCCGAAGATGTATCATTGGCGCAAGCGATCGCGCTCCTGTCGCTGCCGCGCGAAGTGGCGAAGCACCCGACCTCGGGCGAGCCGATCGTCGCGGGGATTGGGCGGTTTGGGCCCTATGTCCAGCACGGCAAGACCTATGCGAATCTCGGGCGCGACGACGACGTGCTGTCGATCGGCGCCAATCGGGCGATCGATCTGATCGTGCAGAAGGAGTCGGGCGGCGGCGGCTCGCGCTTCGGGCGCTCCTCGGAGCCGGGCCGCGTGCTGGGCGACCACCCGCAAGGCGGGGCGGTGACGGTGAAGTCCGGCCGGTTCGGGCCTTACGTGAACTGGGGCAAGATCAACGCGACGCTACCGAAAGGCGCCGACCCCGCGGACCTCACGTTGGAGGGCGCGGTGGCGCTCTTGAAAGCGAAGGCCGAGGGCGGCGGTGCGGCGAGCGGGCGCGTGGTCGGCCAGCACCCCGACGGCGGCGCGATCACCGCGCGCGAGGGACGGTTCGGCCCTTACGTCAACTGGAGCAAGGTCAACGCGACGCTGCCGAAGGGCATGACGACCGCCGAAGTGACGCTCGACGAGGCGATCAAGCTGATCGACGCCAAGGGCGGTGGAACGAAGAAGAAGGCCGCGCCGAAGAAGTCGGCCGCCGCGAAAGCGAAGAAGATCGAGGACAGTGACGAGGCGCCGTTCGCTAACGCGAAGCCAGCGAAAAAGGCCGCGTTGACGAAGACGAAAAAGGCCCCGGCGAAGAAGACGGCGCGGAAGTAAGAATTCTGCATCAAATATGCGACCGCCGGTGTGTTCCCCTTCCCCCTACGGAGGAGAAAGCGGCCGAGGGCCGCACGAGCGGCGGTCCCGCCCCAATCCCTTTGAGAGATTTCCTGCTACGCCCGGCGGCCGTCATGCGACCCCGCTCGCCGCTGCCTCTCCCGCGAAGCGGGGGAGGGCAGTGGCGAACCTGAAGCGGGCGGCTACCTTTAGCTGCAGCTTGGGCGAAGCTGCGGCGCTGTAGCTTTCCGGCTTGATCGGGCGTTATTCGACCACTCCGCGCGCGTAGCCGCCTGGCACCCTGCAGGAGCAGCCCGTTCCGAGCCATCCGGGCTCCTGGAGCAGGCATGTCTTCACGGAGGTCGTGCAGTAAATCCCGTCCGCCGCCACGACCGGGGCGCTCGCCACGGGCGCGGAATAGCCGTAATAGCCGTAATAGCCGAGGGCTTCTGCCGCCAAGGCCGGGGCGGCGATGGCAGGCGCGGCTTCGACGACCGGAGCGGTCACGGCAGGCGCCGAATAGCCGTAATATCCGAGAGGCTCCTCCGCGACCGCGGCGGTCGGGACGGGCGCGGAATAGCCGTAATAGCGGGGGCATCGGGGCCGAGACTCGTGACAGCGCCAGTGGTGGCGAACCCGGTGGCAGTAGGCGACCTTCTCGATCGGCGGCCTCGCCACGACGCTCTCCGGACTCACAATGCTTAGCGGAGCGGCTGAAGCAGTCATCGCGAGCGCGACCACGGCGGCTCCAGAGACCATCGAGATTGTTCGAGCAAACATGACGAACCTCCCTCTCGGCTCTTCGACGCCTCCCATGAGGGTCTGGAAAAAGCCGAAACTGTGGTCAACAACGTTGGCGTCGGTCGTTCGTTCCAGCTTGGTCATGTCCCTTGGGCAATTCTTCCTGGCTAGCAATGAAGTTTGAGAAGATTCGTGCGCATCTCGCGCCCACGGCCTGCGCGCGACTGCTGCAAGATCGTGAGCAGGACGTGGCGCGGAAAATTTCCGGCGTTCGCGACGACGACGCGGACGAAGCGAATTCTCGCTCTTCATTTGCGGCGAAGACAAAGAGGGGCGTTTGAGCAGAGCCGCCGGCCGACAAGCGCCGCGTGTCGGGGGCGTCCTGTCTGTCAGGCCATGGCGTGGAAGAACGAGCCCGATACGAGCCCACGCCGCAGCCCGCAGGGCTGCTCGGCGTCGCCGTACGCGTCGCGAGCAAAGGCGAAGCGGTCGCCCTCCTCGCGCAGGGCCGTGGCGTAGTGAAACTCGTGGCCGAACAGCGTCGACCCCGCGGGCGCGAGCGGATGGTCGGCCGCTAGTCTCGCGCGACGGTAGCCGAGATGCAGCTTGCGTTGCAAAAAGCTGGTGTCTAGCTCCAGAAGTCCCGCCATGACGTGGACCTCGCCTGCGGCGTCGACGAGTGTTCGACCGAGCGCCATGTAGCCGCCGCACTCGCCATGGACGGGGCGGTCTTGCGCAAATCGTCGCAGGCCCCCGCGGAAACGGTCGGCGGCGGCGAGGCGTCCGGCGTGAAGCTCTGGATAGCCTCCTGGCAGCCAGCAAATGTCGCAATCGCCGCGGGGCGGCTCGTCGGCGAGCGGCGAGAAGAATTTGAGCTCGGCGCCAGCCTCGCGCCAGGCCAGCGCGACATGCGGGTAGAAGAAGGAGAACGCCTCGTCGCGCGCGACGGCGATGCGCTGCCCAGGCGGCTTGAGACCCGCGGGCGTGGACTCCGGCGCGCTCAGGCCGCCGCGGGCGCAGGCGCAAAGTGCGTCGAGATCGACATGCTTTTCGACGCGATCGGCGAGGCGGTCGAGCAGAGCTTCCAGCCCCGCGGTCTCCTGCGCCTGCACGAGCCCGAGGTGGCGTTCCGGCAAGGGGGGCTCAGCTTCGCGCGGCAAGGCGCCGAGGACCGGAACGCCCAAGGATGAAATCGCCTGGGCGCAGAGTAGGCGGTGGCGATCCGAGCCGATTTTGTTGAGCACAACCCCCGCGAGCGAGATGCGGCTGTCGTAGGTCGCCAGGCCTTTGACGATCGCGGCGGCGGTCTGCGCCTGCCCCGAGACGTCGAGGACCAGCACAATCGGCCAGCCGGTCGCCGCGGCGATGTCGGCGCTGGCGCCTGCGCCGCGCGCGGGCTCGGCGCCGGCCGCTCCGTCGAACAGCCCCATCGCGCCCTCCACGATCACGATGTCGGTCTTTGCTCCGACATGGCCGGCGAGGCGCAGGACGAGCGCCGGCGGCATGGCCCAGCTGTCGAGATTGAGGCTCTCGCGTCCGGTCGCGGCCTGATGGAAGGCGGAATCGATATAATCGGGCCCGCATTTTGCGGCGCCAACCTTGAGCCCGCGCCGAGTCAGCGCCCGCATCAGTCCGAGGGTCAGCGTGGTCTTGCCAGCGCCGGAGCGCGCGGCGGCGATGAGCAGGCCGGGGCCGGTCAGCTGACGCTCCTCGAAAGTCGGACGATTGTCCGAAAGGTTTTTCGGCGCCATCTTTAAGCCAGAACCGCCGGGGCGGGAAACGGAAAGGACGACAACATGGACGAGTTCAACAGCGGATTCCTCCGCAACCTTATGTTTGGCTTCCTGCTCGCGCTGGCGGTCTCTTTCTATTTCGCTTGGTATCACTAGGCGGCAGGCCATTCCCGGGAAGACGCCCGGGCGGCGCAGGTTGTGATTGATTTTGAGTGCAATCTATAGTAGAGTTCGAATCGAAGCAAGTCATGTTTCGCGCATCACGCGCAAAGACGCGCCTACAGCCAAGGGGGGCGAAATTGGACGAGTTCTATCTCAACGACGAGCGCTGGGCTCTTATCGCCGGCTGGTTGCCCGGCAAAGAGCGAGATCCCGGCTGCCACGCACGCGACAACCGCCTTTTTGTCGAAGCCGTGTTGTGGATCGCCCGCACGGGTTCGCCATGGCGCAGCCTTCCGCCAGAGTTCGGCAAGTGGTACACGGCCTATGCGCGCTTTCGTCGCTGGACGATGAAGGGTGTCTGGCCCGAGGTCTTCGAGCGCTTGGCGCGGGACAAGAGCTGCGAATATTTTTATGAGGACGAACTGATCCTGCACGCGCCGGTGCGCAGTTTGCTCGATGGTGAGAGCGCCGCGCGCAGCACGCCGCCGGCCGAGAGCGTACGCGCCGCCTGAGCCGCGTCGCCTCACAGCGCCAAGTCTTGCGGGCCGGCCTTTCGGAGCCGGTTCGGCCGGCTTTTGTGGGGCGCGCGCCAGAAGAGACTGGGGTTTGGAAGCGGCTTGGAGAAAGCGAACCGTCTCATCGCTGCTCGGCGCCGCCGGCAGCTTGCGCGGTGCAGGGGGTAGGCGATCCGTTCCGCGATCGCGTCCCGGCCGAGCGTCGCGCCGCAAAAGAAGAGTAATGCGCTGACGATCTGGCTGAGCGATCCAAAAAATCCAGGTGGAGGCTAAATGCGCCTGAAGCATTAGGCAGACAGCATGTGTCCACTATCAATTTTGGCGCCGAGAAATATTCAGAATGTGGAGAACTATTAAATGGTCAGAAGGCGCATTTTATATCCAAGAAGATAAAGTTCTCTTCGTAGCCGGCTCCGGCCGAGGCGGCTAGGCGCGCTCCTACGGTTTCCATTCCTCAGAAAAAAGCCGCCAAATTTGCCGAGAGCGGGTAGCCGACGCCCACCCCTAGCGCCACGCCAGCCGCGACGTCGCTCGGATAGTGATGGCCCGTGGCGATGCGCGACCAAGCCATGCAACAGCCCATGACCAGGGCCGAGACCAGCGCCGCCGGCCAGATCATCACGATCGGCGCCAGAACGCCCGTCAGCGTCATGGCATGACCGCTCGGGAAGGAGTGCTCGTCGAGCGTCTTCATCAGCGACGGCAGTTGAGGATCGACTTTGAACGGACGCAAGCGCTTGAACCGCTTCTTGATCAGCGGATACATGACGTGCATGACCGCGGCGTTGATCGCCGCCAGCAGCACGACGCGCCTGCCGTCGATCCAGCCCCATTCGACGAAGACCGAGGCGGCCAGGATCGGATAGATCCAGCCGTTGCCAAGCTTGCTGATCGCAATCGCGCAGAGACGGTAAAGCCTCGACCGCTCGGCCCCCGTCAATGCGCGCACCGCCGCAAGATCCGCCGCGACAAGCTTGTCGAGCCAATGCCCGACACGAGGAGACAAAGCCCCGGCGTTCGAGAGCGAAAGGCGTGGGGATCGCGCGAGCGGGTCGGGCATGAAAGTCATGCCTTGAGGCTAGCGAAGTCGTGCTGCGCTTTTGTGTGAGTTCTGCGTCGCCTGGATGACGCGTATCATTACAATTCAATGACGCGGCGAAGCCCTGAATTTGATTCGAAGATAGAAGCTCACAGCAAAGCTTCGTAAACGTCGAGCGTCGCCTCGCACATGCTTTCGATCGAATAGCGGCTAGCGATGAAGTCGCGCGCCCGCCGCCCGAGTGATTCGCGGGCCGAGGCGGTTAGCGTCAGCGCCTCGACGATCGCCTTTGCCAGCGCTTCGGCGTCGTTGGGCGGCGTGCGCCACCCCGTCGCCTGCGCGGCGGGGACTTCTGGCGGCCCGAGGACGACTTCCGGCGCGGCGCCGAAATCGGAGACGATCACCGGCGCGCCCATCGCCTGCGCCTCCACCGGGACGCGCCCGAACGCCTCAGGCTCGGTCGCCGGGGCGATAGTCGCGGCCGCGGCGAGATAGGCCGCTGGCATGTCGTCGCAATAGCCGACGATATGCACGCAGCCTTGAAGCCCCAACCGATTGATCTGATGCTCGATGCTCTTGAGATAGGAATCGCTGCGCGCGTCGCCCGCGAAAACGAATTGCAGGTCGTCGAGCCCTTCCGCGCGGAGACGCTTGGCGGCGTCGAGGAGCACGAAATGGCCCTTGCGAGCGGTCACGCGCGCCGGCAGCAGCACGATGCGATGATGCGGATCAACGCCCCATTTCGCGCGCAACCGCTCGACCCGCTCGGGCGTGACCTCATGCGGAGAGAAAGCGCGCATGTCGACGCCGCGTCCGATCGTGGCGATCCGCGGCGTCGCCTCGGGATGAAGCTCGGCGATGCGCCGCGCCGTGAAGCGCGAGGCGGCGATGACGACGTCGCCCGCCGCCATGATCGAGTTATAGTGTCGCTTGGCCGGCGAGGTTCCGGAATAGGCGCTGTGATAGGTCGTGACGAAGCGCGTCCGCACTTGACGCACGGCGTAATAGGCGACCCAGGCTGGTGCGCGCGAGCGCGCATGCACGATCTCGACGTTCTCGTCGCGCAAGATCCGGGCGAGGCGCACGGAATTGAGCAGCATCGCGATGGGATTCTTCGTCGCCGCCGGAAACGGCAGCCAGACGCCGCCCTTGCTTTGCAGCTCGCCGACGAGCCTTCCCCCGCGCGAGGCCACGAGACAACGCGCGCCGGCCTTGGCCAGCGCCTCAGCGATGTCGACGGCGCTGCGCTCGGCTCCGCCGCTCTCCAGATCTGGGATGATCTGCAAGACGGTGTGGCCGGCGATGCGTCGCTCGCGCGGCGAAGGAGAGGAGCTTTGAAGCGCCATCGCTGCTAGGCCGTAGCTGGAGCGATTCGAACCGCGCTGAACATGTCCCGCCGCCCGCCGCGCCACGCCCGTTTCCCAATGGAGGGGTTGAAGCGGGGTTGC
>Ga0187782_10001424_pt1 | contig 17355 bp, 16 predicted proteins | sample 0715_SJ02_MP15_2_FD_132454 | JGI IMG/M metagenome (GOLD analysis project Ga0187782, IMG submission 132454) | Tropical peat soil microbial communities from peatlands in Department of Meta, Colombia - 0715_SJ02_MP15_20_MG | ecosystem: Environmental > Terrestrial > Soil > Wetlands > Peat | place...
CAGAGGTTCGATGCCGGAGGGCCGCGGCCGGCGTGCGCTTGCGCCGGGCTTGAACGCGGCGATGTATGCGGGGCAACCCGCACAAACTCGAATTCGAGCGGTTGGGGAGCTGCGCTCGCTGTTGCGGCGAGAGCCGGCGCGGTTGCCGTCAGCATGGCGGCCGAGCCGGGGTAATCAGGGCACGTCATCGGCACAGAGACTACCGGCGTTTTGCCTGCTGGCGTCTGCCCCATCATCGCAGCCATGCGCATTGTCATGGCGCAGTGATGCGTTCCGTGCCGCCGGCAGCACGCGGGCAGACTGGCATTATCGCCGTCGTCAACCGCCGCAGAAAGCGGTCCCAGCGCAAACCATGCGATCAGGAAGATGGTGAAACCGCGCCGCATCTGACTCCGATACTACACGATGCGTGCGGCCCTGCTTTATGGCGAGTCGAGCACCGGCGGTCAAGCCATCCCGTCGTTTATTATCCTGAGTATCCGGTCTCGCTTCCCGTTAAGCTCCTCAATGAAGGAAGGTCCCAGGTGCCAGATCAGCGAAATCCCGCGTCGGTTGTCGAGTCTTCCGCGCCGCAGGCGCTCAGGCACCGCATAGCCCATCCTTTGCGTGTCGCCATCTTCGGCTTTGGCACAGTCGGCAGCTCGGTGGCCCGGATCATCGTCGAATCGAAGCCCGTTGGCCTGGAGCTGACGCACGTCTTCAATCGCGGCGTGGCGCGCAAGCGCGTCGATTGGACGCCCGCAAACCTCGTTTGGAGCGACGACGTCGACCACGTGCTCGCCTCGGATGCAGATGTAATTGTCGAGTTGGTTGGCGGCCTCGATCCCGCCGGAACCTGGGTGCGACGCGCGCTCGAGGCGGGTAAGAGCGTGGTTACCGCCAACAAAAAGCTCATCGCCTATCACGGCATCGAGCTGGAGCGGCTGGCAGAAGCCAAGGGCGGCCATCTCAAGTACGGCGCCGCCGTGGCCGGCGGAATCCCCGTCATTCCCGGCCTCGAACAAGGCATGGCCGGCGACCGCATCGCCCGGCTCGAGGGCATTCTCAACGGCACGTGCAATTTCATTTTGAGCAAGATGGAAGCGGGCGCCGACTACGCAACCGTGCTGGCGGAGGCGCAGGCCAAAGGCTACGCTGAGGCCGACCCCATGGAGGACGTCGGTGGATTCGATGCCCGCGCCAAGCTTGCCATTCTCATGCGCCTCGCTCTTCGTGTGCAGATCGATCCCCAAGAGATCGTGCCCCGCACCATCGCTACCATTACCCCTGTCGACTTTAGCTATGCCCGCGATCTTGGTTGCACCATCCGCCAGATTTCGCGCGCCGAGCAAACAGAAGGCCGCATCGCCGCTACAGTCGGGCCCATGCTCATCGCGCTTCGTTCGCCGCTGGCCTGGTCGCAGGGAATGGAGAACATGGTGATCGCCAACGGCCACTACGGCGGCGACGTGGTTTTTTCCGGCCACGGCGCCGGCGGTCATCCCACGGCAGTGGCGGTGGTCAGCGATCTTCTGGCTCTCGCCCACGGCTCGAGACGCGTCGAGATTCCTTCAACTCCGGCGCGCGTGGGCGCCGAATTCGAGGTTCCGCACTACATTCGCTTTTTGGTTGCCGACCGCCCGGGAATCGTTGCTGCCATCACCGCGGCGCTCGCCAAAGAACAAATCAACATTCGCGCCATCGTCCAAAAGCCCGGATACCCCGCGAACTCACTGCCTTTCGTGGTCACGGTCGAGCCTTGCAAATCCTCGGCTCTGCAACGGGCTTTGGCCCAGGTTCGCACCATGGATTGCATGCTGGTCGAACCGCTCGATTTGCAAATGCTCGAATAACAAAGTTAAGTAGCGAGTGAGGATCGGTAAGCCTCGACTTGGTTCGTTCGCCTTCGCTATTCGGTTCCGTTATTCTTGCTCCTCAACTTCCCCGCCAGGAGGCCGCACCATGGTTGGCATCATTTATCGATGTGAAATATGCAGCGAGGAGAGCGACAGCCCCCTCCACTGGATCGTCATCCATTGCAACAGCACGCAACTGACCATCTACAAGTGGAGCAAGGACGCCGCCGACGCCTACGGCGCCCGCCATTACTGCGGCGAAGCGCACGCTCAGGTTTACGTCAGCCGCTGGCTTGAGGCTGCCTGCGCCTGAGAACAGCTCGACTGCTTGCCGGATCCGCCGTCAATTGGCGCGACTCGCGGGGCCCGTCGACTCGCGCACCACCAGCTCCGGCTGGACGACAATCTGGTGTGGAAACGCCTTGTCCCGGTCCGCAATTCGATCCAGCAGAACTTGCGCTCCGCGGCGGCCCATCTCGGCCAGAGGCTGGCGAACGGTAGTCAGCGACGGGGTGGCGAACGCAGCCGAAAGAATGTCGTCGAACCCCACGACAGACACATCTCCGGGCACGGCCAACCCCGCATCCTTCAACGCTCGAATCGCCCCGATTGCCGAAATATCGTTGAAGCAGAATACGGCGGTAAATGCGCGGGTATGTTCGAGAAGGGCCTGCATTGGCTTGTAACCGATTTCCGGCGCCATGGGATGCTGCCCGGTCTTGGTCGACCAGCCGGCTGCATCGATGCGAATCGCCAGCGCCGGATCGAGCTTAATGTCTAGCTCCTTTGCCACCTTCTGAATGGCCTGCCATCGATGGTCGGAATCGGGGATGGCGCGGGGACCGCGCATGAATGCGATCTTCCGGTGACCCAGTTCGTACAAATGCCTCACCGCCTGCGCGACGGCCTTGCAATGATCGAGAACAATGTTGGTCACGCCCGCTGCTTCGCAGTGTGCCGAGATGGCCACCACCGGCACAGGCACTTCCAAGTGGTTTACTTCCGTATTCAGCAGCAGGAACCCGTCCACGGCGCGTTCCACTAGCATCCGCGGATACTGTTCGATCAGTTCGCGTTTCCAATCGTGGCAGGCAGTGAAGTAGAAATATCGCGCCGCTGTCAACTCCTCTACCACCCCGCTCATGACGCGCGTAAAGTACCCCTCGCTCAGGTCCGGCGCCAAAACTCCCACGCTCATCGATCGGCTCTGCCGCAACGATCGCGCAAAGTAGTTCGGCCGGTAATTCAGGCGGTCTGCGGCCTCAATAACGCGGCCGCGCGTCTCCTTGGGAATGGATTTGGCGGAGGGCGAATTGTTGAGGACCAAAGAAACCGTCGTTTGAGAGAGCCCAAGATGCTCCGCCAGCATACGCAGGTTCACATGCCCCGGCTGCGTTGTGATCTTTCCCTTAACCATGTTGGAGTTGTGTCACTTCCCCCGCCAAGAGAATACACTGTTTCGCGGTCCCTCAATCGATTTTCTTGCCCGCGCACGATTCCTGGGTACCGCGCAGCGACAATTTCGCGGTTCGGCTATCGCATTCCTGGACACACCATATGGCAAAGCAGCTTTGGCAAAGCACGCCGGCTGACCAGGCATCTGGACCTCGCGACCAGCGGAGTGATCTTCGTGAGTCGGTCGACAGAAGCAATTCCCCAGCGGCTCCTAAAATCTCCCCTTACGAAACCCATTCCTAAAACGCCCTGGCTCGCGGTCTCGCCAACCCTTCCAGGATGCGCACCAGCCCACGCCGCAAGCCATCCTCTGCAGCCGTCGGATTTCCACCTCTATGCACTTGATTTTTCAGAGTTGTAACCTGCCATTCATATTGCGCCGTTAGCCTGAACGTCTGTGGACACTGTCGTGCCAGAGATTCGCCTTGCCCAACCACAGCCGGAACCTGAACCTGGCCCGACCCCGGAGCGAATTCCTTTTGTCGCTCCGCCGCAATCGCCGTCCCCCATTCGAAGATTCCTGCTTTCCCGGGGGAACTCTGCTGTCGCTGACGGCGGTTTCAAGATCCTCATGGCGCTGTGCGCGCTCAGCATCTTCGGCATTGTCGTGCTTATCGCCGTGGAACTGGTCCGCCGTTCCGATCTGGCTTGGAAAAGCTTCGGACTCCAGTTTTTTGTTAAGGGCTATATCGACCCTTCGACTGGCCTGCCCTCTTATTGGGACCCGGTCAACGGCCATTTCAGCGCCCTGCCTTTCGTTTACGGAACCTTGGTTTCCTCGTTGCTCGCGCTATTGCTCGCCGTACCGCTGGCTGTCGGCGTCGCCGTCTTTCTCACCGAAATGTGCCCTGGATTCCTGCGGGCCCCATTGGCCTTTCTCACCGAGCTTCTAGCCGCCATCCCTAGCATTATCTATGGTTTATGGGCAGTCTTCATCCTTGTGCCGCTGCTCCGGGAACACCTCAATCCCATGTTGATCCGGTTCCTCGGCTGGACTGGCCTTTTCACGGATGACAACCCTACCGGGCTGGGCTTCGTGGCCGCCGCCATCATTCTAGCCATCATGATCCTTCCCATCATTTCGTCGCTCACCCGCGAGGTGATGACCGCTGTGCCCCACTCACAGCGCGAGGCAGTGCTGGCGCTGGGCGCTACGCGCTGGGAGATGATTCGCATGGGCGTACTGCGTAACGCGCGCATCGGCATCGTTGGAGCCGTGATCCTCGGCTTGGGCCGCGCTTTGGGAGAAACCATGGCCGTCACCATGGTCATCGGGAACAATCCGGAGATCCACAAATCGCTCTTATCCAACGGCAGTTCAATGGCCGCAGTCATCGCCAACGAATTCGCCGAAGCCACCAGCAATCTGCATCGCAGCGCTCTGGTCGAAATCGGCCTGGCGTTGTTCATCGTCACCATCATCGTCAACGCCCTGGCGCGGCTGCTGGTTTGGGCGGTTACCCGCGGGGCGCCGGCGCACGCTCACTAAGAGCCTTTGGCCATGAGCCGCGAATTATGAACGGAAGAGGAGCGCAAGACAAAGTGCGGAATGAATTTCGACTGCGAGCGCAACTCCGGGGCCTGGCTGACCGCGTCGCCACGTCGCTGGCGGTGCTCTCTACCGTCCTCGTGATTCTGCCCCTGGTCACTATCTTCACTTACCTCATCCTCAAGGGCGCAAGCTCGCTGAATCTCGCTTTCTTCACTCATGTCCCGGCGCCGGTGGGCGAAACCGGCGGCGGCATGGCCAACGCCATCGTCGGCTCGGCGCTTCTCCTGGCCATCGCCAGCGTAATCGGAGTCCCTGTCGGTATCGGCGGCGGCGTCTATCTCGCCGAATTTGGGCGCGGCACCAAGCTTGCCAACGCTATCCGTTTCACGGCCGACGTCCTCAACGGCGTTCCCTCCATCGTGATGGGGATCGCCGCTTACGCGCTCATTGTGGTTCCGCAAAAGCACTTCTCCGCTCTTGCCGGCGGCGTGGCCCTCGGCATCATGATGATTCCCACTATCTGCCGCACCACTGAGGAAATGCTCCTCATGGTGCCCCACGCCGTGCGTGAAGCTGCTCTCGGGCTTGGCGTTCCCAATTGGCGTTCCGTCCTCTCCATCACCGTTCGCACCGCGTCGGCAGGCGTCATCACCGGATGCATGCTGGCCTTTGCGCGTGTCGCAGGAGAAACCGCGCCGCTGATCTTTACTGCGCTCGGCAACCAGTTCTGGAGCGCCAATCTAAACGAGCCCGTTGCCGCTCTTCCGCTGCAAATCTACGTCTACGCCCTTTCTCCTTACGACGACTGGCACAGGCTGGCGTGGGCTGGATCCCTGGTTCTTATATTCCTCATCGTGCTCGCGGTTTCTTTGGTGCGCTACGTCACCGGCCGCGGGGTCTTGAAAGGGGCAAGCTAAGTGGGCGTCGGAATCGCGGTAGCAGGCCTGAATGCGTGGTACGGCTCCAATCACACCCTCCAGGACATCAACCTGAACATCCCCGCTAACCGCGCCACCGCGCTTATCGGTCCCTCGGGATGCGGCAAAAGCACTTTCGTGCGCTGCATCAATCGCATGCACGAAACCAATCCCATTGCGCGCGTCACCGGCACCATTCGCATCGGCGACCTCGACATCTATCAGGACGCCACGCCGGTCGAGATCCGCCGCCGCGTGGGTATGGTCTTCCAGCGGCCCAATCCTTTCCCAACCATGTCCATCTACGACAACGTGGCTGCGGGCCTCAAGCTCAACGGCTACTCCAACCGCAGGTCTCTCGACGACATTGTCGAAAAATCGCTCAAAAACTCGGCCCTTTGGGACGAAGTTAAGGACGAGCTCAAAAAGAAATCCGGCGCCAGCCTCTCCGGCGGCCAGCAGCAGCGCCTCTGCATCGCACGCGCCCTCGCTGTCGATCCCGAGGTGCTCCTTATGGATGAACCTGCCTCCGCCCTCGATCCCGTTTCCACCTCCAAAATCGAAGACCTCATTTTCCAACTAAAGTCGCAGTACACCATCGTAATTGTGACGCATAATATGCAGCAGGCGGCCCGTGTTGCGGAGAAGACCGGCTTCTTCCTCAACGGCCGCATGGTCGAGTTCGACTCGACCCACAAGATTTTCACCAATCCGTCCGACAAGCGCACGGAGGATTACATCACAGGCAGGTTCGGATGACACGTATTCGCTTTCAACAGAGCCTGGAGGACCTGAAGGAGAATCTCCTGATCATGGCCGGGCTCGCCGAGCAGGCCATTCAGCGCGCCATCGAGGCCTATCGCGTGCGCGATCTGTCCATCTGCGACCTGGTTACCCGCAGTGAGGTCGCCATCAACCGTATGGAGCGCGACATCGATCAAGCGGCTCTCGACCTGCTCGCCATGGAGCAGCCCATGGCTATCGATCTGCGCTTCATCCTGAGCGTGATTAAAATCAACGCCGATCTGGAACGCGTGGGCGACGCCGCCAAAAGCATTAGCGACCGCGTGCGGCTCATGGATCGCATGGCCGTCGTCGATCTGCCCGTCGACATTCCCCGCATGGCCTCGCTGGCCGCCGACATGGTGCGCAAGAGCCTGCAATCCTTTATTGAGGCCGATGCCGAGCTTGCCCGCGGAGTACTCACCCTCGACGACGCCGTGGATCAGATGAACCGCGCAGCTTTCAAGGCGCTGACAAAAGTGATGGAGGAACAGAGCCACCTCGCGCCCCAGGCGCTCAATGCGCTCATGATTTGCCGTAGCCTCGAGCGAGTCGGCGATCATGCTACCAACATCGCAGAGGACGTCGTCTTCTGGGTGCAGGGCGCGGATGTCCGCCATCATAAAAGCGTTGCGGCGGACGCCAAGGCCGAAGCCGTCGGTACGGCTCCCGCAGGCGCGGCCCCTAGCCAGAGCTGACCCGTTGCGCTCTCGAATGCAACAAGAAGCCCCGCTTCAAGCGGGGCTTCTTCACCCATCCGGAATCCCGGTTCTTAGAGCAGAACCGAAGTAGGTGTTATCCCGGAACCGCTTGATCCAAGTCGCCGCGACCCCAAAGGAGCGGCGGCCTTCACCTTCGCGGCACAGGCCACGGTAACTCCGGTTTTTCCTTAGTGCGCCGCTGCCGCCGCAATCTTCACGCCCAGTCCGTTCAGCTTGCTGCGCGCCGCCCGTGCTTCCGGCGTCTGTGGATGCCGCTGAATGAGTGAACGCAGCTCGTGAATGCCCGCATCCCGCCTGTTCAACTCCAGCAGTGCATACCCCTTGTGCAGTTGGGCCGCCGGGGCCTTTGCGTTGCCGCTGAAGCCTTCCAGCACTGCATTGTAGGAGTTCACCGCGGCCGCGTAGTCCTTTTGTTGGTAGGCAATCTCACCCAGGTAGAATTGCGCCGTTCCGGCCTGGTCGTCGAGCGGATAGAAATGAACCACATCCTGGAACTCTCCAATCGCCACCTGGTATCTGCCCGCTGTGAAGTCGCGCACGCCGGCCTGCAGCGTCTCCTGCAACGGCGGCGCCTGCGGCACGGGAGAGCCGCCGGGCGGAGGCCCGCCCGCCGAATTTCCAGATATACCGGATCCTTGGCCGGGTACGGAACCCGCTGCGCCTGGCACAGCACCGCCCGGAGTCACGGCTCCCGGCTGGGCCGGAGCCTGCTGCGTTTGCAGGGCCTGTACTTGCGCCTGCAGGTCCTGCACGGTCTTGTCGAGCTTGGCGATTCGCGCCTTCAGTTCGTCCACCGAGTCATTTAGCGATTGCATCTGCCCCGACACCGTATCCATCTTGCCGCCGACTGCGTCATTTTCCGTGTTCAACTTCTGTTGCAAGGCGTTCACCGTTGTAGTCACCTGATTGGCCGCGTCGGCGGTTTGCTCCGCCAGGTGCTGTAGCACGCCCATCCGTGTGTCTATCGTGGATTGCAGCCGCTGCACCATATCCAGCAATTGCTGCACCTGCGTCTGCAACTCCACGATTTCCTTTGACACTGCGTGCGCAGGCGCAGTTGCGCCCCAAAAGAGAAGAATCGATGCCACACCGGCAGCGAGACGATTGCGTGTGGTTCGAGATTTGTGCATGCGTCAACCTTTCTGAATGCCCCGTACTGCAGCCCGGCCGCAATGCCAGGAATGCGGCCCGGTTGCGATTCCGCGATTCGAGCCACATCCGCGCGGCATCTTTCCGCAGGGGACGGATAGCGTCACCAGGAGTCGTTCCCCACCCCAATGCCCTTGGCTCCGAATTTGCAACCTGAGGAACCACGAATTCCCATCCAACTCGCACCGGAGGTGCTTTCTATCGGTCTATCGAAAATCCGCCTCTCCGGTTTAACTGCCAGCACTCCTCGTTCGACTCCGTGCAGAATGGCTTCTCCTTGCCGTAGCTCACGACGCGGATTCGATCGGGCGCCACGCCGGCTGTCACCAGAGCCGTCTTAACCGCCTGCGCGCGGTTCTGGCCGAGAGCCAGGTTGTACTCATCTGAACCGCGTTCGTCGCAGTAGCCCCCGATCACCACCTTCACGTCCGGATGCGAAGTCAGGTAGCTTGCGTCCTTGGAAAGCGTGTTCTGCGCGTCCGGCCGAATATCGTAGTTGTCGTAATCGAAGAAAACATCCTGCACACTTGCTTTGAATTCATCTTCCGCGCTCATCGTTGTCGCCGGCGTCGAGATCGCGATGGGTGCATTTACGGTTACGCGCGCCGTGGCGTCGGCCGACCCTCCATCGCCGCGTGCCACCAAGTGATAGGTGATCGACTCCGTCGGGGTCACCGTTTTCACCCCTGTGCTTGGTACATTGCCGATGCCGTCAATCGACACGGAATTGGCGTTCGTCGTCTGCCAGCTCAATTGCACCTGGTCTTCTGCCGAGATTACTGCCGGTGTCGCCGTCAGTTGCGCCGTTGGCGCCTCGGACACCGTGGCCGGAGGAGCCGTCTCTGCTGGGGGCGGCAAAGACTGTTTCTTCTTGCAGCCCGTAACTGCAGCCAAGGCGGCAAGCATTAGGGCAAATGTCAAAAAACGAACCCGCAGTTTCAAGGGAGTACTCCTCCAAATGGCTCAGTTGATCCTTGTCGCGACCCGGCCCTGGTCTTGCCCCGCAGCGCGCCGCCGCATTCGTATTCGAGCACCGATAGAATCATATTCCATCGCGCCGAGGGGACCCGTGCCGGCGGGCGCCTCACTTCCAGCTCCAATTGGGCATCATATTGTCGCCGGAATAAGTCAATTGGTGCTGTTCGGTGCCGTCGGCCAGCATCTCCCAAATCTGTGTGCGGTGCCCGACCTCGCGTTGAAATACAATGTGCCGCCCGTCCGGCGACCACGACGGAAAGTCGTTGATGCCGGCTTCGTGCGTAGCCTGCAGCCACCGCTTGCTGGCGATGTCCATAATGTAAATGTCATATCCGCCGGGATCGCCAGGGCCATATTTGCGGTTCCACGCAAACGCCAGCATGCCGCCATTCGGCGACCACGATGGAGAGATGGCGTAGCCGCCATCGGTCATACGCTGCACGTTCGCGCCATCCTGGTCCATGATGTAAATCTGCGGCTCGCCTGTGCGGCCGCTTACCCACGCAAGCTGCGTCCCGGTGCGGGGATTCCAAACCGGAGAAACGTCCGCGCCGAATGAAGTAACCCTATGCAGATTCCCACCGCTCGCATCGCCGGCCCAAATTTCCGGATGTCCTGAGCGCGCCGAAGAAAATGCGATCCTCTGTCCGTCGGCCGACCACGCCGGCGATTGATTGCTCCCGCCCGCTTGGCCGGCCGGGAAGCTCACCATGCGGCCTAGATCCAGAGAAAACATCCGGATCGCCCATCCATCCCTTCCCAACGATGCAAACGCGACGCGCGATCCATCTGGTGAGATGCGCGGCGAAAGAGAAATGGTGCCCAAATGGGTAATGGCGTGCTGGTTTGCGCCGTCGTAATCCATCGCCCAAATCTCTTTCGATCCTGTCCGGTTGCTCACAAAGTAGATCTTGGTTTCCGCAATTCCATTTATGCTGCCGCCTAGCCTGTCGACGATCGCGTCGGCGAACTCGTGCGCCGCGGTGCGCGCCGCGTCCTCGCTAGCCGTCTCACTGTACTGCTTCGCCAGCACCTGCGGGTTGGCCCCATTGCGTGCGTCAAACAGCCAGCCGTAAACCGCCAATCGGGCGTTCGTCGCCGATAGCGCCCCAAACGCCACCATCGCCGCGTTGGCCGGAGTCGCGGACCACTGATTGAGCACGATCTCCTGCGGCGAACCGGGCATCGCCTGCGGAGCCAGGCTCTTCGAAACCATGTCGAAGATACCCGCATTTTGCAGGTCGTTATAAAGTGTGCTGTCGAAAATTGCCTTGAGCGGCGTCGTCTGCGGATCGTCGCCCACCGGCTTGAAATCCGCCGCCGCCATCCGGATGCGCTCGTTTCCCAAATTCGTTCCGGTATGGACCCAATCTTGGCCGTAGATCCGCGACGCTGAATAACACTCCAAGAAAAGTAAAAAGACGAGCAAAATCCGGAGAAATACTTTCATGCTTGTGCAATCCTTCCTCGTTGGTAACGGTGACGGATGGCAGTCGAAAGCGCCGGTCCTTTTCAATACTCGCAGTAGTACGACACCTTCAACGTGCTCTGATTATAGTTTCCCGGCAGATTGCCAAACGTATCCACGCGCTGCACGCCTCGTTCGCACGAAGTGTCGAGTGTCGCGCTGCCGCTCGACCGGTCCAACTGCATGTTACTCACGCTACCGTCGCGATGAATCGTAAAGATCAAATACACTCGTGCGCCTTTCGGCGTATGCGGGTCCACATCGTACTTGTTCCAGCTCTCACCCATTTTCCGGTTGATCTGGTCCACATACCACGGAAACAGGCTGGCAAAGCTGTTGTCGCCCACCGTTGTCGGCCCCGTCGATCCCGCTTGCATCTGGTGGGGCATAATCGATCCTGCCTGCTCACCGTACTGCGCCATGTTCTCCTGCTGCGGTTGCGGCTGGTGCTTCTGCGTCTTGGGTGTGGTTTGCTGCTTCGGCTTCACCTGCTTGCCCGGGATGGGAATCGCCGTCTCATCCACCTTCTTTTGTTCCTTGGGGCTCGGCTGCGCCGGGGCCTGACTCGGCGTCTCGGTGGCCAAAACATTCTGGTTGATCTGGTCGGCAGGCAGCGGCAGTGCGCTCGTCAGCGTCACCCGCATCGATCCTCCCGCGCCCGGGCTTCCCCACACGTTGTGATGAAACAGACCCATCATCAAGCCGTAATACACCAGGCACGCGGCAAGCGCGATGTGCAGCCCTACCGAACCCGCCGCAGGTCCCGCGACAGGCTCCGGTGTCAACTCCCGCTCCAAGTGTTCGCCGCCCTCCAGGATGCTGTTCATAGCCGTGCCCGAGATCGAGTCTCCGTGGCCCGTTCAGTTTCCGCCGCTCGCCGCCGATGCTTTTGTTTCCAGCGGCTGCGTCACAATCGACACATTCGAAATTCCCGACTGCTTCACCGCATCCATCACGCTCGCGAACGCCCCAAACGGCACCCGTTCGTCGCTGCGCAAATAAATCGACTGGTGCGCCGGATCTACTCCCGCTTGGCGCAATCTTGCGGGAAGATTATGCACGTTGACCGGCTTGTCGTTCAAAAACACCTGCTGATCGCGGTCGATCGTTACTACCATCCGCTGCTCGGTAATCTGTCTTACCGTTCGCGTCTTCGGCACATTCACTTCAATGCCCGACTGCAGCACCGGCTCCGTGATCATAAAAATCACCAGCAGCACCAGCACCACGTCCACCAACGGCGTGATGTTGATCTCCGCCAGTGAAGTTCGTGTCTGTCCGTTGCTGGTTGTAAATGCCAACTTAAGTCCTCCGCGCAACCTCTTGAGGCGAAGCCCCCAAAGTCGCCGCCGCTACTGTCGAAAAAGGCTGCGCTCGGCCTCGTGCGTCATCTCCGTCGGCCCGCGCTGCGCCGCCCCAGCCTGCGATCGCACGGGGATTTCCTCCAGAGAGTTCAGCAGCTCGCGGCAAAAATCGTCCGTCGCCGCGGCGAGAACCCTGATCCGGGCCGTGAACTGGTTGTATGCCACTACCGCAGGCACAGCCACAAACAATCCTGCCGCAGTGGTGATCAACGCTTCGCTAATTCCCGGCGCCACCGCGCGCAATGTGGCCGAGCCCGCTTGGCCCAAGCCGTGAAACGCGTCCACCACGCCCATCACCGTCCCAAACAGCCCCACAAACGGGCTCGTTGCGCCAATCGTCGCCAGCCACGTCAAACGCCGCTCCATCGCAGTCATCGCCGCACTGGCCGCGTTCTGCGCCGTGCGCTCAAGCGGCGCCATGTTGCGCGGCGGACCCGACCCTCCCGTTTGCCGCATATAGGTTTCGTACACGTCTTCGAAAACCTGTGCCAGCGGGCTCGCTCCATAGTCTCCGGTGATTGCTGCAATATCCTGCAGCCGCGATGCCTTGCGAAAGGCGCGGATAAACCTTCGGCTCTGTTTTGTGGCCCGGCTGAACGCCGCCGCCTTGCCCAGAATCACCGTCCACGAGTACAGGCTGGCGATGACCAGCAGCAACAGCACGCCGATCGCGATCGGCCCGATGTTGCTCATCAGCTCTGCCAGCGCGGTGAAGCCCTGCGTCTGCAGCGGAGCGCTCCCACCCGCGCCGCCGTCAGTCTGCAAGAAAAGCGCCAATGCTGCTGTAAAAATCGCCATTCACCTCAATTTCAACGGTATCAGACGCCATTCCGGGCGCCCAAGTGGCAGACTGGGTGCCCCCTTCTATCCACGTCCTGCTTCATTACATTCGCCTTGCAACCCACCGTTCATGCTATGCTGCGCTCGGATTCAATTGCACTGCGGGTTTGGCGCCCAATACCAGCGGCGTCTTTGTTCTTGCCGCCGGTTTGGGCGGGATGCCCATTCATTCACCGATCCTCCGTGGTAAAAACGGATCAACCATGCTCGTCGAGTTGCGCGCTGAAAATTACGCCGTCATCGATCACGCCATTGCCTCATTCGGCGCGGGCCTCAACCTCCTCACCGGCGAAACCGGCGCCGGCAAATCCATCCTCGTGGACGCGCTCGCTCTCCTCATGGGCGGCAAATCCTCGGTCGACGTTGTCCGGCACGGCGCGGAGAAGGCCGTCGTATCATGCGTCTTCGAGTCCACTCCCGGCGCTGAATCCATCCTCGAGCTGAACGGCATCGACCAGGAAGGCTCCGACATCATTCTTCGCCGTGAAATCCTCTCCACCGGCAAAGGCCGAGTCTTCGTCAACAATCAGCCCGCCACCGTCCAGGTCCTCAAGCAGCTCGCGCCCGAGCTCGCCCTCGTCCACGCTCAAACTGAAACCCTCTCCAGCTTTGATGCATCCCAGCAGCGCACGCTCCTCGACCGTTTCGCCGGCATCTCCACCGACGCCGTCGCCGACGCCTACGCCCGCTGGGCCGGCGCCCGCGACAAGCTCAACGACCTTCTTCATGGCGAGCAGGACCGCCTCCGCATGGTCGATCTTTGGACCTATCAGCGCAGGGAAATCGAGTCCGCCAACCTCTCGCCCGGCGAAGACGAAGCCCTCGAAACCGAAAAGCGCGTCCTCGCCAACGCCGAAAAGCTCAACTCCGCGGCCATGGGCGCCTTCGACCATCTCTATGAAGGCGACGCCAGCGCCGAAGCGGCCCTTCGCACTGCCATCCGCAACGTCGAGGAGCTCGCCCGCTACGACGCCCGATTCACCGAATCCGCCCAGCAGCTCGCCTCGGCCCGCGCCACCATCTCCGATATCGCCGCCACTCTGCGCGACTACTCCGCGGGCATAGACGCCTCGCCCGAGCGCATTGCTGAAATCGAGGACCGCCTAGCGCTTCTAGATCGTTTGAAGCGCAAATACGGCAAAACCGTTGCCGACGTTATTGCATTTGGCGAAGATGCGGCCCGCCATCTCGCCGAAGTCGAAGACCGCGACGAAATCGTCAAAACCCTTCGCGCCGATCTCGAAAAATCCGCCTCCGAGTACCGCAAAGCCGCTGCAGCCCTCACCGCCGAGCGCCTCGCCGCCGCATCCAAGCTCGCCAAGCTCGCCGAAAGTCAGATCAACTCGCTGGCCATGAACTCCCGCTTCCAGGTCGCCGTCGCCTCCGCCGAGAGAGCTGATGCGGAGGGAGGTCAGGGCTTTAGCCCTGACATGAATGCCGCAAAATCCGGGCGGCCTTTAGGCCCGGAGAACGCTGCTGCCACGCCGCAAAAAGCATCAGGGCGCGGCTTCAGTCATCCCGAAAAGAGCGCAAGGATTGACGACGGGACTTTAGCCCCCGAGGGAAGCCCTTCCGAAAATGCCCATTGGACCTCCGCGGGCTGGGACACGGTCGAGTACCGCATCGCCACCAACCCCGGCGAGCCGATCAAGCCGCTTGTCGAAATCGCCTCCGGCGGCGAGCTCTCCCGCGTTCTCCTCGCCCTCAAAGTCGCCGTCGAAGAGAACTCCTCCAAGTCGAAAAAGAAAACCACCCCGCGCACGCTCGTCTTCGACGAAATCGACATCGGCATCGGAGGCCGTGCCGCCGAAGCCGTCGGCCAGAAACTCAAATCCCTCGGCCGCGCCCAACAGGTTTTGTGCGTCACTCATTTGCCGCAAATCGCCGCCTTCGCCGATCAGCATTTGGCAGTAGAGAAGCGCGAGCAGGACGGCCGCACGCAAACCCGCATCCGCGTCCTCGACGACCGTGCCCGCACCCACGAAGTCGCCCGCATGTTAAGTGGCGCCAAGGTCACCGACACCAGCCTCCAGCACGCCGCCCAGATGATCGCATCGAGCCGGTAGTCTTGCCAGTCATCTCATGCGGAGGTCACCTGCCGAAGTGGGCAACTGACGTCAAAACATCCGCGATTGTTGTCGCATCAAGCATCCTCAGGCGCGCCGCGAACTGCGCCAACATCCGTCATCCGACGCTAACTCGTTCTTATGGTGACCCTTGGTCGGCTGTCCCAAGCCGAGTAGAATGATTGCTACATTCCCAAGCTAGAGGCAGATTCGTCGCGCCGCAGGAGTCAAAGTCATGACTGAAAGCAAAAGTGGACAACAACCGTCCGGCACCGTCGCACCCGAACCTGAAGTCGGAACGCCAGCAACTGCGGCTAAGAAGCGGGCCAAGAAGAAACCTGCCGTAAGGAAGAAAAAAGACGCGACGAAGAAGGCCGCAGCCGGAGGCGGTGCCCGGGGCGGTGCGGGGCGAGTGAAGTATCCCAAACATTCGATCCTTGATTGCGTTAGGATCCCGCAAGCCATCATCGACCAGAATGCCGGTGAAGCATGCACCGACCGTGAAGGTGCAGGTTACGCCAAAATTGGTTGGACCGGTGAGATCGGTGTCGAGATCAGCTCCGCCATCAAATACGGATTGCTGGAGCGTCCTTCCGCCGGACACATCAAGCCCACAGAGCTAACGCGTAAGATTGTTCGCCCGCAGGACCCGAAAGACAAGCTCACGGCGCTGCGGCAGGCTGTGATGAATGCTCCGGTCGTCTCCGAGGTCTACACCAAATATCGCAGTGAAAATCTGCCTGACTCCGAGTTCCTTATCAACACGCTGGTGGATTCATTCAAGGTCCCTCACGAACAGGTCGACGATTTCATCAAGGTGTTCACGAAGACGCTGGATGAGGCAGAGCTTCTGGAAAAACTGAACAACGGCAAGTTCCGTGTTGCGGATGTCTCATCTCCGGGCGACACAAGTACACAGGCTGGCGCGGAGCAAATCAGGAAACTTTCCAAGGGATTGACCCTATCTGCTGAAGATACCTGTTTCGTCGTGATGCCATTCGCGGAACCCATCGGTGGGTACTACGACGACATCTATAAACCCGCGATTGAAAAAGCCAAGCTCAAAGCAAGCCGCGCCGACGCAGACATCTACGGCACCGGGAAAATCATCGACCAAATATGGAACGGCATCACCTCAGCTCGTGTTCTGTTGGCTGAACTTACAAACCGCAATGCCAACGTGCTTTATGAACTTGGCCTTGCTCACGCCCTCCATAAGCCTGTCGTACTTGTGTGCTCAAAGGCAAGCGAGGAGGACGTGCCGTTCGATCTTCGTCACGTGCGCGTCGTCTACTACGACAAAGACGATCCCTTCTGGGGGACCAAGCTGATTGAGAAAGTGGCCGAAAAGGTTCTTTCGGTCATGCAGGACCCGAAGGACGCGATCTTGTTTCCCGAGAGGAAGTAATCTCGATGGGGTCTGCCCGCTCCAAGCCGGGTGGCCAGTCCCCGGTTCTTGGACTTGCGAAAACTCAAACCCTCACACCGTCCGCTTCCTCAACTTCGGTGCTGCATCCGGCACAACAGTGCGCTCGCTCGAACTGAGCAGTTCTTTCAGCTCATCAGGCAATGCAGAGAAGGGAACTGCGCGCTCGAAATCCTCTTGGGTCAGTTCGCGAACCTCGCCCTCCTCATCCGTCAATGGTTTTGGGGTTGCCATATTTCCGTGCCTCCCTGTCATTGGCCTTCCTGAAACTGATTACTCTGATTCCTGCGCGCGTCGGAATAAAGCAAAGCACATGCAGCCGCTTTCCTAAATATCCCACTGCAACCAACCGATTCTCTCCCTTCCGGACCTCGCCAAAATACGAAGCCGAAAGAAAATCGAATTGTGCGGCCACGTCGAAACCCAAGTCACGCTCGCGAAGATTGCGCTCGTGCTTCTTCGGATCGAACGTAATTTCCACATCATTGATTGTAGCCGGAATCAGGATTCTAAAGCGTGCGAATCAACTCCGTCCGCGTCGAAAGCGCTCTACCCCATCCACGCCATCGCAATGTGATTCACTGCGAACGCCGCGCCGTAGGCCAGCGCCAGCATGTAGAGAAACTGCACAGCGGGCCATTTCCAGCTATTCGTCTCGCGGTGAACCACAGCGATCGTCGACGTGCACTGCATGGCGAAGGCGAAGAAGATCATCAGCGCCAGCGCGCCGCCCAGCGTCATGTCGTGATGCAGTGCGGTTTGCAGGTTGAGCGCATGCGTGCTCGCGTCCGCCCCGTAAAGCGTGCCCATGGTGCTCACCATCTCCTCGCGCGCCAGCACGCTCGAAACGATACCGATGC
>Ga0187782_10001426_pt1 | contig 17346 bp, 14 predicted proteins | sample 0715_SJ02_MP15_2_FD_132454 | JGI IMG/M metagenome (GOLD analysis project Ga0187782, IMG submission 132454) | Tropical peat soil microbial communities from peatlands in Department of Meta, Colombia - 0715_SJ02_MP15_20_MG | ecosystem: Environmental > Terrestrial > Soil > Wetlands > Peat | place...
CACCTGCTGGCCCTTGAAATGATTGGCGAGCTGGATGAGCGAACGCGGCGCTAAGATGTCGAGGTCGGCGGCCGCCCAGGCGGCCTCCGCGCCGCTGCCGGCCGGGCAGATAAGGCCCTTGCCGCGCGCATGCGCGCCGATCGCGGCGGGGAGCACGCCGGCGACCGGGCTGATCGCGCCGTCAAGCGCAAGCTCGCCCAAAATCACATAAGATTCGAGCGCGTCTTCCGGGATTGCGCCGATCGCCGCCATGGTCGCGAGCGCGATCGGCAGGTCGTAGTGGCTGCCTTCCTTCGGCATGTCGGCCGGCGCCAGATTGACCGTGATGCGGCGGGCCGGCATCGCTAGCCCCGAGGCGTTGAGCGCGGCCCGGATACGCTCGCGGGACTCCGTCACCGCCTTGTCGCCTAACCCGACGATCGTGAAGGCCACTTGGCCGCCGGACACTTGGACCTGCACGTCCACCGGGTGGGCCTCGACGCCCTCGAAAGCGATCGTCGCCGCTCGCGCAACCATGGAGCTCCCTCACGTGACGCGACGCTGTTGCAGACTAGAACATTTGCAGAACAGAAGGCGTTTGGCAAGCGCCAAGTGTGAGATGGGGCGCGCGATCGACGGACGTTCGCGCCGCGCTTAAGGCGGCGCCTTACCCTTTCGTCGCCGCCAGGATCGGACCAAGGCCGCTCGTTTGCACGAGCACGGCGCGCGCCGTGTCGGCGCCGGCTGCGGGAAGCGGAAATTGAGCGGCCTCGCCGCTCCAATGGCCGAGGAGCACCAGGTCGCGCACAATGTTCCGATGCGCGAGCGTATGGCCGGCGTTCTCGCCGCGCGTGACGTCAACCTCGAGCACGCGCGGGTCGTAAAATGCGAGCCAGACGTCGGCGCCGTTTGCCGGGGCCTTGCCGGCGCCGATATGGACAGCGCCGCCTTTGATGACGAGGGAGGGCCCCGAATCGCCGCGATCTGTCTGGGCGGCGAGGCTCTCCATCTCGCCGGGCGTGGCACCGACCCCGTCGATGCGGCCGTTGACCACAACTTGCGGCGTAAAGACGTCCGAGTGCTTGAGCGCGCTCGCGTATTCGTATTGGCGGTCTGTGAATTTCGGCTTGGCGAAGGTGTCCTTCCAGCCGAGCCGGTCCCAATAATCGACGGCGAAAGTCAGCGCGAGGATATCCGGCCGGTCGGCAAGCGCGATCAGGTTGGCGTTGGCGGGCGGGCAGGAACTGCAGCCCTGCGATTCAAAGAGCTCGACGACGGCGGGATGTTTGGCGTCGGCGGCAAGCGCGGGCGGCGCGGCAAGCGCGGCAAGACCCAAGAGGCAGGATGCGGTCCTCGCGTTCCACGTAGTCGTCATGGTCTCGCTCTCCCGTCGGGGGTCGCCAGCTTAAGCCGCAATACAAGGCCCCTTCGCTGAGGCGCGCCCGTTCGTTACGGCTTAAGGCGCTTTGACACCGAGCCAAAAGCGGCAGAGATCTGGAAGCGCCTCGGCGAACGGGCCGGAAATCTCGCCTTAGGCGAAACCTCCGATTTCAGGCGCTTGTCAAGTCTGCGTTTTGCCTGCGCAGGCGCGCGCGAGTCTTTGGGACGCTTGACAGGCGCTTGAAAACCGACACGCCGGCTCGCCATGAGATCAATGACGAATTGTCCAGGTTTTGCGCCAAGCCCGGCGGCCGCGCTCATCGCGGTTCCTAAAGGGAGGGAGCGCATGGCAAACCTGGCGGGACCTTAAAGACGATGGCCCGAACCGACTTCCTCTCGCCGCGCCTTTGCGTCGACGCCGCGCTTGAAGAGAGCGCCGCGATCCTCCTCGATCCTTATCAGCGCAACTACCTCGTCAATGTGCTCCGCCTGAAGGACGGGGCGCGCGTTCTCGCGTTCAACGGCCGCGACGGAGAATTCGCCGCCACGCTCGCGCTGAACGGCCGTCGCGACGCGGCGCTGAAAGTCGGAGAGCGTCTGCGCGAACAAGAAGCGCCGGCCGACGTCGACTATCTCTTCGCGCCGCTCAAGCACGCCCGCCTCGACTATATGGCGCAAAAGGCGGTCGAGCTGGGGGTCAAGCGCTTGCAGCCGGTCATCACCCGGCGCACGCAGGTTGCGCGCGTCAATCTCGAGCGGTTGCGCGCCAACGTGCGCGAGGCGGCGGAACAGTGCGGCGTGCTTTGGCTCGCCGAGGTCTCGCCCGAGCGTCCGCTGGGCGCGATCCTTGTCGGGTGGCCGGCCGGCCGGCTGTTGATCTTCTGCGACGAGGACGCGCCGGCGCGCAATCCGATCGAGGCCTTGACCAAGCTTTCGGCGCCCTTCGGGCTCTCGGTGCTGATCGGCCCGGAAGGCGGCTTCGACGAGGCCGAGCGCGCCGAGATCGGCCGCTTGAAAGATGCGGTCAGCATCAATCTCGGCCCTCGCGTCATGCGCGCCGACACGGCGGCCGTGGCGGCGCTGACCTTGGCGCAGGCCTGCCTCGGCGACTGGCGATGATCGTTCAGAGGGCGCCTATCTCGACTTCACGGACTGTAAGGCGCCGCAAGAATTTTCTATCTCAGGTGAGCGCGCGATCGCTGTAGCAAGACGAGCGCGCCATGATGACGCCACGGTCGGGGACGAAGGCGCGGCCCTTAAGAGGGGGCGATATGACGAAAGTTGCAATGCGCTGGGGCGTCTTCGCGGCTTTGTTGGGCGGCTCGCACGCGCTCGCGGCCGACGTGGCGGCGCAAACGTCGCCGACGGCGGCGCCAACCCCGACTTCGGCCGCGTCCGCACGTTGCGCCGCCCTCGGTCCCGGGGCGTTCCCCGTCGCCAATTCGCAGACATGCATCCGCATCGGCGGCTATATCAGCGCCGTCGGCGGCTTTGGCCCCGGTCCGCGCGGCTTCGTCGCCTCTCCGAACCCGTTCGCCGGCGCGCCGCCAAACGACGTCGGCGTCGGCCTCGGCGCAAGCGCCGACGTGACGACCGACACCGATTACGGCACGATTCTCATGCATGTCGACGTCAGCAGGCTGCGTCCTCCGCCGCCGCCGGATTAGCGGGACGGGCAAGCCGCGACGAAGGCTTCTGCCGACCTCGTCGCGCGCCGACCGCCCCTCGCCCGAGGCTAGGCGATTTTGCCGTTCTTTAAAAAGAACGAACGGCCCATTTCGGCTTGACGAAACGAACGCCCGCTGCAAGAAGGCGACGCTCGCCGTGCGGCGCGCTTTTTTTAAAGCGCAGGCGCGGCCTTTGCCGCAGTCGAGCAAGGTATTCCACCGAGAGGGGTCATGGCGAGAGCGAACTATCAATTCACGAGCGAGTCGGTGTCGGAGGGGCATCCCGACAAGGTCTGCGACCGCATCTCCGACGAGATCGTCGACCTCTACTTTCGCGAGGCGGCCGCGGCCAAGCTCGATCCGACCCAGGTGCGCGTCGCCTGTGAAACCATGGCGACGACCAATCGCGTCATCATCGCCGGCGAAGTGCGCGGCCCGACGCTTGAACATGCCCACATCATCGACGCGGCCCGCAACGCCATCCGCGACATCGGCTACGAGCAGGACGGCTTTCATTGGGACCGCGCGATCGTCGAAGTCTTGCTCCATGCGCAGTCGGCCGACATCGCGCAGGGCGTCGACGCCGCCGGCAACAAGGACGAGGGCGCGGGCGATCAGGGCATCATGTTCGGTTACGCCTGCTCCGAGACCCCGCAATTCATGCCGGCGCCCATCTACTATTCGCACCGCATCCTGCACGAGCTGTCGAAGGCGCGCCGCGCCGGCAAGGAACACAAGCTCGGCCCGGACGCCAAGAGCCAAGTGACGGTGCGTTACGAGAACGGCAAGCCAGTCGAGGCGACGCAGATCGTCGTCTCGCATCAGCATCTCGAGGAAAGTCTGACTTCCGAGGACGTGACGGCGATCGTCAAGCCCTATGTCTTGAAAGCGCTGCCCGAGGGCTGGGTGACGGGAAAGACGGTTTGGCACGTCAACCCGACCGGCAAATTCTATATCGGCGGGCCCGACGGCGACTGCGGCTTGACCGGGCGCAAGATCATCGTCGACACCTATGGCGGAGCGGCGCCGCATGGCGGGGGCGCCTTTTCGGGCAAGGACCCGACGAAGGTCGACCGCTCGGCCGCCTATGCGGCGCGCTATCTCGCCAAGAACGTCGTTGCCGCCGGCCTTGCCGAGCGCTGCACGATCCAGCTCTCCTACGCGATCGGCGTCGCGCGTCCGCTATCGATCTACGCCGACTTGCATGGGACGGGACATGTCGACGAGCGCAAGCTCGAAGACGCGCTGACGGAAGTGATGAACCTCTCGCCGCGCGGCATCCGCGAGCATCTCGGCCTCTCTCGGCCGATTTTCGCGCGCACGTCGGCCTATGGCCATTTCGGCCGCGCGCCGGAGGCGGATGGCGGTTTTTCGTGGGAGAGAACGGACCTCGCGGATCAGCTCAAGCGCTGCTGCGCCTGAGCGCCGAAGCTTCCAAGACGTCAAGCGAGCTTGAGCCACGCGGCTCGCGCCTCTATGGGCGCAGCCGCGGCAAGACGCTGAGACGCGACGCGCGCGAACGGCTCCAGCGGCTGCTGCCGCTTCTCGAGCTTAACGAAGAGGACGCGGCCGCGCCTGCCGCGCTTTTTAAGAAACAGACGTCGGATCTGTGGCTGGAGATCGGCTTCGGCGGCGGCGAGCATCTCGTCGGCCAAGCAGCGGCAAGGCCGGATGTCGGGTTCATCGGCTGCGAGCCGTTCCTGAACGGCGTCGCCAAGGCGCTCTCCCTCGTCGAGACCCTGAACCTCGACAATGTCCGCATCTTCAGGGGCGACGCGCTGCGATTGATCGCCCGTCTGCCCGACGCCTCGCTCGGCCGGCTGTTCGTGCTGTTTCCCGATCCCTGGCCGAAACGCCGCCACAATAAGCGGCGCGTGATCTCGGAGGGATCGCTCGCCGAATTTGCGCGCGCGCTGAGCGCCGGCGCGGAATTGCGCTTTGCAACCGACGTCGACGATTACGCCGGCTGGACGCTGGCGCGGGCGCTGCGCTCAACGGCCTTCCGCTGGCGGGAGACGGGCTGGAACGAGCCGTGGCCGGACGCCCCGCAGACGCGCTACCAAGCCAAGTCGCTGAGCCACGGCCGGCGGCCGGTCTATTTGACCTTCGAGCGCCTGTGAGCGCGCGCTGCCGCGCCGACCGGACCGAGCCAGTTGAACCGGCGCGCCGGTCGGGCTAGCGAACGGGCAAATTGTTAACGGTCGGCGAATCATTCTCGCCGTCGTGATTCCTTTTTTGAGCCAAGGAGGCGGGATGACCGAGGCTGTCGACCGGAGAACCGTGCTGAAGGGCGTCGCGGCGACCGCCGCGGCGATTGTCGCTTCCGAGGCCGACGCCCAGGCGCCGGGCGAACTGCGCTTCGAGGCCGCGGTTCCCTTCTCCTACGACCTTCTGAAAGCGGCCGCGCGCGAGAAGGCGCACGGGCCCTACACGCCCCCTCCGCGTCCCGCGCCCGAGATCGTGCAGAAGATCAGCTACGAGGAATGGGGCAAGATCAAATACCGGACCGATTCGGCGCTGTTCGCCAATGGGCCGGGCCGCTTCCCGGTCGAGTTCTTTCACCTCGGCGTGTTCTTCCAGAAGGCGGTCGACTTCTACGCCGTCGACGGCGAGACGGCGCGCAAGATCATCTACGATCAGTCCTATTTCGACATGCCGGCCGATTCGATCGCGCGGCAATTGCCGCAAGGGGCGGGCTTTGCCGGCTATCGCATTCAAGAAGCGCGCGACGGCGCGCTCGACTGGCACAAGAACGATTGGGTCGCCTTCTTAGGCGCCGCCTATTTCCGGGCGATCGGCGAATTGCGTCAGTATGGGCTCTCGGCGCGCGGCGTGGCGCTTGAAGTCGCAGTCGCCGACAAGCCCGAGGAGTTCCCGGACTTCACGGATTTCTACATCGATTCCGGCGAGCGAGCCGATTCGGTGCTCGTCTATGCGTTGATGGAAGGCCCCTCGATCGTCGGCGTCTATCGCTTCGAGATGAAGCGCGGCAAAGGCGTCGTCATGGACATCGAGTCGACGCTCTTCACGCGCACGACCTTCACCCGCTTCGGCCTCGCGCCGCTGACCTCGATGTATTGGTATTCGGAGACGAAGAAGCTGACGGCCGTCGACTGGCGCCCTGAAGTGCACGATTCCGACGGCCTGGCGATGTGGAGCGGCAACGGCGAACGGCTGTGGCGGCCGCTCAACAACCCGCCGCGCATCATGGTCTCGGCTTTCTCCGACAACAATCCGCGCGGCTTCGGCCTGTTGCAGCGCGACCGCAATTTCGACCACTATCTCGACGGCGTCTTTTACGATCGCCGTCCCTCGCTCTGGATCGAGCCGCTTCCTGGTCCGCAGAACGAGGGCTGGGGGAAGGGCTCGATCCAGCTTTGCGAGATCCCGACCGACGACGAGATCCACGACAACGTCGTCGCGATGTGGGTGCCGGAAGCCCCGGTGCCCGCCAACGCCGAAGTGGCGCTCAACTATCGCCTGCATTGGCTCGCCGACGAGCCCTATCCGTCAAAGCTCGCCGTCTGCGTCGCGACGCGGCTCGGCAATGGCGGCCAGCCGGGGCTGCCGCGTCCGAAGGGCGTCCGCAAATTCATGGTCGAGTTCTTGGGCGGGCCTTTGAAGGATCTGCCCTATGGCGTCACGCCGACGCCGGTCTTGAGCGCCTCGCGCGGCACGTTCCTCACCTATCGCATCATCGAGGCCGTGCCCGACGGCGTGCCCGGCCATTGGCGCGTGCAGTTCGACCTCACCGTCGACGGCGCGGACCCGGTCGAGATGCGCCTTTTCCTCAAGAACGGCGACGACACGCTGACCGAGACATGGATGTTCCAATATCACCCGTTCTAAGGCGCGACGGCGGGGCAGCGGGTTGCAATGCCCGGCCCATTGCGGCATAAGCGCCGCAGCGGTTTTTGCCGCCTGGATGCGGGTGTAGCTCAGGGGTAGAGCACAACCTTGCCAAGGTTGGGGTCGAGGGTTCGAATCCCTTCGCCCGCTCCAAGACTTCCTCAAGGAAATCAATGGCTTAGAACGGTCCTTCAGGGCCGTTTTTGCTTCCCCTGGCGCTTCCCCTACGTCTGCGGTGATGGCAAAGGCGTCATCGTTCAGGTCCTCGGCCAGCTTGACGCATCGGCATAACAAGGCGCAGCGAGTCTGGGAGCCGCACGAAGCCATGCGCCGCGTAGAACCCGGCTGCCGCTTCGTCCAGCGCGTCGACGATCACCATGGACGAACCCACCGTATTAGCGCTCTCGAACGAGCGCCGCAGCGCGTCGGCAAGCAGGACCGACCCAAAGCGCTGGCGCTGCTGGTCCTTGGCGACCGCCAGCCGGCCGATCAGGGTGCAACTGACGAGCGGACAGCGGGGAACGTGCTTCCGGGCCGCCTCGGGGACCTCGCCTTGCGAGACTGCCATTGCGCAGAGCGTGTAATAGCCCAGGACTCGACTTGGCTCGGCATCCCGACCGAGCACGAAGACAGCGTTTGCCTTCCGTCGGACGTCTTGCCCGGCCTGGGTCTTGAGATAGCGATCGAGACTCTCGACCCCACATGCAAAGTCGTTTCGGTCGTGCCCGTCGTTCAGGACGGCAATCCGAAGATCGGCGGATGTGGGACTCGGCATTCACCGCGCGACCCGGCGCTGATGCTCCGCGAAAGCACGCTGGAGCCGCTCGTTTGGGGCCGGAGGGTTAACGAGAGTATCGAAGAACACCGCGCGGTCGCGATCCGACAGCACAATCGTCTCGTGCTCCGCGATCGTCCGGCGTGCGGCTTCCGTCAGCGCGGTCATACAGAAATCTGTGAGCTTGCGCCGCTCGAGTTGCGCCGCGCGCTCGATCAGCGCCTTCGTCGGCTGATCGACACGAAAGCCCAGTCGCTCTTCCCTCAGACGTCGGTCTTGCTTCGTCGCAACCATGATCAACACCTCTCAGCAAATGTACGTCGAATGGACTAACTTTTCAAGAGACCTATTGCTGATCCATTCAACGGGGCGTCTTCCCTTGTCGATTCGAGCGCTTCGCAGAGCAGCAGAAATCGCGAGGCGTGATCGGCGTCGGTAAGAGGGTAGCTGTAGCGCCCCTCGCCGAGTTTGAATTCGCCCTTGAAGTCGGCGCGCCAGAGCGTGTTGGGGGCGTCGCCCTCCGACAGCGGCGTTCCCTCGGCGCGGCCGCGCGGGCGGCCTAAGGTCTTGACCAGACCGTGACGGCACAGAACCGCGTGGATCGTGCTCTTGGCGGGAACCCGAAAATCGCCACCTAGCCGGCGGACGAGAAGCTCTCGGATCTTGCGCGCGCCCCAATGGGGCTTTTCCCGCTTGCCGCGGACGATGAGGCTTTCGATCTGCGGCGGCAGTTGGTTGGCGTAGGGTGCCGGCCGCCGTGAGCGATCCGACAGGACCCCCAGGCCGTGGTCCCTGTAGCGCTCGAAGATCTTGTCGCCGGTCTTGCGAGAAATGCCGAACTCCCGGCGCACCTCGCTCATCGCCCCGCCCTCCAACAATCGGGCGGCAAACCGAAGCCGCTCGTCCATAACTGAACACTCCTTCCAGGGCGTTCGACGCCTCCCGCCAGGCATGCCCGGCGGGAGGCGTCACCCATGCGTCCGGTGCGAACTGTCACCTATGTCTCGGGCCGCTCAGACTTGTGGGTTGAGAGGGCCCTATCCCTTCCCCTTGACCGAAGGAAAACGCGCCATCGCCTCGAGGTCGTCGAGCGGGATCGTGTTGCGCACGTAAGCGCGCGAAGCGTCCCGGAACGGCTGAAAATCCCACGCGCGATGCTCGCCCTTCGTCAGCGCCGCGTTGACGAGGCGCCGGCGGCGCTGGCTGGCGCGCACCTCCTCATCGAGCCTCATCAGGTCCCAGCGTCGCGCGACTTCGGCGCGGAAGGCGAAAAGCGTCTCCGCGGTCTCGGCGTAAGAAGACAGGTTCACGCGCTCGCCGGGGTCTCGTTCGAGATCGTAGAGCTGGTCGGGGTCCGGGCTTGAGTGGATGAATTTATGCCGGCCCCGGCGGATCATCACCATCGGCGCTATCGCCCCTTCGGCAAGGTATTCGCCGATCGCTTCGTCATGTCCCTCTTCGCCCGTCAGATGCGGCCTGAGGCTGCGCCCGTCGATCGATCCCGCAAGCGCCGCCGCGTCGCCGCCGGCGAGGTCGACGAGGGTCGGCAGGACGTCGACCAGCGAGACGCTCGCCTTTACCCGCCGGGGCGCAAATCTCTCGGGCGCCGAGACGATGAGCGGCACGCGCGCGGCGCCCTCGAAGAACGTCATCTTGAACCACAGGCCTCGCTCGCCGAGCATCTCGCCGTGGTCGCCGAGAAACAGGATGATCGTGTCCCCGTCGAGCCTCGCAACATGGAGCGCCGACATCAGCCGGCCGAGATTGTCGTCGACGTAGGAGATCGCGCCGTAATAGGCGTGGCGCGCGTCGCGGATGTTTTGTTCGCTGAAAGGTTGCGCGTCCATCGCGCAGACATGGCGCAGCCGCAACGAATGCGGGTCGAGTTCGGCGAACGGCACGGCCGGCTGCGGCATGTCGATCTCGTCGTCGCGATAGCGTGACCAATATTCTTCGGTGATCGCGAACGGATCGTGTGGGTGGGTCAGCGAGGCCACCAGCAGGAAGGGCCGGCGATCGCGCGCGCGCGCGAGGTCGAAAATGGCCCGCTCGGCCTCGAACACGACCTCATCGTCGAAATCGAGCTGGTTGGTGCGCACGCATAAGCCCGCTTCCGTCACCGAGCTCATGTTGTGATACCAATCGGGCCGATCGAGGGGACGGTCCCAGTCGGGCGTCCAGCCGTAGTCGGCGGGGTAGATGTCGGTCGTCAGCCGTCGCTCGAAGCCGTGCACTTGGTCCGGCCCGCAAAAGTGCATTTTTCCCGAGAGGATCGTCTCATAGCCGAGGTTGCGCAGATGATGCGCGAATGTCGGGATGTCGGAGCGAAACTCGGCGGCGTTGTCGTACACGCCGGTCCGCGACGGGAGCTGGCCGGTCATGAACACGGCGCGCGAGGGCGAGCAGAGCGGAGAGTTGCAATAGGCGCTCTCGAAGACGACGCCGCGCTCGGCGAGCGAAAGGAGGTTCGGCGCCTTGACGATTTTGTGCCCGTAGACGGGCAGGAAGGCCGGCGCGAGCTGGTCGACCATGACGATGAGAATGTTCGGCTGCGTGGCGGCCATTTTAAGCTCGGGGCCCCTCTCTTGTTCCGCCTTTTCTCAGCGAAGCGGGCGACGCCTCATACGCCGTCGCGGGGGATTGTCACGTTCCATGACCGCTCGGCGGCGATCGCGCCGTTCTCGTATGCGATTAGGCGGCCGGCGAGGAAAAACTCTTCGGTGCTCGAACGCATGGCGGTTTCCGTCTCGATGCGGATGCGCCAACCCTCGCGGCCCATTTCGTAGCTTTGCGTCAGCGCGTAACGCGCCGAGAGCGGATCGTCCGCCTCGATCTTAAGCTCGCGCTTAAGATCGTGCGCGATCGTCGTATCGATCTCGTCGAACCGCGTCGCGCCCTCGCCGAACAGGCCGCTTTTGCCGTCGGTGACATAGGTTGCAGTCCCATTGAGCAGGTCGAGCGTGACATGCCGCTCCTGTCCCCCGATCGACATGCGCGTCATCGGCGCGGGCGCGGCGCGCTCAGGCTTCTCGAAGGCGATCGTCGCGTCGTTCGGGTCGCTCGGGCGAACGGGCAGAACGAGCGCGCCGGGCGCGCGCAAGGTCAGCGTCGCGGCCGACGCCGCAGGCCAGATCAGCGGCCAATAGCCGGTCGAGAGCGAAAGCCTCAACCGATGGCCGGGGGCGAAGGCATAGCCGCAATCGTTGAGTTTTAGACGGATCGGATACAACATTCCGGGCTTCAGCGGCGCCGGTGCAGCATGGCTGTCGCGATGGGTCAGATTGAGCACGCCGTAGCTGACCCGGCGCGATGAGCCGTCGGGCGCGACGTCCAACAGCCGTGCGCAAAGCTGTGCGCTCGGCGCGTCGGAGGCGATCTCGAGTTCGATCTCCGGCGCGCCAAGCAGTTCTAGCCGCTCGTCGAGCGGCGCCGAATCGAAGACTTTAGAGAGCGCGTCGTCGAGCCGCTGGTCGGCGGGCTGCTGGCCGGCGACGCCCGTTCCCATCCATTCGCCGGCGACAAGGCCGACAAAGGCCGGCGAACGAAACGAGATTTCGGCTGTTTTCCGCGGTTCGGCCTCGAGCCCGCCGGCATTGACGTGAAACCGGCGCCGCTCGATCCGCGCCGACGGCCAATGGGCCTCGCCGACGAAGCGCCCCGGCACGGGATCGCGGTCGCCGGGCCTCGACCATTCCTCGATATAGGCGCGCAGCATCGGCTCGCGCATGATCCCGCGGTCTTCGCCGTTCAGCCAATGGTCGAACCAGAGTTTGGCTTCCTGAAGGAAGCCGATCGCCGGTCCCGGCGCGCCGTCTTGAGGATAGAGATGCGCCCACGGGCCGATCAGGCCGAGGCGCGGAACCTTAAGGCCCTCAAGCAGCCGCGGGATCGCATTCGTGTAAGCGTCCGCCCAGCCGCCGACGGCGAAAACGGGACAGCGAATCTTCGAGAAATCCTCGCAGACCGAGCCGTGCCGCCAATAGGCGTCGCGCCGTTGGTGGGCAAGCCACAGCGCGGGAAAAAAGGGCAGGCGCTCGAGGCGGGAGAGCCATTGCGCCCGCCAGCCATCGCCGACGATTCTCGGATCGGGCGGGCGCGCCTGATAGGCGAGCATGATCGCGCCCCACCAGAGATTGTCGTTGAGCAGCGCGCCGCCCATGTAATGAACGTCGTCGGCATAGCGGTCGTCGGTCGAGCAGACGCTGATGATCGCCTTGAGCGCGGGCGGCTGGAGCGCCGCGGTCTGCAGCGCGTTGAAGCCGCCCCAGGATTTGCCGATCATGCCGACATTGCCGTTGGACCAGGGCTGGCGGGCGATCCAGGCGATGACCTCGCAGGCGTCGGCAAGCTCCGCGGAAAGATATTCGTCTTCGAGAAAGCCGTCGGAATCGCCTGACCCGCGGATGTCGACGCGCAGCGCCGCGTAGCCTTGGCGCGCGAACCAGCCATGCATGGGCTCGTCGCGCGCGCGTGTGCCGTCGCGCTTGCGATAGGGGATGTATTCAAGGATCGCCGGGACGGGCTTCAGCTCCGCCCCCTCGGGCAGCCAGAGCCGCGCCGCCAGGCGCGTCCCGTCGGCAAGCGGAATGAAGAGATTTTCAGTGACGGCTACCGGCATCCTTTCTCCCCGTCGCTGGGGAGAAGGATCATGCGGCGGCTCTCGCGCGTTGGGCGAGGACGTGATCGAGCCAAGTCGTGTCCATTTCCGGCACCGAGGAGATCAGCTTCTCGGTATAGGGATGGAACGGCGGGGCGAAAATCTGCGGCGTCGGCCCCTGGGCGATGATCTCGCCCTTCAGCATCACGGCGGTGCGGTGGGCGATGCGCCTGACCGTGCCGAGATCGTGAGTGATGAACATATAGGCGAGGCCGAGCTCGTCCTGCAGGCGGCGCAACAGCTTCAGCACTTCCTCGGCGACCAGCGGATCGAGCGCCGAGGTCGGCTCGTCGCAGATGATGAGGTCCGGCTCCGCGGCGAGCGCCCGCGCGATGCAGACCCGCTGTTTCTGGCCTCCGGAGAGCTGGCCCGGACGGCGGTGGGCGAAGTCTTCCGGCAGGCCGACATGCTTTAAGAGTTCGCGCACCCGGTCGCGGATCGTCGAGCGCGAGCGCTTGAAGAAGGCGGCGACCGGCCTGCCGATGATCTCTTCCAATGTCTGGCGCGGATTGATGGCGACATCCGGCATCTGATGGACCATCTGCAGGCGGCGCAGGATGTCCTTCGAGCGCGGGGCGAGCGCCGCCTGCAAGGTCTCGCCCTTGAGCGTCACGTCGCCCGACCAGCGAGGCAAGAGGCCGATGACGATGCGCGCGACCGTGCTCTTGCCGGAGCCGGATTCGCCGACGACCGCAACCGTCTCGCCGCGCCCGATCGTCAGGTTGATGTCTTTCACGATCGGCGCGCCAGGCTTATAGCCGGCGGTGACGCTCGAGACGACGAGCACCGGATCGCCGGCCCCGACGGGGGTCGGCATCTGCGCCAGATGGTCGGCGCTGCGCCGCTCGTTGACGAGCGCGGTCGCATAGGGCGTCGTCGGACGCTCGAGGATCTGCTTGGCGGCGCCGACCTCGACCATTTTGCCGTGGCGCAGCACCATGATGCGATTGGCGATCTGCGCGACGACCGCGAGATCGTGGGTGATGTAGAGCCCGGCGGTGCCGAATTCGCGGATAAGGTCGCGCAAAAGCGCCAGCACCTCGATCTGCGTCGTCACGTCGAGGGCGGTCGTCGGCTCGTCGAGCACGATGATGTCGGGCCGGCAGCTCATCGCCATCGCCGCCATGGCGCGCTGCAATTGGCCGCCCGAGGCCTCGTGCGGATAGCGGTTGCCGAAATTGTCGGGGTCGGGGAGCTGCAGCGTGCGGAAGAGCTTCTTCGCGTAGGCCTCGGCGTCGGGCCGCGACATCACATTATGGATCACGGGCGCTTCGCAAACCTGCTCCATGAGCGTCATCGCCGGATTGAAGGAGGCGGCGGCGCTCTGGGCGATATAGGCGATGCTCTTGCCGCGGAAATTGCGGCGCTGCACGGCGGTCGAGGCGCGCAGGTCCGTGCCGTTGATGGCGATCTTGCCGTCGACGATGTGGCAGCCGGCGCGCGCATAGGCCATGGCGGCGAGGCCGATCGTCGACTTGCCGGCGCCCGATTCGCCGATGAGCCCCAAAATCTCGCCGCGCTTGAGATGCGCGTCGACGTGATCGACCAGCACCGAGCCCTTGATGGTCTCCACGACCAGTTTTTCAAGCAGCAGGACGAGATCGTCAGCCATGGGCTTTAAGGCTCCTCACATCTCCGCTTGCGACCCCGACGGCCGCGCGTCGATCGACAACAGCCAATCGACGACGAGGTTGACGCCGACGGTTAGGCTCGCGATCGCGAAAGCGGGGTAAAGCGGCGCGAACAGGCCGAAATTGATAGCCGCGGCGTTCTCTCTGACCATGCCGCCCCAGTCGGCGTAAGGCGGCTGGACGCCGATTCCTAAGAAGCTCAACGCCGCCACGAACAGGAAGTTGAAGCAGAAGCGCAAGCCGAATTCCGAGATCAAGGGCGCCATGGCGTTCGGCAAGATCTCGCGGCTTATGATCCACCACAGGCCCTCGCCGCGAAGCCGCGCGACTTCGACGAAATCGAGCACCGCGATGTTCATGCCGAGCGCGCGCGCCAGCCGGAACACGCGGTTCGAATCGAGGATCGCGATGGTGAGGATCAAGACAGGGATCGACGAGCCGAACACGCCGAGCACGATCAGGGCGAGGATCAGCTGCGGGATCGACAGGATCACGTCGACCAGACGCGAGAGCGCCAGGTCGACCCATGAGCCCATCACCGCCGCCGTGAAGCCGAGGCTGATGCCAATGAAGGCCGACAAGGCCGTTGTCGCCGCGGCGATGCCGATCGTCATCCGCGCCCCGTAGATGAGGCGGGTGAGCATGTCGCGGCCGATCTGGTCGGCGCCGAGCCACATTTGCGCCGACGCCGGGGCCCAGGTGTCGCCGACCGATTGCGACTGCTCATAAGGCGCAAGCCAGGGGCCGAAGACGGCGAGGATAAGGTAGAAGGCCACGATCCCGAGGCCGATCTGGGCCGAAAGCGGCGCGCGGTGGCCGAGAAGCGTCATGGGGGCGCTATCGTTTGCGCCTGAGGCGCGGGTTGACCAGGATCGCGGCGATGTCGGCGAGCGTGTTGAGCACGACGAACACCGTCGCGAAAACAAGCCCGCACGCCTGGATCACCGGCACGTCGCGCTTGGCCACGCCGTCGACCATATATTGGCCGACGCCCGGATAGACGAAGACGTTCTCGACCACGACCACGCCGACGACGAGATAGGCGAGATTGAGCGCGACGACCGAGATGATCGGGCCGGCGGCGTTCGGCAGCGCATGCCGCGAGACGACCCGCGAGCGCGAGAGGCCCTTCAAGAACGCCATCTCGACATAGGCCGTCGACATGATCGACAACACCGAATTGCGCGTCATGCGCAGCATGTGCGCCGTCACCACCATGGTCAGCGTCAACGCCGGCAGCGTCGTCACGTAGAGCCGCTCGCCGATGCCCATGCCCTGGAAGACCGTCGCAAGCGAGGGGAACCACGCGAAATAGATGGCGAAAACGATGATCAGGATATAGCCGACGAAGAATTCCGGCACCGAGATGGCGATGAGGGTGAGCACATTCGCCAGACGGTCGGAGAAGCGGCCCTCGCGGATCGCCGACATGATGCCGAGGCCGACGGCGAGCGGCACGGCGATCAGCGCCGCATAGGCGGCGAGGAACAGCGTATTGCCGAAGCGCGGCAACAGCTCTTCCAAGATGTCGCGCTGGTTGGTCAGCGCCCGCCCGAAATCTCCGTGCAGAACGCCGAACAACCAGCTGAAATATCGCTCGTAAGCCGGCCGGTCGAGCCCGAGCTCGAGCCGGAACGCCTTAAGCGCGTCGGGCGTCGCCTGCTGGCCGAGAACGGCGGAGGCGACGTCGCCAGGCAGGATCTGCGTGCAGATGAAAATCAGCACCGACACTGCAAGCAACGTCGCCAAACCGAGAACCGCCCGCATGGCGACCAGACGGAGCACGCCCCACTCCTCCGTTCAGTCCCGCGTCAAACGCGAGTTTAAGTTATGCGTCAGGCGAACCAGCCCTTCTCTGCGACGCGCTGATCGCACATGTCGTAGTGCGGGTGCGGCGCGGTTCCCATCAGCTTCTTCGAGTAGCCGTCGAGATAGTCGCCGATGGCGAAGCAGACCATGCCGCCGTCGTCGATGATCAATTTCTGCGCGTCCGCATATAACTGCGTGCGCTTGGCTTCGTCGAGCTCGGCGCGCGCATCGATGATCAGCTTGTCGAAATCCGGCCGCTTCCAGTGCGTGTCGTTCCAGTTGGCGCTCGAGAGGAAGGTTTGCGAGAGCTGATTGTCGATCGTCGGCCGGCCGCCCCAGTAAACCGCGCAGAACGGAACCTTGAGCCAGACATTGTCCCAGTAGCCGTCGCCGGACACGCGCTTCACTCCCAGGTCGATGCCCGCTTTCTTCATCGACTCTTGATAAAGAACGGCGGCGTCGGTCGCGCCCGAGAACGCGCCTTCCGAGACCTGCAATTCGAGCTTTGCATTGGCCACGCCCGCCTTCTTGAAATAGAAGGCCGCTTTGTCCGGATCGTACGGACGCTGCGGGATGTCCTTGGCGAAATACTTCATCGACGGCGGCACCGTCGTGTCGTTGCCGATGGTTGCGAAGCCCTTATAGACGGTGTCGACGATCTTCTGGCGATCGATGCCGTATTTGAGCGCCAGGCGCAGGTCGTTGTTCGTATAAGGGTCAACGTCGCAGAGCGCGACCCATGCGAAGCGATTGCCCGTGCCCTTCGTTCTGACGACGTTGACGTTGGGCGCCTTCATCACGAACGAGACCGTCTTCGGATCGAGGCGGTTGGCCGCGTCGATCTGCCCGGAGACGAGCGCCTGCGTGCGCGCCGCCGCGTCCGGAATGTAACGGAGTTCGACGCCGTCGAAATTGCCGCGCCCAGGCTTCCAATAGTCGCCGTGGCGCTTGGTGATCACGCGCACGCCCGGCTCGAAGCTCTCCAGCGTGTAGGCGCCGGTGCCGTCGAGCTTGGAAAAGTCGGAAAAGCCGTTCGGCACGACGATGATGTGGTAGTCGGCGAAAATGTAAGGAAGGCTCGCGTCGCCGCTGCCTAGAGTGATTTCGATCTGATTGGGCGTCAGCTTCTTGATGTCGGTGATGCTCGCCATCAGGTCCTTGGCGCCGGACTTCGTCTCGCCGCGATGCAGGTTGAGCGAATAGATGATGTCGTCGGCGTCGAGCGTCTTGCCGGAATGGAAGGTGACGCCCTTGCGGATGTTGAAGATCCACGTCGTCGCGCCGGGCTTGACGTCCCAGCTTTCGGCGAGCTCGCCCATCGCGTCGCCCTTCACGTCGACTTCGACGAGGCCGTTGCAGATCTGCCAGCCGTAGGAAATGGGGATCGAGTCCGCATAGGTGCGGGGATCCAGGCTGTCGGAGGGGCTGCCGCCTTCCATGCCGAGCCGCAGCGTGCCGCCCTTCTTCGGGGTGTCGGCGGCGCGCGCCGCGCCAAGGTCAAGTCCGTAGCCGAGGCCGAGGGCGGCGGCGCCGCCCATCAGTTGGCGACGATCCAAAATCAGCCCGGATGATCCGGGCCCGCGTCCGGTGTTCGATGAC
>Ga0187782_10001428_pt1 | contig 17339 bp, 15 predicted proteins | sample 0715_SJ02_MP15_2_FD_132454 | JGI IMG/M metagenome (GOLD analysis project Ga0187782, IMG submission 132454) | Tropical peat soil microbial communities from peatlands in Department of Meta, Colombia - 0715_SJ02_MP15_20_MG | ecosystem: Environmental > Terrestrial > Soil > Wetlands > Peat | place...
ATGCGGTGCTCGACGATGAGAACCGCAATGTTCATTTCCTTGGACAACATCCGCAGGATCTGATCGATTTCATCGATTTCCGCGTTGATGAGCCCAGCAGCAGGCTCGTCCATCAGCAGAATTTTAGGCTGGCGCATCAAGAGACACGCCATCAGCAGCTTGCGCCGCTCAAAGGTCTTCAGACTGACCGTTGGCCGGTCGTGCGGCACCCGGAAGTGAACCAGATTGGCGCCGTATTCGGCGTCGAAGCGCGTTAGCCAAGGGCGGAAGGCTTGACGCGCCGCCTTCATGGTCTCGCCCACGGTCAATTCTTCGGGCACGATCGGCGTTTGGTACGTGCGGCCGATGCCGAGTCGCGCGCGTTGAAAAAGGGACAGTTTGTTGATGTCCCGTCCCCCGAGGAATACTTTCCCGCTTTTGGGGGCATAGCGCCCGGAGAGGATTTCGAGCAGGCTCGTCTTGCCGGCGCCGTTCGGGCCGATAATCCCCAACACTTCGCCCTGACCCAGCTCGAGGCTGATATTGCTCAGCACTTCGCGCCCGCCCAAATCCAGTGAGAGATCCTCGCAAGAAAAGAACGGCGTCTCTGGCATTGCCCCCAAGCCTTCTACTCACCACCACGGGGCTGGCCGAAGCTTGGATTCGGCAATTTCGTTCGGCCAGATGATCTTGTGATGAACGTCTTGCACCTGTACGTACAGCTGGCTCATTCCCTTTTCCAACTCGGTTGCCTGATTGCCGAAGCCGTTGTCGGGAAAATGCAGCGCTTCCTGGAATTCATTGTTCATGTTCATCATGCCACAGACGCCGCGATAGGGATTCTCGCGTATCCACTTGCAATTGGCCTCGAAATCCTCCGGTTTTTTCGTCGCTTCCCACGAGCGCTTGAGATACTGGACAATGTCGTAGCCGTTGCCGGTGTAGACGAGGCCCATATTGCCGACGAATTTCGGGAAGCGCTTCAGGTATTTGACGCGAAAATCCTGCCCGATCTTGTCGCCATAAACGCCGAGCACGGTGCTCCAGCAGAAACCTTCCGTGGCCGGTCCGCCGAGCTCGAGGAATTCGGGCTGCGAAGGCCCATATTGCAGATAGACGATCGCGCCGGGCACCGGGTCTGCTGAAAACTGTTTGCAGAAGGCGGCATATTCAGCGGCAACCCAATGGTCGATCATGATGGCGCCGGCATCGACTTCCTTGAGTTTTTGAATGACAGGGCTCCAATCGTTGACCGGGTATTGAATGTCGGTCACGGCCGCGAGCTGGAAATTGTATTTCGGTATAGACTCGCGAGCTGCCTTGAGGATGGTTTGGCAATAACCCACCTGCTCGGCAACGATATGGATCTTTCGATTCTTGGGTTTCCAGACGCCGGTCTGCTCCATTTTGGTCAGCCAAAGCGGGTAGGTCCAACCGTAATTGACCTCCGACGGGTCGGTCTGCAGTATTTGGCTGTACTTCTTTGGATCGGCCTTGTAGGCGAGCGTCGCGTTCCGCTGGGTATTGCCTTGCAAATACGGGCATTTGTATTTTGCGGATTCATCCATTGCCGGAATCGGAGCGAACAGAAACGCGTTGGAGATCGCATGCACTTTCTTGTCGATACAGGCTGCGATCGATTGGCGGCAGCTTTCCGGAGATAGCTTGTCGACATCGGGAACGAACAGTTCGATCTCGCGTTCCAGTACACCGCCCGCCGCATTGATTTCCTCGACAGCCATGGTGGTGCCGTTGAGATGATCGGTATCGTCGGCCACGCCATACGGTGTGGAGAGGGACGAAGGCACGCCGATCAATATCTTGTCCTTGCCGGCGGCGATGACCGCCGGCGCCGAGAGCCCGGCGACCGCCGCGGCGGCGCCGGTCGCGGTGAGTTTCAGAGCCTTCCGCCGAGAAATTGGACGGATGGTCGCCGTGCGCTTTCCTGCCCCAATCAACGTCATCTCTGCCCCTCTCGGTTGCAAGCGGCCGCTAACGCGCGATGCTGTCGCGTGTTCTGGACGCTCTCTGTTTAGTCCCGGCAGAATATGAGTAGAGCAGAGGCCGCTGCGAAAATCAATGATTAGAAAACAAGTTTCCCGGCAGGAAACTATACCGGCAATGCGACACAGCGGCCTCTGACGAGGCAGACGGTGGACGGCAAGACCGCCGGGCAAGACGCTCGTCGGCCTAATTCCGCTCGCCGGCGGTTCGCGCCGCCCCATCCGGCTGCCGACGCATTTCAACGAGCCGTGCTCTTTGCTAGAGATCGTCGCCGAGTTTCGCCAGCCGTCGGGCCGCTGCACCGCGCGCCGGCAGGCAAAGGGATAAGCGCATGGCTCGCATCTCGCGTTCCGACATCATCACCCGGTTACATGCGATGAAGGCGCGGGGCGAACCAATCATCGGCGCCGGCGCCGGTACCGGCATTTCGGCGAAGGGCGAGGAGGTCGGCGGCGCCGATCTCATCGTCATCTACAATTCGGGCCGCTACCGCATGGCCGGTCGCGGCTCGCTGGCCGGCATGATGCCCTTTGGCGACGCCAACAGCGTCGTGCTCGAAATGGCTCGCGAAGTGCTGCCGGTGGTCGCGCACACGCCGGTGCTCGCCGGCGTATGCGGCACCGATCCCTTCCGCCAGATCGACGTCTTTCTCGACGAGATCGCACGGCTCGGATTCAGCGGCGTGCAGAATTTCCCGACGGTCGGGCTCATCGACGGTCGCTTTCGCGCGGGGCTGGAGGAAACGGGTATGGGCTATGCCCGGGAAGTGGAGATGATCGCCAGCGCGCACGCCCGCGATTTGCTGACCACGCCCTACGTGTTCGACCCTGCCGAGGCGGTGGCGATGGCCCGCGCTGGCGCCGACATTCTGGTCTGCCACTTCGGTCTGACCGTCGGCGGCTCGATCGGAGCCGCGACCTCGACCCGGCTCGAGGATTGTCCGGCGCTTACCGATGCGATGGCCGAGGCGGCGCTCGCGGTCAACCGCGACCTCCTCATCCTCGTTCACGGAGGACCGATCGCCGAGCCGCGCGATGCCGAGTATGTGCTGGCGCGTGCACGCCACTGTCACGGCTTTTATGGCGCTTCGTCGATGGAGCGCCTGCCGGTGGAGCGCGCACTTTCCGCGCAAGTTGCAAAATTCAAAACGATCAAGAAGAGCCCGCAGTAGAGACAGCTACAGGCGCGCGTCGGATCGGACAGTCGGCGGCGGGAAGGGAGTAAGATGTCTATGGCGAGAGTTTCTCCACAGACCGCGCGTCCCGTGGCGGCCCAACACCTCTACATCACCGCACCTATGTGCCAGGGTATGAATTCCGCGCCGCCATAGCCGAGCTGTTCACTCCTGCTTTTGCGTCCCGACGCGACCTCGAGAAGATAGTCGAGAATCTCTTCGCCTTTCTGTTCGATGCTGGCTTCGCCGGTGGCGATCGTCCCGCAATCGATATCGATATCGTCCTTCATCCGGGCGTAAGTTTCGGAATTGGAGGAGAGCTTGATCGAAGGCGAGGGCTTGTAGCCAAAAGCCGAGCCGCGTCCGGTCGTGAACGCGACGATGTTGGCGCCGGAAGCGACCTGACCAGTGACGCTGCACGGATCGAAGCCGGGACTGTCCATGAATACAAGCCCGCGCTCCGTCACCGGCTGTGCATATTCGATGACGTCGTTGAGCGGCGAGGTACCGGCCTTGGCCACAGCGCCGAGCGACTTTTCGAGGATCGTGGAAAGGCCGCCCGCCTTATTCCCGGGCGAAGGATTGTTATTCATCTCGCCGCCGTTGATCTTGGTGTAATTTTCCCACCAGACGATGCGCGCGCGCAGCTTCGCCGAGACCTGGGGGGACACCGCGCGCGCATAGAGAAGATGCTCGGCGCCGTAGATCTCCGGCGTCTCCGACAGGATGACGGTACCGCCGAGATTGACGAGCCGATCGGCCGCGTTGCCGAGCGCGGGATTCGAGGTAACACCCGACCAAGCATCCGAACCGCCGCATTGCAGCGCGAGCACGAGCTCACTCGCCGGTAGCTCCGTGCGCTTTACTTCGTTCACCTGCGGCAACAGCGCCCGCAGGCGGTCGAGTCCTTCGGCGATCGCGCGACGCGTGCCGCCGATTTCCTGGATGGTGAAGGACGCAAGCTCGCCGCCGTCAAAGCCGTATTCGCGCTTCATGCGGTTGATTTGTAACACCTCGCAACCCAGTCCAACCAGCAGGACCGCGCCGAAATTCGGATTGGCCGCCGTCCCCCACAGCGTCCGCCGCAAAAGCTCGAAACCCTCGCCTTCGCCGGCCATGCCGCAACCGCTCGTGTGCGTAATGGCAACGACGCCATCGACATTCTGGTATCCGTCGAGCAGCCCGGTTTTCTCCGCTGCTTCGGCGATGTGGCGCGCTACGGTCGCCGAACAGTTCACGCTGGTGAGGACGCCGATATAGTTGCGCACGCCGACGCGTCCGTTCTGGCGCCGATAACCCAAAAAGCTGCGCGGCGGCTCGTTGCGCCGCCAGCTTGCACGCAGCTCGGGTTCGGCTCGCAACTGCGACATCACCAGATTGTGGACGTGCACGTGGGCACCCGCGGGGATCGGCTGCGTCGCCGCCCCGATCACCTGTCCGTATCTGCGTACCTCTTCTCCTATGGCAATGGGCGCGACCGCAATCTTGTGTCCAGACGGAATCGGCTCGCACGCGGCGACATCGTCGGCCACCGCTGCGCCTGCGGGCAGCCGGCGGACTGCGACCGCGACGTTGTCGGCCGGGTGCAACCGGATGACGGCGCTGTAGCGTTGGCGCTGTGTAGACATTTTCGTGCCTCCGATGTTGAGCGAGGGCGGGTCCGAACAATCAAGATGCTGCGTGTTAGTGCGCCGACGTCCTAGTGTGGCGGTTCAGAAGTCCGCATCATTCTTGCCGCGAACTCGTCATGCGGACTTCTGAACCAAAGCCACACTAGATCAACACGTTGCTTGTGTCCTACGATTCCAAAGTTCGCAAACGAGGGCGCCGCATAATGATGCGAACGTCGGAATCGGGACACTAGTGCCGGCCCCAGCTCTCTCGCATCATCCGGAAGGCGCCTTGGTAGACGTCCTCGGGCGTGACAAATAACGGCCGCCAGACCTTGGTTGCCGCCGCAAGGTCGGGCAGCGCCTGGCCGAATGCTTCGACGGTAAGCCAGCCATCATAGCCCGATTGTTTGAGCGCGGCCAAGACAGCCGCGAAATCCACGTGTCCGCTGCCCGGGGCTCCGCGGTCATTTTCGGAAACGTGGACGTGATTGATTGCTGACGCGGTTGCCCGAATGGCATCGGTCAAACTCTTTTCCTCGATATTGAAGTGGAACGTGTCGTAGAGATACCCGTAATTGGCCTCGTCAACGCGTTCGACCAGCGCCTGGGCATCACGGGCGGTGTTGAGAAAGTAGCATTCGAAGCGATTAAGCGGCTCAACTGACAGGGCGATGCCGCTCCTTGCCGCATATTGCGCGGCCGGTTTGTGGACTTCGACGCAATGGGATTTCTCGACCTCCGTCGGCCCGGCTCCGGAAAACTCGCCGAGTGGCTGATGGAACGGGCCGCACAGCACATTGGCGCCGAGAGCGGCCGTGCAGTCGATCGCCCATTTCAGGTGATCGAGCGCCAGAGCTCGTTCGGCCGCAACCGCGGCAATGGCGCTCTTGCCCGACGGCAATACCGTTACCGTGCTGGCGCCAAGGCCGGCGTCCTTGAGGGTTCGACCGAGACGCTGATAATGACTCACGGCGCCCTCAAACAGAGGGATTTCAACTCCATCATATCCGGTCGCCTTCAGGCGATCGAAGAGCGGCGTATGCTCGTCCACGACGTGGGTCGTCCAGAGCAGGAGATTGAATCCGAGCTTCATTGCGAGGCACTCCGGTTTAGAGTTGCTGGAGCTTGGCGCGAATGATACCTGGCGTTGTCTAGGAGGCGAGCTTCTTTTCCAGCGCCTCGAACCCGGCGACGAACACGCCGTCGCCGATCTGCGCGGCCATCGCCTCTTCGCTGCCCGCAGTCACGTCAAAATCAGCCCACCATTCCGCCAGAGTGCGGTCGCCGACCGTGATGGGCGTCAGCCGAAAGGTCGCCACATAGTTCTTCACTGGCATCGGCGCGACAAGGATGCTGTAGGTGAAGGAATGATCAACGTCGGAGAGCGCCAACAGCTGTTCGCGTAAATGCCCCCCGTCTTGCAGCGAAAAGCTACGCACGCATCCAATCGCGTTGCTCGCCAACCCGCCCTCGATTTCGCTTTTGGCGATTGCCGGATGCCAAGCGGGCAGTGCATTGAAATCCCGAATTGCCGCCCAGACCTTTTGCACTGGTGCGTTGATAACCATGCTTCGATAGGCCCTGATCATGATCTTGTCCCCGATCTCGTGGTGACGGAGCTGTCACATCGCCGTCTCAGCCAGCGATCTCCAGGAAATTTTGCACCAGCGCATTGGAGAACTCCGGGTCGTTGATATGACAGGCAATGCGATCAAGCCGCCGGTCGCGTGTCCGACGAAGCGTCTGTTCGATGGCCTCGAATAGCGCTGCATCGGCGATCGGATCATGAAACGGCTGGCCCGGCGCGTCCAGCGCCGAAATGCCTTCCTCGGGGATGAGGAAGCGGACCGGGCCGTCGCAACGATTGAGCTTCTCGGCGATCCAAAGCCCGATCTGGCGGCTTTCCGCTGCCGTCGTCCGCATTAAGGTCACCTGCGGGTTGTGACGATGGAATTTGCGTCCCGCATATTGCGCCGGCACTGTGTCGATCGCCCAGAAATTGACCATGTCGAGGGCGCCCACCGATCCGACATAAGGCACGCGCGTCCGTGCAATCGCGCCGAGCCGGTCGGCACCGGCGCTGAGCACGCCGCCGAGGAGGTGATCGCAAACCTCGGTCGTGGTGACGTCGATCACGCCATGGAGGAAGGCGCTGTCGGCGAGTTTTTCCATCGCGCGTCCCCCGATTCCAGTTGCATGAAATACGATGCAATCGAAGCGGTCCCGGAGTTGCTCGGTGACGGCGGTAACGCAGCGGGTCGTTACGCCGAACATGGTCAGCGCTATCGGCGGCTTGCCGGTGCCAGCGGGCGGCCCCGCGCCGGCCATGCCGACGATGCCGAACGCCGCATTGCGCAGCACGATGCGGCTGATGTTGTTGAGGCCGGCGAGGTCGGTGACCGAGGGCATCATGGAAATGTCGGCGACATCGACATAGCGGCCGACGTCGCCCGCGGCGAGCGTGGAGACCATCAGCTTTGGCAAGCCGATCCGAAGCGATTGCATACCCTTGGTGACAATGAAGGTCCCGCCGCTGCCGCCGATTCCGAGCATGGCATCAATGTCGCCGCGGGTCGATACAAACCGGGCGAACGCCTCTCCCATCGCTGCCACCGCTTCGCCGCGATCAGTGCTACCAAGAAAATGCGCGCCGGCGGGATGATGAGCAGCGACCTCGCCGCGCGCAACGTCGACGGTGCAACGCGGCGGGCGGATGCCGACATCGACCACGATCGGCGCGCCTCCCGCTTCCGCGACCGCTGCCCGCAGATAAGCAAGCTCCTCACCCTTGGTGTCGGCGGTGCCGACGACGAAGATGCGTCCCATCTTAAAACCACCGGCGCTCCGTCGCTTCGATGGTAACGGCGTCGCAAATGCCCCGGTCGGCCATGGGCCGCTCTACGCGCTTTGTTCCACCATGCGCCATTTGTTGCGACCGCAACAGCAGCCATCACCTGCTTGCGTTTCTGGTGAGATGGCGATAGCGTATTCACGTGGCAGGTACTGCGTCAAGGCGACGGCGAGGCGAGCTTCGCTCCGACTTGTTTCCACGCCTGCGCCTGTTGAATCCGCAGCGCGACGTGCCTCATCATTCGCGGTGCGGCAAACGTGTCCGCCGCAAGAATGCGGCGGATGAACAGCAGTCAAAACAACATATGAGGTGCTATATCCCCGCGTCCAGTATTCCTGCATCCGGTGAACTGCGAAGCTAAGCAGCTGCCGCAAAATTCGATGCTACGGCCGTTTCTGGCGCGGCTCGATAGCTATGTCAATCAATGCCAAAGGGAGGAATACCATGAGAAAAGGCATTGCTACCGTGCTGGCGGGAGCCGGCTTGGTGTTCACGCTGGCAAATACGGCGCTCGCTGAGGAACTGACTATATTCTGGGCGGAGTGGGACCCGGCCAATTATCTGCAGGAACTGGTCAACGACTACACCAAGGAAACCGGGGTCAAGGTCACCGTCGAGACCACCCCGTGGAGCGACTTTCAGACCAAAACCTTTCGCGAGTTTGCGGCCAAGGGCGACGCCTACGATATGGTCGTCGGCGATTCGCAGTGGTTGGGTGCAGGATCGACCCAGGGCCACTACGTGGACCTGACCGGTTTCTTCAAGAAGCACGATCTGGAAAAGGTGTTCCTGCCGGCCACGGTCGTGGGGTATGCCGAATATCCGATCGGCAGCCACAAATACTGGGCAATTCCACTGGAGGGCGACGCCAACGGCTGGGCCTATCGCAAGGACTGGTTCGAGGACCCCAAGGAAAAGGCCGCGTTTAAGGCCAAGTACGGCTATGAACTCGGGGTGCCCAAGGATTACAAGCAATTGCGCGACATCGCCGAGTTCTTCTATCGGCCGGCTCAGAAGCGCTACGGCATCGCCATCTATACCGACAACTCCTACGACGCGATCGCCATGGGGGTCGAACAGACCATCTTCAGCTACGGCGGCGACCTCGGTGAGTATGCCACCTACAAGGTGAAAGGCGTCGTCAATTCGAAGCCAGCTATTGAGGGCCTCGAAGCCTATCGGGAACTTTACAAGTTCACGCCGCCCGGTTGGGGCAAATCGTTCTTCCTCGAGGACAATCAGGCGATCACCGAGGACCTGGCGGCGATGAGCATGAACTTTTTCGCGTTCTTCCCGGCTCTCGCTAACCCGACCACCAACAAGCATGCCAGCGGCACCGGATTCTTCGCCAATCCGGCAGGACCGACGGGGGCGCATTTCGCCGCTCTGGGCGGTCAGGGCATCTCCATCGTGTCCTATTCGAAGAAACGCGATGCTTCGATGAAGTTCCTCGAATGGTTCGTCAAGGACTCCACGCAGAAGAAATGGGCCGAGTTGGGTGGATACACCTGCAGCAAGGCCATCCTCGAGTCGGCGGACTTCCGCAAAGCAACGCCTTATAACGAGGCGTTCTATCAGTCGATGCTGATGGTCAAGGATTTCTGGGCGACCCCGGAATATGCCGAACTCCTGGACGAGCTCAATCAGCGGCTCTATCCCTTCATCGTCGACGGCAAAGGGACGGCCACGCAGGCACTCGACGGCGTTGAAGCCGATTGGACTAAGACGTTTCAGAAGTACAAGCGCTACACCAATTGACGCGACCTGCGGCGCCCGGGGCGGCGACGGCCTTCTCCGGGCGCCTGCGGCACGGCAAGCGAGCGTCGTAAAGTGATCACCAAGCTTGAGGTCAACTCCGCGGCCGGCGCCCGCGGTCTTACCGATATCGCTATCCGCAATCTCTTTATCCTGCCGACAATCGCATTCCTGATCCTCTTCAACATTTTCCCTCTGGTCTACTCGCTCGGCTCTTCGTTCTACGATTACAGTGCCGCCAGCAACCAGCCGGCCGTCTTCGTCGGTCTGCAGAATTATCGCGACCTGCTGGAAAGCCCCTACATCTGGAGCAATTTCTCGATAACCGCCAAATATGTGCTCGTCTCGGTCGGCGGTCAGGTGATCGTCGGTTTCGGCATTGCCGTTCTGCTTAACCGCGCGATCCCGTTCAAGGGGCTGATCACTACGCTCTTGCTGTTGCCGATGATGATGTCGGCGGCCGTCGTCGGGCTGTTCTGGCAGCTGCTGTATAGTCCGTCGTGGGGACCCATCAATTATATGTTTGGGCTAGACGATTTCGCTTGGCTGTCCGATCCCACCGCGGCGCTGTACGCGGTGGCGATCACCGACATCTGGATGTGGTCGCCCTTCGTCATGTTGTTGTCGCTCGCCGGCCTGTCGGCGGTGCCGAAGCATCTCTACGAGGCGGCGGCGATCGATCGCGCCAGCGGCTGGTACACCTTCAGCCGCATCACGCTCCCGCTGGTGGCGCCGCTGTTGCTGATCGCTATCATCTTCCGCACCATGGAAGCCTTCAAGACTTTCGATATCGCCTACGTCATGAGCGTGCAGCCGACGACTGAGCTGATTGCGATCCGGCTGTACAAGCTGGCGTTCCAGGAATGGCAGACCGGTCGATCGTGTGCGCTCGCCTACATCGTGCTCATCATGGTGCTGGCGATCACCAACATCTACGTGAAATATCTCAACCAGGTGAAGGCGCGCTGACATGGCTGCCGTCAGCACGCCCGCGCAGAGGATACGCGACCGGCTGGCCATCGCCGCCGTGATCGTGATCACCCTCATCATGCTGGCGCCGATCTACTGGATTGCATCGACTGCCTTCAAGCCGCGAAGCTTGGCCACGACTGTGCCGCCGACGGTGTTTTTCAAGCCGGAAATCACGCCGTTCATTAAACTCTTCACCAAGCGCGTGCAGCTTTTGCGCCCAGTCGACAAACAAACTTACGACGCGGCGCCGTGGTGGGAAAAGCTGGTTTACGACGGGGGCGAGCGTGTGCTGAAAGTGGGCGGCGACCCGCAGCTTTCGGCATATCCGAGCCGATTTATCAACAGTCTGATCATCGCCGTCACCAGCACCTTTCTCGCCGTCGCCATGGGAACGATCACGGCGTATGGATTCTCGCGGTTTCGCGTAGCCGGCGAGCCAGATTTGCTATTTTTCATCTTGTCGACGCGCATGTTGCCGCCGGTCGTCGTCGCCATTCCGATGTTTCTGATGTATCGCCAGGTGGGTCTGGTCGACACGCACCTCGGTCTGATCATTCTCTATACCGCCTTCAACTTGTCCTTTTCGGTTTGGCTGATGAAAGGCTTCATCGACGAAATCCCCAAGGAATACGAAGAGGCGGCGCTGGTCGACGGCTACACCCGCTTGCGGGCGTTCCTCAAAATTGTGATCCCCGAGTCGGCGACCGGAATCGCGGCAACGGCCGTATTCTGCTTCATCACCGCTTGGAACGAGTACGCCTTTGCGCTGATGATGACGAACCGCAATGCGCAGACAGCGCCTCCATTCATCCCGGCGCAACTTGGTTCGGGTTTGACCGACTGGACGACGATCGCTGCCGGAAGCGCGCTTTTTCTTCTCCCGGTCGCGCTGTTCACGTTCCTGTTGCGCAACCACCTACTGCGTGGCGTCACTTTCGGCGCCATTCGCAAGTGACGCTGCGGGGACGCCGGCCGATGCGCGATGACCACAGGCAGATTATCGGCAAATACGTCGTCCCGCTGGCGATGTTGCTGATGATTGTCGGATTCATCTCCCTGTGTCAGCCGTGGATCGAGTTTCTACATGTCTACAGCGTGGCGATCACGATCATCGGTTTGATCCTGTTCACGATTTTCGCCCGCTTCGCGCCACAGCCCGGCAAGCATTGATGGATCGACCAGCCATGGCGAACATCAATCTGCAAGACATCGAGAAATATTTCGGAGAGAACTACGTCGTTCGCAAGCTCAACCTGCGGATACACGACGGCGAGTTCGTGGTTCTGCTCGGTCCTTCAGGTTGCGGCAAAACCACGACCTTGCGTGCGATCGCCGGACTTGAGGTGATCGACCGCGGCGACATCCTGATCGACGGCAAAGCGGTGCAAAATCTGCGCGCCGCGGACAGGGACATCGCTTTCGTATTCCAGTTCTTTGCCCTTTATCCCCACCTTTCCGCCTACGACAACATCGCCTTCCCGCTGCGCGCGAGCGGCCAGAGCCAGAGCGCGATCGACATACGGGTGCGGGAGGTGGCGCGAGCCATCGGTATCGAGCAGCTCCTGAACCGCAAACCGTCGGCGCTGTCGGGCGGCGACATGCAGCGGGTCGCGATCGGCCGCGCCCTGGTGCGGCGGCCGAAGGCCATGCTGATGGACGAGCCGATCGGCGCGCTTGACGCCAAGATGCGCGAGAGTATGCGTACCGAATTGAAGCGTCTCCACATCGAGAACGAGTCAACGACGATCTACGTCACCCACGATCAAGTAGAGGCGATGTCGCTCGCCGATCGCATCGGGGTCATGGATGAGGGGGTACTCCAACAAGTCGGGACGCCGACGGATGTCTACCGGCACCCGAAGAATCTGTTCGTCGCTCAGTTCATCGGCAGTCCGGTGATGAACGTTCTGCCCGGCCGGCTGCGGGTCGACGGTGGGCGGACAAAACTGTTCCTGGCGGACGCCGCCGAGGGGTTCGACTTCGCCGGTCCGCTACCGCCGCAATCCATCGGCGCGGAGGACGGGCTTATGATCGGCGTTCGTCCGGAGGCCGTGCAGCTGGCGCGCGACGCGTGCGCCGGTTACCTGCCCGTCGAGGCCCACCTCATCGAACCGCTCGGCGCCTACGACATCGTTGATCTCAAGCTCGGCAGCCAATTTTTGCGGGCGCGCACGGCGAGCGGTTTCGTGGCCGGTCCGGGACAGACCGTCTGGGCGCATCTTGTGGAGTCGCAGACTCATTTTTTTGGCTCGCAGTCCGGCAGCGTGTTGGAGCTGTCTGGTAATCAACATGGCGCACGTCAAGCTTAAACGGATCACAAAGAAATTTGGCGACCACGCCGCCGTGTCCGATCTCGACCTCGAAATTGAGGACGGGCAGTTTTTCGTACTGCTCGGCCCTACTGGCGCCGGCAAGACCACGACGCTTCGCCTGATTGCCGGGCTGGAACGCCCCGATTCCGGTATGATCTACATCGATCAGCAGAACGTAAACGGCTGGAGCCCGGCGCAGCGGGACGTCGCGTTGGTGCTGCAGCAATTCTCGCTCTATCCGCGCTATACCGTGCGGGAAAATCTGGAGTTTCCGCTCAAATCGCCGTCGCGCAGGTTGGCGCGCTCGACGATCGCCGAGCGAGTGGCTCGTGCGGCGGCTATCGTGCGCGTCGAGCATTTGCTGGACCGTAAGACCGATGGTTTGTCCGGAGGTGAGATGCAGCGCGTCTCGATCGGTCGGGCAATCGTGCGTCAACCGCGCATTTTCCTGATGGATGAACCGCTTTCCAACCTCGATGCCAAGCTGCGGGAAGCGCTGCGCGCGGAACTCAAAGATCTCAAGAACAAGCTCGGCGCGACCTTCCTGTTCGTGACCCACGATCAGATCGAAGCTATGTCGATGGGAGATCGCATTGCGGTTCTCAACGGTGGGCGAATTGCTCAGGTCGGCACGCCATACGAGATGTACAATGAACCAAACGACGTGTTCGTAGCCGGCTTCGTCGGTATGCCGACGATGAATCTCTTCAAGGCGGAAATCAGAGACGGAACGGCGCTGGCGACCGCCGGCCGCTTCACGTTTAAGGTCGATGGAGCCACCACACCGCGCTTCGCTGGCGCTGACGGACTGGTGACCGTCGGCGTCCGTGCCGAAGACGTTCGGCTCGGTCCACACGAAGCCATCGAGGCCGTGGCGCACGGCGTCGAGAACCATGGCGTCGAGAAGATCGTTACGCTGCGGATCAACGACTGCCTTATTCGTGCAACGATTCCGGCCGCAAATCCGATTGCGGTCGAGGATCGGGTTCGGTTCTCATTTGTCCGGGAGCGGCTGCACGGCTTTGACGCGAACACCGGCCTAAACCTTAGACGGCGTCAGCAATAATCTTTTGGGAGGAAGAGTGCCATGGCTGCGATCAAAGGACCGGCGGTATTTCTGGCCCAGTTCCTGCGCGACGCGCCGCCGTTCAATACGCTTGAGAACATCTGCAAATGGTTCGCCGATCTCGGCTACGCCGGCGTGCAGATTCCCGGCTGGGACCGTCGCGTCATCGACATCGACCTGGCCGCGACCTCGAACACCTATTGCGACGAGCTTAAGGGAAAGCTTGCGGGCCTCGGGTTGTCGGTCACCGAAGTGGCGGCCTATCTCGCGGGGCAGGTGCTCGCGATCCACCCAGCTTATGAGCAGGGCTTTGCCGGCTTTCACCCTGCCGGCCTGCGGGGAGCGGCGCGGACCGAGTGGGCGGCGGGCGAAATCCGTAAATGCATTGAGGCTTCCGCCAAACTTGGCTTGCGGAACGTTCCGGTCCTCTCCGGCGGATTTGCCTGGCATATGATCTATCCCTGGCCGCAGCGGCCATCGGGTGTGATCGATGAGGCCTTCAAGGAACTCGCGCGGCGCTGGCGGCCACTCCTCGACTGTGCCCGCGAGCGCGACTGCGTGCTCGGTTTCGAACTTCATCCAGGCTCCGACATCTATGACGGCGCTACCTTCGAGATGTTCCTCGACCACACCGACGAGCATCCCGCCGCATGCATCAATTACGACCCGAGCCATTTTCTCCTGCAGCAGCTCGACTACTGCGCGTTCATCGAGCTCTATGCCGAGCGGATCAGCGGATTCCACGTCAAGGACGCCGAATTCCGGCCGAACGGGCGCGTCGGCGTCTATGGCGGTTATCAGCCGTGGAACAACCGCGCCGGTCGCTTCCGCTCGCTGGGCGACGGCCAGGTCGACTTCAAACGTGTATTCACGCTGTTGACCGAGGCCGGCTTCGACGGCTGGGCGGTACTCGAATGGGAATGTTGCGTGAAGAGCCCCGAACAGGGGGCGCGCGAGGGCGCTCCCTTCATCCGCCAGCATCTCATCGAGACGACCACTGTCGCTTTTGATGATTTCGCCAAATCAGGCGGCGATGCCGCAGCCAACCGCGCTATGCTGGGCCTCGCCTGAAGGGGGAAGGTCATGGAGAGCTGGAAACGGAAGCTCAGGATGGGGATGGTTGGTGGCGGGCAGGGCGCCTTTATTGGCGGCGTCCATCGCATTGCCGCGACGCTCGACCAGCAGATCGAATTCGTCGCCGGCTGTTTCTCGCAATCGTACGAGAATACAAAGCTGACGGGCGCGCAGCTCTACCTGGATCCGGCGCGGTGCTATCCGACCTACCAGGCGATGGCGGCGGCGGAAGCGAAACTTCCTGCCGACAAGCGGATCGATTTCGTCAGCATCGTCACTCCCAATGTCTCCCACTTCCCGATCGCCGAGACCTTTCTCAACGCCGGTTTTCACGTCGTCTGCGACAAGCCGATGAGCTACAACCTGGCCGAGGCCGAAGGACTGGTCCGGTTGGTCGAGAACACCAAGCTCGTCTTCGCCGTGACGCACAACTATACCGGGCACCCGCTCGTCCGCCACGCGCGCGAACTCTTCCGCTCCGGGGCCATGGGGACGGTGCGCAAGGTCATCGTCGAGTACTTGCAGGATTTTCTGATGGTGCCGCACGAAAAGGTCGGCCAGAAGCAGGCCGAGTGGCGGCTCGACCCCGCGCGGTCGGGGATTGGCGCCACCATTGGCGACGTCGGAACCCACTGCGTCAACCTCCTGGAATATGTGACTGGCGACCCGATCGCCTCGATCTGCGCCGATAAGAGCACGTTCCTTCCCGACCGCAAGCTGGACGAGGATGTGAACGCGCTGTTGCGCTTTAAGGGCGGCGGCAAGGGTGTGCTTTCGATCAGCCAAGTTGCCACTGGGGAGGAGAATGGGCTGACGCTCCGCGTCTATGCCTCGCAGGGTGCGATCAAATGGAACCAGGAAAATCCGAATTATCTTGAGCTTTATAAATACGGCGAGCCGCGCCAGACGCTGACGCGCGGCCAAGCATATCTCTCCGATGCCGCCAAGAACGCCACCCGCATCCCTACCGGTCACCCCGAAGGATATCTGGAAGCTTTCGCCACCATCTATGTCGGTGTCGTGCGGGCGATCCGCGCCCACATCGACGGCAAGCCGCTGAAGACGGCGGAATACGATTTTCCAACGGTCTATGACGGCCTCCGCGGCATGCAGTTCATCACCCGCGCGATCGAATCATGCAATGCCGGCTCGCGTTGGGTCGCGATGACTTGAAGACACGCAAACCGCCCGGGCAAAATCAGGGAGGAGCGCATTGGTCACGACCATTGGGCTTTTGGCGACCCTCGATACCAAGGGCGACGAGATTGCCTTTATGCGCGACTGCATCATCGGGCGCGGCCACAACGCGCTCGTCATAGATACCGGCCTCATGGGGGAGCCGACCTGTACAGCCGACATCTCAAATGCGCAAGTCGCTGAAGCCGCAGGATCATCGTTGGAGACGCTGCGGCGCCATGCCAATCGCGAGGAATCGGCTCCCCTCATGGCGGCAGGAGCGACCAAGCTCGTCCGCGAGCTGGTTCAGCGCGGCGAAATCCATGCCTTGGTGGCGCTCGGCGGCACCCAGGGCACGACGTTGTCCGCCGCTGTCATGCGGGCGCTCCCATACGGTTTCCCGAAGATCATGGTCTCGACCATGGCGTCGGGGAACGTCGCGCCGTGGGTCGGCACCAGCGACATTGTCATGATGCATTCGGTGACTGACATTATGGGGTTGAACCCGTTCATGCGGCGGGTGCTGGCCAACGCCGCCGGTGCCGCGTGCGGCATGGCTGAGGTCGAGCTTCCGAGTGCCGGCACCAAACCGCTCGTCGCCATTACGACGGTTGGAATTACCACCAAGGGAGCGATGAAAGCGGCTGAGGTGCTGCAGGCCGGTGGCTATGAAACCATCATCTTCCATGCGGTCGGCACAGGCGGCCGAGCGATGGAGGAGATGATGCGCCAAGGCCTGATCGGCGCCGTCCTCGACTATTCGACCATCGAGGTGTCGAACGAGATGTTTCATGCGCTCCTCGCTGGCGGCCCCGAGCGGCTGACCACAGCCGGAGTCCTCGGCCTGCCGCAGGTGCTTTGTCCGGGCGCAATCGAGGTGCTGGTGTTTAACGAGCCGGAAACGGTGCCGGCGCGGTATCGCGACCGCCGGCTGGTCCGCCACAGTCCGCAGATCACCGACCTGCGGCTCACTCGAACAGAGATGGCCGATGTCGGCCGCGAGGTCGGGCGGCGGCTTTCGTCGACCCGGAACGATGCAGTCTTCCTCATTCCGAAGGCCGGCTATGACAGCTACGCCACGCGAGGCGAGCCGTTCTACGATCCGGAGGCCGACGCCGCCTTCGTGGAAGCGCTGCGCGCCAGCCTGCCCGCGCGGATCGCGGTCATCGAGCGGGATTTTGACATCAATAATCCGGCCTTTGCCACCGAGGCCGCAACGACGCTGATCCGCCTCATGCGGGCAAAGGCGAACGCGAGCTGAGCGATGGCGCTGCGCTATTCCCGTGAGTCCTGCCTTAAGCGGCTGCGCACCGAGATCGAGGCGGGCCGCGCAGTTGTCATGACTGGGGCTGGCAACGGCCTC
>Ga0187782_10001429_pt1 | contig 17337 bp, 19 predicted proteins | sample 0715_SJ02_MP15_2_FD_132454 | JGI IMG/M metagenome (GOLD analysis project Ga0187782, IMG submission 132454) | Tropical peat soil microbial communities from peatlands in Department of Meta, Colombia - 0715_SJ02_MP15_20_MG | ecosystem: Environmental > Terrestrial > Soil > Wetlands > Peat | place...
CCTCGACGAAATGGAAGCTCAGGTTGAGGTTACCCGGCAGACGGTGCTCGAGCGATCCGTTCACGTACACGTCGTCGAGCTGCGAGGCGATCCGCGCCCTGAGCCGCTCTCGCAAGGCGAGCACGCGTGCCGATTCTGCGCGACCCTCCTGGGCGAGGATCTCGCAGGCCTTGCCGAACCCCGAGATCAGCGGAACCGCCAGCGTGCCCGAGCGCATCCCTCGCTCGTGGCCTCCGCCGTCCATCTCGGCGACCAGCCGCACCCTCGGACGGCTGCGACGAACGTAGAGAGCGCCGATGCCCTTGGGGCCGTACATCTTGTGGGCCGAGAGGGAAGCGAGGTCGACGTTCATCTTCTCGACGTCGAACTCGACTTTGCCGATCCCCTGGACCGCGTCGGTGTGAAAGAGGACCCCGCGCTCCCGCGTGATCTTGCCGATCTCTTCGAGCGGTTGAACGGTGCCAATCTCGTTGTTGGCGAGCATGATGCTCACCAGGATCGTCTGGGGGCGGATCGCTCGCCGGACGTCGTCCGGATCCACGCGTCCATCGCTCCCGACGCCGAGGTACGTGACCTCGTAGCCGCTCTTCTCGAGTCGCTTGCAGGTGTCGAGGATGGCCTTGTGCTCGGTGACGGTCGTGATGAGGTGGTTGCCTTGGTCCTTGCGGTACTCGGCGATCCCTTTGAGCGCGAGGTTGTCGCTCTCGGTGGCGCCGCTCGTGAGGACGATCTCCTTACCGTCCTTCGCACCGATGAGCCGGGCGACACGCGTGCGGGCGGAGTCGACCGCGGCTTCGGCCTCCCAGCCGAACTTGTGGCTCCGGCTCGCGGCATTGCCGAACTTGGTCGAGAAGTACGGGAGCATTTCGTCGAGCACCCGCGGATCGACGGGTGTCGTCGAGTGGTTGTCCATGAAGATGGGGAGCTGGAGTGCCATCGAATCTCTTCTCGTTGTGATGTGACTTGGTTCGCTCGCTGACTCGTATGCAAAAACCTTGCGCTCACTCCGTGGGGGAAGCCCCGTAGTTTTTGACCCGTGTTCCCTCCTCGTCGCCCAGAACCTTGGCCAGCCACGGCGCCGGGTTCTTGCCGATGACCCGCTGCAGTTCGCGCAGCACCTGCCTGGCCGGCCCGCCGTCTGGCACCGGCATCAGGTGGATGTCGGCCTTGATCACCTTCGCGGACGCCGGGCCGCCGATCGACACGATGTACAGAATCCGACAGTCACGAATGAGCTCCACCCGATAGGCATTCTTGTCTCCGGATGCCTCGGCCCCGGCAGCCGATCGCACATCGACGAGGCGAATTTCATCGGCCGATACCTGGTAGACGAGATAGAAGGTGGCCGAGCCGAAATGACCGTCGAGCTCCTCGCCGCGGTTCGAGGCGACGGCCACGCGCACCGATCGCGGCATGGTTCCCTCCTCGTAGGCGTCGACGCGCGGCGCACCGTCGGAGCCGCCCCATCCCCACAGGATGCGGACGGCCTCTTTGAACGCGGAGATGTCGGCAATCCGCCATTTTTCGCTCCCGTCCTCCTCTCCGTCCAGGTTGTAGCTGCCGCCGAACGAGGCTTTGAGGTTGGCGACGGTCACCCGTTTCAAGGCCGCGTCGTCCAGCTCGTCGCCCAGGCAGGTGTGGAGCGCATCGATCAGGCTCGGGAGGGGGACGCCGTTCAGCGCCCTGGCGGCGAAGGCAATTCGCAGCGCGACGTCGTTGGATACGACAGCGTTGATCACGGTCCACTTCCTTGCTGGTAAAAGGCGCGTCGGTCGGACGACGCTCAAGCCGGGACGCACGTCTTCGGGACGGGACACACGGCCGCGCATTGCGGTGTGTCGAAATGGCCTTCGCATTCCGTGCATTTCTTGGGATCGATGACGTACATCTCGTTCTTCAGCGAGATGGCGGCGTTCGGGCATTCGTACTCGCAGGCGCCGCACACCGTGCACTGCGAGGCCACGATCTTGTATGCCATGGCGACTTCTCGTTCCTTTTCATTTCTTGGGACTCAACGCACCGAGAGGCACGAACGGGGCGGGCTTGGGGGCCTTGGGCCGGACGGCGTCTCTGTGAACCTTGAACACGCGCTCTTCAATGGGCGATCGCGCGACGAAATCGTTGTATGCGGCCTGCAAGTGAACGCGGCAGCGCGCAAGAACCTCGAGCTCTGCCAGCCCGGCCAGTGGCTCCTGAGCGAGGTACTGTCCCATCCGACGCAGGATGTGCAGGCGACAAACGTTGACCACGGCGGGCTCGAACGGAACCCCCAGATAACGAAAGATCTCCTCTGCCGCCGAGAGTTTCCGCAAGTCGTCGAGCACGCTCATGGCAGCCTCTTGATTCGACTACGGGGTCCGTCGGGCTAACCGAACGACTTGCCGCAGGCGCAGCTCGACGTGGCGTTGGGATTCACGAAGGTGAAGCCGGCCCCCTCGGCGCTGACCAGGAAGTCGACGGTGACGCCGTTGAGAAGCGGGGCGCTGGACGCGTCGACGAACACTTTGATCTCCCCCCGCTCGACGACCACGTCGTCGGGCATGGGCTCGGCAACGAGGCCCATCATGTACTTGTTGCCCGCGCACCCCCCCGACTGGACCATCAGGCGGAGCCCTTGAACGGGCGCGCTCGACCCGGCGATCGCCGTTCGGATGGCATTCGCGGCACTCTCGGTGATTTCGATCATGGCGGTCTCCTGTGTGCGCAGCCCCTTTGCGGCCGGTGGGCCGGTACGCGAAAGGCGCCATCGCAACGGTTATGCCGAGCTCGAAACGCCCGGGTTTGTCGTCACTTGGGTGGACCGCGCCGGACGAGTGCACGTCGCCTTTGTGCCAATGTACGCTTTGCGACAAGCCGCGAGCGGCGGGTTCGCGCGGGGGGCCGCGGCGAGGGTCATGGCAATCCGCGGCATTCCGCCCGAGACCTCGCCCCGGTCGATGGCACAGTCCATGCGAAGCTCCGGGCGCTCGGGATCGAATTCGACCCGCAGAGGGAGACACGAGGACCCGTCCCCGATGGCTGTCGTGCTACGCAAACTGGAGCTCGTGGACGGTCGCACTCCGCGCGCAGGCGCCGAGGAAGCGGACTGCGACGGCCCGCGGTTGCGGGTGGCCATCGCGAGCCAGAGCGGTCGAGCGCTCGACGCGCACTTCGGGTATGCGCGGCGCCTGATGGTCTACGACGTGACCCGGCGCTCGCATCGCCTCGTTCAGGCCATCGCCTGTGCGCCGGAGGAGCGCGATGAGCGGGCGGAGAACGAGGACACGATTGCACCCAAAGTGGCCGCGCTCGCGGGATGCGACGTGCTTTTCGTGCTCGCCATCGGGCCGCCGGCGGCCGCCAAGGTCATCGGGGCGAACATCCATCCCATCAAGATTGGCGCCCCGGAAGGGATCGACGCGGTGATTGAGCGCGTGCAAATCATGATGAGCGGGGAGCCGCCGCCGTGGCTGCAAAAGATTCTCGGCGAGTCCCGTCGTCCCATGAAAGGCCCCAAGGAGAGACCCCACCCATGACCACCCCCGAACCGTTGCCCACCTCCCCCCAACCCTTGCACCCCCCCCCCGAACCTGCCCCGACGCCGAACGGCGATGCCGCCGCACTCGCGTCTGCGTTTCTGCAGGCTCTGGTGCGCTTGATCCGCGCCGAGGACAGCTACGGCGCATGGGACAAGAAGCGCGACGTCGACCTTCTGGCTCCGTTCATCGTGACCAAGGAGGCGCGGCGCAACATCCCCATCATCGGCGACCCGGACCCCGACACCCTGCATCGGGTCGAGCAATTTTATCAGGCCGTGGGTCTGACCATCGAACAGAAGACCGGGCTCATGGCCTCGGCGATGATGAAGATGAGTCACGAGGGATTCGGACGCCTCGTGCTGACGGTGGGCAAGCTGGTGGCCTACTCGAAGAGTCTGCGGGACGTGCACCGCTTCGGCTTCGAGGGCGCGGAGTCACTCGCGCGTGAAGGCGAGAAAGTGGCGGACCAGGCCGTCGCCACGATTGATGCGTATCCGGAAGTGGCGCGCGCCTGAGGGGCCTGGCCGGTGAGGAAGGCTGCCATGGGCGACATCGAAACCCTGAAGGCGGAGATCAAGAAACTTTCCGCGAAGGCCATGCAGCTCAAGATGGATCTGCACGATCTGTCCGAGGAGCTGCCCCAGAACTGGCCGTCGATCCCCGACGTTGCGCGGCGCACGTTCGAGGCATTCTCCGAGCTCGACTCGAAACGAGCCGAGCTCAAGACGATGGAAAGCGCGCTGACTTTGGGGGCGGGCTAGCGCGGATGGATGACCCGTTGCGCGCTGACCACGCTCGTCGAAGGGGATCGGGGCGCCCATGGAGAGCGCAGACGTTTACGGATGGTTGATGGGCGAAAGCCCGACGGCCGTGTGTGACCGGTTCGACGCGCACGTCGTCGCCTCGGTGCTCAGTCTCGCGATGGTCGAGAGCACGAAGGAACGTCGTTCCGTCGTGGTGAGCGTCGGCCTGGAGTCGGCGGCGTTAACGGACCTCGTCGGCGAGATGTTCCCTCATGCGCACGACCTCTTCGCACGGCTCGCCACGCCGGACCCTCTTCTCTTGGCCGAGGACGAGGTTTGCCTGCGAGACCTTCTCGTCCGCTGCGCGACGCGAGGCTCTACACTCGAAGTTCGACTCGCGTCGATCGTGGCGCGCCGATCCCAGCGCCCCAACCACTTGTGGCAGGACCTGGGCCTTCGCAATCGGCAGGAGCTCTCCTGGCTGATGGCGCAGCACTTCGAGTGGCTCGCGAGCCGCAACACGCGGGACATGAAGTGGAAGAAATTTCTCTACCGCACCATCTGCCGCGACGGCAGCTTTCCCATCTGCACCGCGCCGAGCTGCGCCGAATGCTCCGACTTCGACCACTGTTTCGGCGACGAGAGTGGAGAGAGCCTGCTGGCCATCGGGCGGCGAAAAGCCGAGCGAACCGGCCGTGCCGGCGAGTCGCGCTGACGCCGGTCCGCGGAGTCTTCAGGCCACGAGCGCGACGCTCTTGACCAGCGCGTACACTGCGAGGCCGGGGGTGAGCCCCAGGGCGTCTCGCGAACGGCGGGTGATGCGGGCCAGCATGGGCAGCTCGTGGGCGTCTCCGACGGACAGCCGAACGTTCACCCGATCGGGGCCGTCGTCGCGCAACTCCTCGACGCGCGCCTGGAGCACGTTGAGAATGCTCGATCGACCGGGCGTGTCGCGTGCGAGGCTGACGTCCCGGGCGAGAACGCGGACCCGTACGCACGTGCCGTGGGCCTGTCCGATGCGGCGGACCCAGAGCGATGCACCGCCGAACGAGACTTGGCTCAGCTCGTCGACGTCATCGTGTGACGTCACTTGCGCCTCGAGGACGACGCCGGCGTCGTCGAAGCGGGCGGTGGGCAGGTCGAGGCGGGTCAGGATCTCGGCAGGCGGACCGCTCGCGAGCACGCGCCCGTCGTCCAGGAGGACAAGGAGGTTGGCGAGCCGCGCCACCTCCTCGAGCGCGTGGCTCACGTAGACGATCGGGACCCTGGCCTGGTCGCGCAGCCGCTCGAGGTAAGGCAGGACTTCGGCCTTGCGCGCGGGATCGAGCGATGCCATCGGCTCGTCCATCAGCAGCAGCTGCGGGCCCGTGAGCAAGGCGCGAGCGATCGCCACCCTTTGCCGCTCTCCGCCCGAAAGATGGGAAGGGCTCCGCTCGAGCAGGTTCGCGATTCCGAGGAGCTCGACGATCGACTCGAAATCGCGCCACGACGCGCCGCAAGGACTTCGCTTGCGCCCGTAGTCCAGGTTTCCCTTCACGCTGAGGTGCGCAAAGAGGCCCGCATCCTGGAAGACGTACCCGATCCGCCGTCGATGCGTTGCGACGAACACCCTCCGCGCGTCGTCCTGCCACGTCTCGGTCCCGACGGCGACGAAGCCCGACATTCGCTCGAGTCCGGCGAGCGCTCGCAGGAGCGTCGTCTTGCCCGAACCGGAGGGGCCGAAGAGCCCAACGACCCCGCAGGCGGGGACGTCCAGCTCGACTCGAAGCGTAAAGCGGCCGAAGCTTCCGCGAAGCGTGGCCCGCACCCGCGGCCCATCAGAGAGGTTTGGGTCGGGCACGGAACGAATGGAGCACCAGGAGCACCACGACCGAGAAGGTTAGCAGGCCCGCGGCAAGGCGATGGGCTTCGCGATATTCGAGCGCCTCGACGTGGTCGTAGAGTGCGACCGACAGGACGCGGGTCTTTCCCGGAATGTTGCCGCCCACCATGAGGACCACACCGAACTCGCCGACGGTGTGAGCGAACGCGAGGATACAACCCGTGAAGTAGCCCGGCGCCGAAAGGGGCAGGGCGATCGTGAAGAAACGGTCCCACGGACCGGCGCCTAGGGTGGCGGCCACCTCGAGCGGGCGGCGTCCGACCGCCTCGAATGCGCTCTGTAGGGGCTGCACGACGAACGGCAGGGAGTAAATCATCGACGCGACGACCAGACCCGCGAACGTGAAGGGCAGGGTGCCCAGGCCTGCGCGCTCCATCAGGCGGCCCAGGGGTGCCTGCGGCCCTAGCCCGAGCAGAACGTAGAAGCCCAGCACGACGGGCGGGAGGACAAGCGGCAAGGCGACGAAGGCGCCGACCCAGCTTCTGCCTCGCGAGCCCCCGGTCGCGAGCCACCACGCCAGGGGGGTGCCGATGCCCACGAGGAGCGACGTCGTCAGCGTCGCGAGCTTGAGCGTCAGGCCGACGGCGACGAGGTCGCTCGAGTCGATCACGGCAATTCGTAGCCGTACGCGTGGATGATGCTTCGTACCTTCGCGCTGCGCAAATATTCGAACAGGGCCCGCGCGCCGGGATTGCCGGCCCCACGGCGCAGCAGCGCGACCTGCTGCTCGATGGGCTTGTAAAGGTGGTCCGGGACAATCCAGTACGAGCCGGCGGGCGTCGCATCCGGAGCGGCGATCTGCGACAGCGCGACGAACCCGAGCTCGGCATTTCCGCTCTCGACGAACTGCTGTGCCTGCGCGACCGACTCTCCCTGCACCAGCTTGGGGCGGACGGCGTCGAGGAGCCCCAGCGACGTGAGCGCTTCGATCGCTGCGGCTCCATAGGGTGCAAGCTTTGGATTGGCAATCGCCAGGTGATGAAAGGCACCCTCGCGAAGCACGGCGCCCTGCGAGTCGACGTAACCTTGCCTCGCGCTCCACACCACCAGAACGCCGATGGCGTACGTGAAGCGACTGCCCGAAACGGCGAAACCGTCGCCTTCCAGCCGCTCGGGTGTCGCCCGGTCGGCCGCGAGCAGGACGTCGAACGGCGCCCCGTTCTCGATTTGCGCGAAGAACGTGCCGGTCGCACCGCTCACGAGGACGGCCCGGTGCCCGGTGTCTCGAATGAACTCCTGAGCGATGCGCTGCATCGGTCGCGCGAAGTTCGCCGCTACGGCGACCTGAACGTCGGACGCGTCCGCCGGCCGCGCCCCCAGAAGCAAGGCGACCAGCGAGAGGGCGACCCAACGCACTGCGTGCATGCCGCAGCTTACCCGAACTTGAAGCTCACGCCGTAGCCCCCGCGGGGGTAGCTCCATTCGATTTCGCCGCTCGGCCCGCAGAGGACGCGGCACGTGCCGCACTCGAGGCACCCGTCCACCGAGATCTCCACTTGACCGGTGTCGTTGACGTCGTAACACCCCGCGGGGCAGGCCTTCGTCAAGGACAGAAGCGCCCTGGAAGGTTTCGTGTGCGGCCGCACCTTGATGTGGGGTCGCGCAGCGTCGACCAAATAACGGTTTTGAAACAGCTTCTGCTCGACCTTGACCGAGGCCCCATTCGGCTTCTGCTCGATCTTGACCGCAGCTCCATTGCCAGTCGTCATCGCCATACCCTCGCCAGTTTGAACGCGTCACCCAGGAGACCGGTAATCTTCCTGCCCTTGCGGAAGGAGGCCACGATCTCGTTTTCCTTGGTCAGCTTGTCGGTGCCGTCGACCCGAAACCAGGTCTGCGACGCCTGGCTCATCAGCCTCGGGTAGAGATCGACCATGTGTCGGTTGCGATGCATGAACGCGGGCAGGTCCTTGTACTTCTTCAGATCCTTCATGACGTAGGTGGCATCGAGACGTCGCTTGTATTCGGCCAGGTTGACCGCGCTGCACGAAGCACCGCGCTTGTGCAGATCGACGACGGTCTCGGCGGCGATCCGCCCGGTCGTCATCGCCAGGTTGGACCCCTCGCGATGAATGCCGTTGACGAAATGCCCGGAATCACCCACGACGAGCCACCCGTCGCCATGCAGCTTGGGGATGGCCCTGTAGCCCCCCTCGGGGATGAGATGGGCCGAGTACTCCTTGACCTCCGAGCCTGCGAGGAGCGGCCGGATGCTCGGGTGGCTCTTGAACCGCTCGAGCAGCGCGTACGGGGTGAGACCTTTCTCGGCGAAATCGGAGACGAGGCATCCGATCCCGACCGAAAGGGATTCCTTGTTGGTGTAGATGAAGCCCATGCCGACCATGCCGTCGGTCACTGTGCCCATCGCCTCGATGACGACGCCCTCGCTCTCCTTCAGATTGAAGCGATGGTCAATGACGTCCTGGGGCAAAAAGTGCATTTCCTTGACGGCGAGGGCCACGGTCTCCGGGTTGAGCTCCGGCCGCAGCCCGGAGCGCTGGCCGACCAGGCCGTTGACGCCGTCCCCGAGGATCACGACCTCGGCGAGCAACGGGCCGCCCTCGCGGTCGGTCTGGACGCCGATCACACGACCTTTGTCGTCTTTGACGAGCTCGGTCACGGTCGTCTCGCAGAGAAGGGCCGCTTTAGCCTCTCGGACGCGGCGGCTGAACCACCGGTCGAAGGGGGCGCGGATGATCGTGTACCGGTTGGGTCTCTCCTCGTTGAAGTCGTCGGACCGGTAGTGCATCCCGACGTGGGACGAGTCGTCGAGCATCCAGAGCCGCTGCTCGATCACGTGGCGCTCGAGGGGTGCGTCCTCGCGAAAGTCGGGGAAGATCTTTTCGAGCGCATCGGCGTAGAGGATGGCGCCCTGGACGTTTTTCGAGCCCGGGTACTCGCCGCGCTCGAGCTGCAGAACGTTCAAGCCGGCCTTGGCCATCGTGTACGCCGCCGTGTTGCCCGCAGGTCCGGCGCCCACCACGATTGCGTCGAAACGTTCACTCACCATGATTCTCTCCTCGGTCACGGGCGCGACGTGTCATCCTGCGAGCCGCACGGCCGCGAGCCGTTTGCGAAACGCTTCGGTCAGCGCAGGCAGAAGCTGCACGGCATCGGCGACGACGCCGATGTGTGCAAAGTCGAAGATCGGGGCCTGTGGATCGATATTGATGGCCACGATGAGGTCGGCGCCCTCGACGCCCACGCGGTGCTGGACCGCCCCGGAGATGCCCGCTGCGATGTAGAGCTTCGGACGGATCGTCTTGCCCGTCTGCCCGATCTGACGATCCGCGCCGATCCAGCCCTTCTGCATGATCGGACGGCTGCCGCCGTACTCGGCTCGCAGCACACCGGCGAGCTCTTTCACGAGCTGGTAGTTCGCGGCCGATTTCAGCCCGAGCCCTCCCGCAACGACGATGTCGGCGTATGCGAGCTGGGCTTGACCCGAATCGCGGTCGGGAATGAAGCTCAGTACTTTGGTGACGATCGATTCTTCCGGCACCGAAACGGGATGCTCGACGATTCGCCCCGTGCGTCCCGGGTGGCGGGCCGGCATTGGCATGACGCGCGGTCGCACCGTGGCCATCTGGGGGCGATAGTTCAACGTGAGGATGGTGCAGAGCAGCGATCCGCCGAATGTCGGCCGGGTCGCAGCGAGGGCACGATCCTCGTCGATGGCGAGAGCGGTGCAGTCGGCGGTCAGGCCCGTCAAGAGCGTCGTGGCCACCGCACCCGCCAGGTCGCGGCCGAGGGTGGTTGCGCCGAGAAGCAAGATCTCCGGCTTGTGGACGTTGACGAGCTCCGTCATCACCTTGGTAAAGGGCTCGTTTCGGTAATGCGCGAGCACCTGGTCCGCAGCGACGTACACGACATCTGCCCCGTGCTCGAAGCACTCGTGGGCGGGGCGCAAAAGCGCTGCGCGATTCGGTCCGAGCAGCACGCCGGCGAGCTCGACGCCGAGCTTGTCGGCGAGTTTTCTCCCTTCGCCCAGAAGCTCCAGCGACACGGGATGAATGGTCTCCCTCTCGTATTCGATGAAGACCCACACGTGTCGGTAGGTCTTGAGATGCTCGGGAAGCTCCTTTTTCTTGGAACCTCGCCCACCGGGGTGTGCTTTTGCGGGAGCTTGCGTCATCGGGGCACCACTCACTCGAGCAACCTTCGTTCCAGGCGTCGGAGCCGTGTTGCCCGAGCCAAAGGGGACCTTCCTTTCCGAAGATTTGTTGGACATCGCACACGGTCTTGTCGACGAGTCGACATTTCGCCTGCGGGACGTCGGCGGAAGCCGGCGGCTTGTGGCGTGGTACGGCGGTTGCTGGCGTCCGGGGACTCCCCGAATGAGAGGCATCGTGACTGCTACCCTGTCGCCCGCAGATTTCTCCCCCTTGCCGAGCGCGAAGAGCCAGGCCGAGGCATGGTTTGCCGAGGTCGAGGAGGGCCTGGCTGCTGGAAGGCTGGCCCCCTACCTCGGCCCCGGCGTCACTGCGCTCGCGAGCGCGGCGGTCCCGACGACCCAGGAAGCGCTTGCCGCGTTCCTCGGCGGCAAGGTGACCCTGCCGCGACGCGCCCGGGGAAATCTCGGGGCTGCGGCTCAGTACATCGAAAGCCAAAAGCACCGCAAGGTGGTCGCTCAGTTGATGGCGGAAGCCTTCGCGACGCCCGTCGCGCCGCTGCCGATTCACCACCGTCTGGCCCGACTGCCGCTGCCGCTCGTCATCGACACCTGGTACGACGGGGCGATGCGCGCTGCGCTCGGGGCAAGGACGGACTGGGGGGAGATTCAGGGCATTCGTCGGTCGGGGCTCGGCGACGATGCCTATTACGCCGCCTACGACGCTCGAGGGGCCCCTTGCCGGCTCGACGACGCCTGCAGCTGGAAGACGCTTTTGTACAAGCCCCACGGCGCAACCGTTCCCGCCCAGAACTTTCTCGTCTCGGACTCCGACTACGTCGAGGTCTTGACCGAGATCGACATCCAGACCCCCATCCCGCCGGCCGTCAAAGAACGACGCGCCGCCGCGGGTTACGTGTTTCTCGGCTGCCGCTTCGACGATCAGACGCTGCGCTCGTACGCCCGCCAGCTTCTCAAGCGATCCGGGGGGCGACACTTCGTCGCCGTCGACCCCGGCCCCTTGACCCGAAATGAGCGGCGATTCATCGAGCAGCAACGTCTGAACGTACTCGTCCTCCGGCTCAGTGAAGTCGTCGAACGATTGAGCTTGTCATGAGCCATCAGGCCGCGGAGACCTCGACCGCGATCACCAACGGGATTCGGATTGTCGTACGTAGCCGCTACGTTCCCGAGGACTCATTCCCGCTCGCCAAACGGTACGTTTTTGCGTACTCGGTGCGCATTGCCAACGAAGGAAAGCAGCCGGCACGACTTCGGAGCCGTCACTGGGTCATCACCGACGGAGACGCCAGGGTTCAAGAGGTGCAGGGTCCGGGCGTTGTGGGTGAGCACCCCCTCTTGGCTCCGGCGAAGAGTTCGAATACACGAGTCGGTGCATCCTGCGGACTTCCAGCGGGCAGATGCGCGGGACCTACCAGATGGAGGCGGCGGGTGGGGCAACCTTCGACGCCTCCATTGCGCCCTTCGTGCTCCGACCCCCGTACGCGTTGAATTGATGGGCGTTGAATCGATGGCTACCCCGGTGGACCGCCGCGTCCCTTCGCGACCGGCAGACATGTCGCCCCCGGCGGACATGTCGCGACCGGCAGACACGTCGCCCCCGGCGCACATGTCGCCCCTGGCGCACATGTCGCCCCTGGCCGATAGGTCGCCTCTCGCGGACGTGTCGCCCCCGGCCGACATTGCGCGGAAGCTGGCCCGACTGGAAAGTCGCTTTCGCGACAACGTCCGCGATTCCGTCCGGGCCTGGGGAAAGCTAGTCGACGACGAGAGGCGGCTGGCGGGCATGACCCCCGACGCGAAGGAGTCCGCGCGAGCCGTGGCGCGAGCCGAGGGCCGGGGGGGATTCCTCCTGACCCTCGATCGTCCGAGCTACTGGGCGGTGATGCGTCACGCGGAGGACCGCGCGCTGCGTCGCGAGCTCTACGAGGCCCAGATCACGCGGGCCTCCGACCGAGGCCCACTTGCCGGACAGTTCGACAACGGTCCTCTCGTCGAGGAGATCCTCGCGCTGCGCCACCAACAGGCCCGGCTTCTCGGTTTCTCGAGCCATGCGCAGGCAGCGGTATGCAGCACCATGGCTGGGTCGGCTGACCGCGCCGAGCGCTTTCTCTTGGAGCTCAATTCCCGGTTGCGACCCCAGGCCGAGGCCGAGCTCGAGGCAGTCTGGGCGCTCGCCAAGTCGCGCGACGGCCTGAAAGGGTTTCGCCCCTGGGATCTCGCCTACTATGCCGAGAGGCTCAAGGAGCAGCAGCTCGGGTGGAGCGAGGGCGAATTGCGCCAGTATTTCTCCGCGCCGCGCGTCGTCGCCGGCATGCTCGGCTTGGCCGAGAAGCAGTATGGGCTTGTCCTGGTCCCGCATCCCGAGCGCGTCGAGCGCGATGGTCCTGCCGTGACGGTTCGCGTGTTCGATGGGGACGGCTCCGAGCTCGGGGTGCTTGGACTCGAGCTCTATGGGGCTCGGGAGGCGCGCGGCGAGCCGGAAGTTGCGGCCGTCGTCCCGAGGCGCTCGGAGCATTCACCGCAGCCCCCGGCGGTCCAGGTGTATTGCAATCTCTCGCCGCCCGTCGAGACCCGTCCCTGCCTGATCCATCCTGACGAGGTGAGGTCGCTGTTTCACGAATTCGGTTGTGCCCTGTACTGTCTGGCGGCGGCGGCCCTTGGGCCTGTCGATTCCGGCAATGCGCGTGTCGCGATGGAATCGGCGGAGCTCTTTGGGCATGTCTTCGCGAATGATTTTTTTGATGGAGTAGCACTTTCGACTGTCGCGCGGCATGTCGAAACCGGCGAACCACTGCCGATCACCGAACCAGCGTGCCTGAGGGCCTGCCATCCGTACCCGTGGGCGCTGGCAACGGTGGGGGAGATCGAATCGGCCCTGTTCGATTTGCGGATGCATCGCGACTACGTTCCGGCGGAGCGTGCTTCGAGGCTGCGCTCGCAAGTGCTGGACACCCTGGCGCAAACTCGACGAGAAGTGAGCTTGCTTGCTCCGCCGCCGTGGGACAGGTCCGCCAGCAGCTTCGTCCCCGTTTTTGGGAGCAGCCGAGGTGGGGGATACTTCGTTCACCTCTGGGCGGACGCCATCGCCGCAGATGTCGCGGGGGACCGAGGTTCGTTGCGTGTGGCGGCGCCCAATGGCATCACGTCGCTAGTCGCCAATCTGCGCGACAAGAATCCAAGCATCGATACCCTGCTGAGAATCGGTGCCATGCGGAGACGAAATACGTCGCTCACAAAGTAGAGCTGAGCCGTGACGGCTCAGCGTGAGATTCGGTTGCAATGAGGCGTCCATGAACACTCAATGGCACGCGGCACATCCGATGCCGAGAAACCCCTCGCTTGAGCAGCGGCTTCGCTGGCATCTGGCTCACCAGAAACAGTGCGGTTGCCGGCCCGTTCCCAGGAGCTTGGCGCTGTTCGTGCGCAAAGCGGACTCGCTGAAGCGGGTCTCGGCGTCGAACCGTTAGACGGCGAGTGTGGGTGGTGGCCCCTTACGAAACGTCACCCGCGCGCGCCCCGCTGCGCTCGGCGAGACCGGGATTGCGACGTCGAGGAAAAGCGGCTGCGGGTCGCGCTCAGGCTCAGGGCAGGTCGACCTGGACCTGGGCTCCCTCGAAACGCATCGCGTAAGGGGCGAGCGCGCACTTGTGCGTCACGACGCGGTTTACGCAGGCGCCCGTCGTGCCGTCCATCTGCCACTGGTGATGCCCGCAGACGATCGTCTTGCCGTCGAAGGTCGCGTTGTCGAGCGGGATGTCCTGGTGAGGACACCGGCCGTGGTACGCCCTGACCTCGCCCCCGCGAGGCCAGACCAGCAGAATCGACCGCTTGCCGACGCGAAAGAGCCCTATCTGCCCTTCCTGCAGGGCCGCTTGCTCACACGCCGAGACGAACGCTATGGTCGACCCCTCGCTCCGCGGGCCGCCATCCCGGCCTCGATGTTTGGGTGCAGCAAGGAATGAGCCATCCCCCACCCGTGAGCCGAGATCTTTCGCTGCCAGACTGCACTTCGCATTGGCGGCGGTGGTCGACTTCGCGGTGTGCGAGGTCACGGTCGAGTGAGATGCGTAGACGGTCACGGCCGCCAATAGACAACGTCGCGAAGGAGAGAAACGCGACAGGCCCAAACGCCCCCGGAGAGCGGAGCTACGCCATTTCGCGGTGTCCCATGGGCCAGCATCTTGCATGGCGCGAATCGGGGGACCGACCCGCGGCGAGAGGGTGATTTGCTGGTGGCGCACATCGTCGTTTCTCAAAAGGCTGGCTGCGCGGGGCAACGCAATTCGGCGCGTGCGGCTCGAAGGTACGCGCCGCACGCTCGAGTGGCGGAACGAAGGGTGCGCGGCCGCCCGAGGCGACGCTTCGCAGCCGCCTTCATGCGCGTCGGCACACCCGCATGACGCGCGCGGTTAAGCCGTGAAGCTCGAGATTGCGGCGCGCTTCGCCGAGGCGCTCATGGCGGAGTTCCCGCGGCTCGCATCGTGGCGGGATCACCTCCGCTTCTCACGGAGGATCGAGGTGCCCTTCGACCTTCTCACGCCGGACGAGCTGCGCTTTCTCGAGCGTCAGTACGCGGGGGAAGGCGCTGCGGGCGCGGGGCAAGCCTCGCAGCTTGCCGCCTTGGTTCGCGCTTGCAGCGGCGACGACCGGCGCTTCGGTCCGGACGACGATCTCGAGCTCGTGCTGCCTGCGCTGGCGCGTTACCTGGCGAAGGATGCAATCCGTAGCTGGCTGTTCGCGACGAACGTCCCGGGGAAGGCGCTCGCCTACGTCGTCCACCGGCTCGATTTCGTGCCGTCCTCGTCCGAAGAGACGGGCAAGGTGATGATCGACCTCCGCGCCGATGCCAAGGGCGCGCTCGGGACAACGACGCTCCGGATCGCCCAGACGGACATCAGCGGCAGGTCGATCCCTGAGATCCTTGCGGCGAAAGGGTTTCTCAAGGAGACGCCGGAGCTCATTGCGGCCTATGACGTGGCCACGGCGCGCTACCGCGATTGGCGCAGCCGCCATGGCGCCCAGTTCTCCGCGCGAGGGCTCGGCTTTTTCGCGGAGGACCCGGCCTCCAGCCGCCGCGACACCGACTGGGCGCGACGCGACGTGGTCGTCCTCTCGAGCGGGGGCGGCCCCGCGCGCGTCGTCAACGACGAGGCGATCGTCCCGCCGCGGGCGGTGACCCTGGAGGCCACAGGCGACGTCCTCGGCCCCTACCTTCGAAAGGCCGCCAAGAGCGACCGCTACGACGCCGAGGACGAGGTGGAGGCCGCACGCTCGACGATCCCGGAGGGTCTCTTTACCCGGTGCCCTACGCACGGCTACATGTTCGTGTTTCACCTCGATCTCCATCACCACCTCTGGGTGCACGTCGACGACATGGTCCCGTACGCGTACCGGCCGGATCTCAAGCACCGCTTGGTGTTGCCGCCCGAGCAGACGGACCTCATTGACATCCTGACGGCCGAGATGGACGTGCTGATGGACGACCTGGTCGCCGGCAAGTCGGGCGGTACGACGGTCTTGTGCGTCGGTCCGGCCGGGGTCGGCAAGACGCTGACGGCAGAGGTCTATTCGGAGATCATCCAGCGCCCCCTGTACCGCGTGCACTCGAGGCAGCTCGGGCTGAGCGTCGGCGCCCTCGAGATTGCGCTCAAGGAGGCGCTTACGCGCGCACAGCGCTGGGGTGCCGTGATGCTCATCGACGAAGCGGACGTGTACATCAAGCCGCACGAGGACGACATGACCATGAACGCTGTCGTCGGGGTCTTCTTGCGCGTCCTGGAGTATTTCAACGGTCTGCTCTTTCTCATCACGAACCGGGTCGATGACATCGACGAGGCCATCGTTTCGCGCTGCATCGCCCTCATCCGCTTCCACCCGCCGGACCTCGAGGCGCGGCGCAGGATCTGGCGGGTGATGACCGAGCAGTTCGGATTGCCGGTCGAGGCTTCGCTCATCGATGCGCTCGCGCATGCGTTCCCGACCGCGACCGGCCGCGACATCAAGGGCCTCGCCAAGTTGGTGGGTAAATACTGCCGGCAGAAGGATCTGCCGCCGACGTTCAATGTCTTCCGCCTCTGTTCGGTCTTCCGGGGCCTGGACATCGTCCACCCGACGGGAGCCCCAACGGCACAGCGAAAAGAGCCCACACGACGGAGGCCACATGACCGGCATCAACGACACAGCGCTCTCACGCCTGGAGCGCGAGGGGCGCCTCATCAACCCCGTCTTCAAGGGCGCGAGCTATGCGCCTGGCAGGTTCCTGTTCCGGGGTGAGCTTGCGGTTAAGTTCGCGCCGACTCGCTCGGACGAGAAGCGCCCTCCCGAGCTCAAGGTCGACCAGGTCTTGCTCGCGGCGCGCGCCGGCGAGTCCACCGTCCCATTCTTAGCCGGCTCCCTTCTGTCGTTCGAATGGCTCAAGGCGGTGGCAGACATGCTTGGCGAGCTGCTTACGGGCGACGGAAAGTACTTCGCGTTCTGTGGAAACATCGATCTCGGAGCGCGCTACCAAGTGCCGCTCGGAGCGGCGATCTTCTTCGTGCTGCCGCTCGACGAGAGCACGGTCTATAACGAAATGCTCGACCTCTTGCGCCTCGACAAGAACGCCCTCAAGAAGCTGGACACGGCCGGCAAGCTGGACGCGATCGCCGATGGCGCAGCACGATTCCGACCGACCTTCGAGAGTATCTCCTATGAGAAGGGGCTCGGCCTGATGGGTCCTGTGCGGGACCCGGGCGAGAATCGCCCGGTCTGAGGACAGGCGTCAATGTTGGCGGGATGCCCGCAGGACCGACCAGCCGCCAGCACCCGCAGACTGCGCGCGAGCGCGCGCACGAGCTGAACCGGTCGGCCCTAAAGCCGCCGTAAAGCGCCTTCCAAATCATGGAACACGATAGCCGCAGAATCGGAACCATCCGCGGGCGCCAGAGAGGGTGATCGCTCGCAGCCCAACGACCACGCCTCCGCCGCGCTGCCCGGCGGGCCGCCGGCCGCCGTGCCCGGGGCCGCCGGTGCTTCCCGCGCCGCCCGCAGCCGGCGCCGAGGTCGCCGCAGTCGGGGTCG